>LAZR01000806.1_pt1 | contig 21742 bp, 16 predicted proteins | sample 329461 | NCBI WGS metagenome assembly LAZR01 (sample SAMN03002196, study PRJNA259156) | marine sediment metagenome | biome: sea floor; feature: Hydrothermal impacted sediments; material: marine sediment; isolation source: Loki non-amplified sample from Loki's castle hydrothermal vent sediment ...
GAACTCGGCGATCTTGTGCTCGAACATGATCCGCTGGGCAGTCGCGGCAGCGTTCGCAGCCTCGTGCTCGTTGGCGCTCGTGGACAGCGCCAGTAGCTTCTTCACCTTGTCGATCAGTTTCTCGCGTCCCATGGTCGTTCTCCGGTTATGTCACCCCGCCTGCCCGCGATCGCCCGCGAGCAGGGAGGGCACACCTCCTAGTTGATGCTCAGTCCGTGCTTCGTCAGGACGTCGCCGGCAAGCCGCTCCAGGTCGATCTTGCGATCGCCGTCGTCGCTGTCCCGGGCTACCAGGCTGATCGCGTTGGCCCAGCGCCAGTCGCTCTGGCCCTGCGGCAGATCGATCACGTCCGCGCTGTTGAACTTGTCGACGACCGACTTTGCCGTGGCCTTGCTGGTGCGCTTTGCCAGCGCGCCCTCGGCAGTCTTCGGATCGAGCTTGGCGTTGTGGGCCGATGCGATGGCGGCCAGGTGACCCTCAACCTTGTCGGGGTTGAGGTAGTGGTTGGCGACGTCGGCGACGGCACTGACGGCGGTGTCGGTGTCGAGCTGTAGCGTGCGCTCGCTGTACGCGATGTCATCGCCGAGCCTGCGGCCGAGGTGGATCTGCCGGATGGCCTTCTCGCCGACCATCCCGTTCCAGCACCAGACGCGGCCGAAGAAGATGTTCAGCTCGTTGGCGCCGCGACCGAAGTCGCTGTTCGTCCAGGACAGTCCCCAGACCACGAACTCGCCGGGCACCGGTTCGAAGATCGTGGGCAGCACGAACTTCAGGTTCGACCGGATGGCGCTGGTCGCACCGTCGACAACCAGCGCGCCGGCCTTGGATGCACTGGCGATCAACTTGTCCAGCACCGGCCGGCAGTCGATCCGCTTGTACTTGTCGCTGAGAACGGCGCGCGTCTCGTCGCCGACCGAGCGGAGCAGGTAGCGGTGGTCATCGTTGTGGAAGTGTTGGTTCAGTGTGTGCGCGAGCAGATCCTGCTTCCACTCGTTGCCCGTCTCCATCAAGTGATCGAGGTACTTGATCGGAATGCCCGCGCGCACCGCGAGCTGCCCGAGGGCGTTGCGGTGCATGGTCCGGTGGTTGTCGCCGGCACGGTAGGTGATGCCGTTGTCGTCCGCCTTGAAGTTCAATGCAGTCGCCTTGGCGATCTGGTCGTTGGGCACTTCGTTGAGTACCTTGTTGACGATCGATTGCGCGATCGGAACGCCGTGCTGGATGTATTCGTGCATCCTCTTCTCGGCGAATGCCCGGCGCTCTGCCGTGGTTGCAAGTACTCCATCAAATACTGGTGTCGTTGTTTTTTCGGTTGTCATCGTCTTTTCCTTGGTTTGTGGGTCAGAGGATTCTGCCCAGGTCTTGTATTCTATAGCCGCTTTAGATTGAGTCAAGGATTATTTTCACCCCCCACAGACCCCTTGATTGTGGGCGTTATAACCGTTATAACCGCGTCATGCAGCCCGGAGAGTTCCTGACATTCCCAACCCGAACGACCATCCAGGTCATCGACGCGGATCCCGAGAAGATCCACATCGAGGACATCGCGCGTTCCTTGTCGCGGCAGTGCAGGTTCAACGGTTACATCGACGCCGAGCATTACTCGGTCGCACAGCACAGCGTGATCGTCAGCGACCTCGTATCAATCGAGTGCAGTGGCTTGGCCGATAAGGATCGGTGGCGTTTCACGCTCGCTGGCTTCCTGCACGACGGGGCCGAGGCATACCTGCACGACTGGATCGGTCCGCTGAAGAATCTTCCCGAGCTTGCGTTCGTCAAGGAACTGGACGGGATGTGGACGAATGCAATCGAGCAACGGTTCGGTCTGCCGGTTGGGATCTGCGAGAACCGTGTGGTGAAGGATGCTGACCGTGCTGTCTTCGTCGCCGAGGACATGGACCTGCGCGGACTGGATGGCTACGCCCCTCGCCGATCGAAGATCGAACGCATCGATCCTCTGAGTGCCGGCATAGCGGAGAAGATTTTTCTGGCCCGGTTCCGGCAGCTAACTGATCTGGTGCGCTAGACTCGTCCGATGCCAAAGAAACGAATGCCGGGAGTCATCGTCGTGCGATGCGCGCATGGCGTTGCCGTCATGCCGGTTCAGATCGAGCGCGACGAACCGAGGCCGCGCAAGTCGAAGAAGTCGACGGTCGGATACTCGGCCGATTTCGCGTTCAAGTGGGCGAAGACGTTCGGAGTGCAAAACAGTGACGGAGCGAATTGACAAGAACGCGATCCAGGTCGGCCACTCCGTGGCGGTGATCGTGGACAAGGTACTGTGCAAGAAGCTCGGGCTGCGCAAGGGCAGTGCGGTCTCGCTGGCGGTCAAGATCGTCGCCGGTCGCAAGGCGCTGGTCATCACCAAGCGTGTTTCACGTGGCTGAGATTCTGCTCGCGATTTCGCTGGTCCTGCCCTGGCCGAGTGCCAAGAGGGCCGAGCACGCTCAGAGGTTCGCGCCGTTGATCCTGGAGGCGTCCGATCGGTACGACGTCGATCCATTGTTGGTGGTGGCGCTCATTGCACGCGAGAGCAGCTTCCGCCCTCGCGTTCGCGGTAAGAGGGATCGGGCGGACATCGGTCTCATGGGACTACGCCGTGGCGACGACTGCGTTGGCGGCGAGAAGGACGTGGCCAGAATCCTTCGTCCCCGGTTCAATGTCATGGCCGGGGTCCGGTGCCTGGCTCGCCATGTGAGGCGGTGTGGGGATATCGAGCGGGCGCTCAGTAGGTACAACGGTCGCGGTTGCACGCGGAACAGCCCCCATTCAAGGCGCGTCCTGGCCAGCTACCATCGCATCCGCATGAGGCTGCTATCCACGGGTAAAAAGCCCTGGATCTAGAAAAGCCCTTGCATTCCATTACGGCTTTAGTAGGATACAGACTTGACCCGTTTCCACTAAGGCGCGATAAGAATGGACACCACCGAAAACAACCCCATGCCCGAACCACTTCCAACCAGGGGACAGGTCTCCGCATACATGGCTCGCATCGGGCGCCGTGGTGGGAAGAAGGGTGGCAAGCGTTCGATGGAGACGATGACGCCAGAGGAACGATCGGCGCGTGCATCGAACGCAGTCAAGGCTCGGTGGGATCGGTACTACGAGGACAACCCACGTCCGACCAAGGCACGCAAGCGGAAGCCAGCGAAGAAGAAGGCGCGCAAGCGCGCTTGAATTGATCCTCGATGAACGACCGGGTCATACAGGTACAGCCGTCTCAAATAGATCTGGGTTGGCGCGCACGTACCGACACCGCCGAGATCGATGCGCTGGCAGACACGATCAAACGCGACGGTCAGATCACACCGATTGCCTTATCGAAGCAGAAGGGCAAGAAGCCATACGAATTGATCGCGGGATTCCGCCGGATGATGGCGTGCAAGAAGTTGAAGCGGAAGGTGCTTGCCGTCATCGTTGCGAACCAGCACGCGGAGAGTGCGCTCCGGATCCAGATCATCGAGAACGTTCAGCGGCGCAACTTCTCATCGATCGAGATGGGCGAGGCATTGATCCGATGGAAAGGCATCTTCGATACTAAACCTGACAAGTTTCCGAAAAATGGAAAGAAGCAACCGCGCTTCAGTCTGTATGTCGCCCTGCAACTTCACATCGCTGAGTCGACGGCTGCGTTGGCGATCCAGTTGGCGACCACATTGTCAGCCGAAGACAAGAAGCGGATCAACGGCATCGCCGACACCAAGAAACGATCGGAGGCAGAGCGCAAGGCGCTGTCCGAGATCCGTCGCATGAGCCGAGAGCGCCGACTACACAAGAAGGCAGAGGAGCGACAGCGGCAGCGCAAGCAGAGCGAGTCGGACGACGAGGGCACAGGGGCGAGTCTTCATCGCGTGGAACGCGGCGACTGGCAGAGCTGGATCCCGAAGTGGATGGACAAGAGCTACAAGTTCGATCTCTGTTTGACCGACCCACCGTACTCCTTGCACTGGTCGCCGATAGCTTACAAGGAGCGCAAGGCGCTGGGCGAAGCGCCGAGCTGGGATCAGCTCGACGTCAGTTGGGTGTTCGAGGTGGCGAAGGCAATGTCCGCCACCGCTACCATCGTCAGTTTCTGTTCCGTGGAGGCAGTGGGCACATACCAGAACGTGTTCGATGAAATGGGTTGGAAGTATCGCGGTGCACTGATCTGGCACAAGACAGATCCAGCGCCGCAGTCCAGGCCCGGTTACTCGCATGCCAAGGAGGCGATCGTCTGGGCTACGAGAGGCACCGCGCACTTCACGCCGTGGAAGAACGCCGGTAGTTCGGAGGCACACGACGTCATCACGGGACCGACGTGCAGGGGCAAGGAACGATTCGATCATCCGACGCAGAAGCCTGTGTGGTTGATGGAGAGGTTGCTACGACGGCACGCGAGCAAGGGTCACCTCGTCGTCGATCCGTTTGCCGGCGTCGGCAGTACACTTGTCGCATGCAAGCAACTCGATATCGCTGGCCTCGGCTGCGAACAGAAACAGAAGTTTCACAAGATTGCGATCAGTCGGCTTGAAGTTGCACAGCTCAAGTAATGGTGTCGCCATACAAAGCGACATCGGATCTGTCCGATCGTCTCGATGTCGCGCGTGAGAGTCGATACGATCAGCTCCGCGAATTGATCAAGGAGCATCGGCGCTTCGATATCCTGGCCAAGTACGTTCTCAACATTCCGATCCAGCCGTTCCATCGCGACATGCTGGACTGGCAGGACAGCGTCGACGAAGGACTGATGCTTGGGTTCCGCGGATCGTGGAAGACGACGCTCTGTACGATCACGAAGGCCATCGGCGAGATCATCTGCAACCCGAACGTGAAGATCCTGTTCGCGTCTGAATCAGCAGATCAGTCGAAGGTCTTCCTGCGTGGTGTGAAGACGCAGTTCGAGAGCAACGAATTGCTCAAGAAGCTGTTCGGAGACTTCGTGACCGGAGCCAAGATTTGGTCTGACGGCGAGATCATGGTCGCGCCACGAAAGTCGTTTGACCGTGAAGGAACGATCACGTGCATGGGTACAGACTCGGCGCTGCCCGGTCGGCATTTTGGAATCATCATCGCGGACGACATCGTGACCAAGGACAACAGTCAGACCCCGGCCCAGCGCAAGAAGGTGTACGACTGGTTCTACGACACTCTGTATCCGACGCTCGATCCTGTAGATGGTCGCCTGTGGGTGATCGGCACGCGTTGGCACGACGAAGACTTTCTCGGCTGGTTGGAGAAGGAGGATTACAAGGGGACGACGGTTCGATTCCCGGTGCTCGGCGAGGATGATCAGTCGGTCTGGGAGGAACGCTTCTCGACCAAGAAGATGCATCGGATTCGGAAGGGCAACCTGGGTGCATTCGAGCGGCAGTACATGGTGTCGACCGGACAAAGCCTCGGTGGGATCTTTACCCCGGAGCATTTCACTTACGAGGATGGTGCCTACCCATCCGACATCTTCATGTGGCAGGGAGTCGATCTCGCTGCTGGTCTCCAGCAACACAATGACAAGTTCGCTCACGCGACCCTCGGTGTTCACAAGCAGACCCGCGAGCCGTGGATCTTCGACATCCAGGAAAAACGGATGCCGTTCTCGCAGCAGGTTCACTACATCCGACACAAATATGAGGAGTACCCTGCGACGGTCCGCGTGGTGATCGAGTCGAACGCCTATCAGATCGTGATGACTCAACAGGTGCGCGAGATGTTTCCAGACATCCCGATCCAACCGCAGTGGCAGATCCAGGACAAGACCGCGCGCAAGAACCAGACTGCTGCCATCGTTGGACCTGGAGGCATTCATATTCGGCGATCGATGCACGCCTTTGTTCGGCACCTCTGCGCGCTCAAGGGATTGCGAAAAGAACGCGACGACAGTTACGATGCCTTCGACTTGGCGTTCCGCCAGGGTCTGCGTGGCGCTCGGCGTCGGCGTCGGAAGGAGCCAGGACTAATTTGACAGGGCAGCGCGGCAACCATAGAGTCCCACTAGTTACCTCGGACGGTATCCACCAAGGAGACGACGAATGTCATCGAGCAACGGACTTCAGCACAAGTCAGGTCGCCTGAAGGCGACGAACGCGATCATCGATGTTCGCAGCCTTGGCTTCGAGCCCCACACCGTCAAGGTGTTCAACGTCACCAATCTCGCGACCGTGGAACGGTTTCCGGGTCTCGGTGATTCCGCCAATCCCGAGCGCAACAAGAAGACTGTCGCGGCAGGCACAGTGACCACACTCGCCACGGGCGGAGTGACAATCCTGGCTGCCGACAGCGCAGGAAATCCGGGCTTCCGCATTCCTGTTCTGGCCGATATCAACGACACCACCACCGAGGATCTCGCCTGGGAAGCCTGGGGTGGTCCCGAGCCCGTCAACCCATAGGGTTGATGAGCTGAACTGAACCCCTGACCAGAAGGCACCCATGGCAATAATCAAATCGAATTTCGGCGAGGGCCTCGCTGGCATCACGCCGCAGGGATCCGGCACTCCGACTCTGGCCACGGCCATGCGGGATGTCGCCGACGACTTCGAGACGATGCGGGCCACGAACAACGCGGTCAACGCGAAGCTCGACGCGGACGCGGGTATCACGGACACGGACTACGCTGCCCTGCACGACATCGCTTCCGCGACGATCAAAACAAAGAAGGGCTAATCACCCATCTGAGTGGGTGACATGGCCAAAGACGCTACCGCCGAAACCGTCCGCACACTGCCAGTCGAAGTCGTCGACAAGTCTGGCAAGCGCCACCATCAGGTTCTCAGGGCGACGATCATCAGTCCTCGTGAGGGACTGCGGAAGATCGAGAAGCAGGATGGGCTGCCGCAGGTTCCGGAAGGCGGACGCAGTCTTGGCCACGCATCGAGTGAGGAGGACGATCTCTTTCACACGAAGATCGAAGGCCGCGCCACCGTCATCGATCCACCCTACGACTTGAGTTTCCTCGCGCTGGCCATGGATAACAGCAACGAGCTGGGCCAGAACATTCGCACGATGGTCACGAACACTGTGAAGTTCGGCCACCGATTGAAGGAGTCGATGCTCCTGCGCAACGAGAAGATCCGATCGAAATTCGAGACCGAGATCAACACGGAGAAGGCCCGGCTGAGTACTCGACTATCGGCGGTCCATCCGAAGCTGTCTCTCACAGAGATCCGTGCGCGCATCAAGCACGACAAGGTCCAGACGGGCAATGGCTACATGGAACTGATCGATGCACCCAACCGCGAACTCGTTGGACTCGGTCACATCCATGCGCATACGGTTCGCATGACTTCTCTGGAGCGTGATCCAGTTGTCATCGACGTGCCAGTGATCAATGAGGATCTGACGATCGGCAATGTCAAGATGCTCTCGCGCTTTCGGCGTTACGTTCAGATCCGCGCGGAGAGGATCCGATTCTTCAAGGAGGCGGGCGATCCACGGGATCTCGACTTCACGACCGGTGAATACGGCACGAATGAAAAACCAATCGAGTTTCCGATGCGCGCCACCAGCGTTCTCCATCACAAAATCTATTCGCCGCACTCTTCTTACGGCGTTCCCGAATGGATTGGAGCGATCTTCGAGTTCTTCGGCAGTCGCAAGGCGCAGGAGCTGAACTTCAACACGCTGTCTAACAACGCAGTCCCGTCGTTATTTCTCATCGTCGAGAACGGAACGCTCACCGATGGTAGCGTTAAGCGCGTAACTGAGTTCATCGAGTCGCTGCAACAGGAGGCAAATTACAGCTCGATGATCATCCTCGAAGGTGAGCCGATGGATGAGGGCAATCCGAATCCGACTGCGTTCAAGATTCGGATCGAGCCGACCAAGCCACACCAGCAGAGGGACGAGCTGTGGTTGGAGTACGACAAGAACAACCGCGACAAGATCCGCCAGAGCTTCCGCCTGCCGCCGATCTTCGTGGGGCGTTGTAGCTCATCCGATACGGAGTATTTGACCGACCGTGGTTGGCAGAAGTACGACGAGATTAGTTCGCAGCAGGCTCTTGCAACCTACAACGCTGCGACCGGAGAAGTTGAGTATCAAGTCCCGACTGCCCGCCATCAGTACGACTATGACGGCGAACTGATTCACTTGAAGAACCGTGGCATTGATGCACTGGTCACGCCGAACCATCGAATGTGGACGCGACCAACGGCTGCTAGTGCTTGGCCTGAGCGCCCGTGGAGATTTTGTGAAGCCGGTGATCTTCAGAATGTTCGTGGTGGCAATGGTGGTGGTTGTTTGGAAATCCCTGTCTCGGCATCTTGGCGCGGTCGCTATTACGAAGCCTTCGAGGTACCGCGAAACGATCCGAATAATACCTGGCATCCTGATAAGCCGAGCAAAAATCCTACCCGCGATCTAGAACGCTATGAGGATCGCGAAGGTTGGAACGTCGACGGCACGACATTCTTAAAGTTCCTTGGTTATTTTGTCAGCGAGGGGAGTACGACCGAAACGCCTGGTCCATTCAACCTGTCTCAAAATGTTGGTGAAGTTGCGGATGACATGATCCGGACTCTTAAGGAGATGAGTTTCAAAGTAGGGGTCTGCGAATCGCATCCCGGTCAGTTGAATATCAGCGCCTGTCACGTTGGGATGTGGCGATGGCTCCGTGATAGTTGCGGTCATGGCGCCAAGAATAAATGTCTGCCTCGTTGGGTTCTCGGCGTTGAGGCCGATCAGCTTCAGGTATTACTCGATGCAATGATCGATGGCGATGGTAGTCGTCCCGCGATGGGTAGCGAAGGATCATTCACATACGGTACGACTTCGAAGTTATTGAACGATCAGCTCCACGAGATTTGTGTTCGTCTTGGTATTGCGCTCACCACTCGTCAGGTAGATCGTAGTGAAGAGGGATGGTCGACAATCTGGGTAAGCAACGGTCATCGTGATCAGCGTCATCTGTTGCAAAAGAAACAGATTTCACGTGTCCCGTACAAGGGTAAGGTGTCCTGCTTCACGGTGCCCAATGGCATGCTGGTCACTCGTCGAAATGGCCGCGTCCTGATCTCGGGTAACTCCGAAGACTACAACCGTTCGACGGCAGCCGTCTCGAAGCGCGTCGGCGACGAGCAGGTCTTCGGTCCTGACCGTGCTGACGACGACGAGTTGTTCAATCGATTCGTGATGACCCGATGGAAGGCTCGATTCCATGCGTTCAAGTCGATGCACCCGAATATCACCGACGACGAGATCCTAGTGAAGATGGCAAACATCCTTGAGAAGTCTGGTGGTATGACACCACGCAGAGCAGACAACATCGGCAAGGATGTGTTCGGCGAAGACTTCGGACCGGAGCCCAAGGGCATCGAGCTCGATGTGCCGTACTCGTTGCAGTTCGCGCTCGCTCAGGTCGGCGCAAAAACGAGCCAGGCCGAAGTCGACAAGATTCTTTCCGGTGATGTTCCGAATGGTGAAACGATCGCCGAAGAAATCGCTGAGGATATGATCGAGAAACTGCAGAACTTCCGTAAGTCAGTCGACCAGCAGATTCTGAAACGCTTCGACGACAATGAGGATTGATCTAGACGCTCTCACGACACCGACGCTCATGGAGTTGTCGGAAGAAGTTGAGAGCACACTGGCTGCGATATTGAAGGCGGAGTCGAACATCCGTCGCATGACGATCAAGACGGAGAAGCAGCTCACCGAACTCACCAACCGATCCTGGAAGCGTGCCGCACGTGGTTCGCTCGCCGGCAGCCTGGTCGCGTATCGCAAGGCGGGGAACAGTTCTCGCAAGGCGATGTCATCGTTCTTGAAACGTCTGGCGGCGCCATTGGCATCGCCGATGACCAATCCACAGAAGGTGATCACCGAGGGTCTGGTGAAGCGGATCTACTCTCGGACGTTGAAGCTGACCCAGCGTGAAGCGCGCGTTCAGCTCAGCTTCTCATTGCGCAGTACGCGCACCGTCAAGGCGATCCGACGCCATCACGTGTTCTGGGTCGGCGACTTCTACAGCGAGCAACTCAGCCGGCGTATCGCTGGCGTGACCGAGGACGTGATCCTCAACCAGGGACTGAGCTTCCGGGCGGCGTCGGCAGAGCTGGGTCCGGTGCTCGGTCGTGAGTTCGGTCTGGTGCCTGGTGGTGTCACTTCATTCGCGCCGACGATTCCCGCGCAGTACGCCGGCAATCCCGAACTCTACTTCCGGCAGCTCTCCAGCGTGGCCGCCCAGCAGGGACGGACCTTCTCGAAGATCGAAGGCTTCCAGAAGGGCGGAGTCATAACCTATCGCCTGACCAATCCCAATGACGATCGTACTGGACAGATATGTTTTGCGCCAGGGTCTCTTGTGACCCTGGGTAGTGGAGGCAAGCTGCCGATCGAAGACGTGACGCCTGGTACAGAAATCCTGACAGGGCACGGATTCAAGCGGCGTGTGCAGGCTGTTTCAAAACGACGGGTGAACGAGGACTGGTTTGTCTGTAATTCGTTCGGTCATCGATTTATGATCACTCCAGAGCACGAAATCCTGACTGCTAGGGGTTGGGTGGCGGCTCGGGAGATAACAGATGCCGATTTCGTTAGAGTGCGTAGGTTGCGGGGCAGCGATACGAACGCATCCGTCCAGATACTACAGGAAGAAGTATTGCGGTCGGGAGTGCCAATATCGCCACAAAAAAAAGATTTACTGGTTAACGACGGCCTGCGAACACTGCGGAAAGGTCATCGAGAGGCGCAGAGCGGAAGTCCTCAGAGGCAGTTGGAGACACTGTTCATTGGCATGTCGCAGAAAGGCCGGAAGGAAAGGTTTGCCACCGGAAGCGCTCTGGACTCGGTGCAAGCGGTGCAGCAAGAGATTCAGGTTGAAGCCCGTCGAGGTTTTATTGCAAAAACGAAGAGAACACTGTTCGCGAAAATGTGCGACATATTCTCAAGCACGACTGTGCCAGCATTGCGGCGGGGAATTCAAAGGGCTGAACAAGCGTTACTGTTCGAAGGCGTGCTACTGCCGAAGTACGGCGGCGACCTATCCGGAGTTGGCCGTCGAGGAGACCCTGAAATATCTCGGTCTGCGATACGAGGCGGAAGTACAAGCGGGAAATGGATCCGTGGATTTCTTGATTCTTGGTTCGATAGCCTTGGAGGTGGATGGAATATATTGGCACACCACAAAAGGGCGGGTCATAAGCCAATCAAAACAGGAAGCCATCATTCGCAACGGCTGGATCGCTGTGAGGATCCGAGAGGCCGATCTAAAAAGGGATCCGATCAAAGCCATTACTCGTACCCTGATCATGGCGCTCGCTGGTGTACGGACGCGTCGCAAGTTGAAACAGACTGCCTGATTGGTTGGATTCCCCTACGTCTTGAACCGATCAAGCTGGCCCTGCCTTGCTATAACCTGGAGATTGAGGGAGATGATCCTACGTACATCGTTGCTGATGTCGTAGTACACAACTGCCAGCAAATGGTTGGTCAGACATTCACGGTCGAGACTGCTGGCAAGCACATCGATCGTTTCCTCGACGCGAAGAATCCTGAACAAATTCGACAGATCCAACCGTGGATCTCTGGCCCTGCGATTGAGGAAGCACTGGACGGTGCTGATAAGGGAAGTGGAGACGCTACCGATCGTCTGATCGAGGCCGGGGCAGTCCTGCCACCGTTCCATCCGCTGTGCCGTACCGAGCCGGTGGTACTATCTTTCGGACCATGAACGCTCCGCACGATCTTCCGCCTGACGCCATCGAGCTGATGAAGCGCGTCGGTGCCCAGGTCTTCGGATCGCCGGCAGGAAAGTCGCGACTGGCTGGTCGTCTGATCCCGCTGTTCCCGGAACACAAGTCGTACGTCGAAGCGTTCGCTGGTGGTGCCGCTGTGTTCTGGGCCAAGACCAAGGTCGAGACGGAGGTCTTGAACGATCTCGACACCGACATCGCCGAGGCGTTCAAGTTCATCCGTGACATGACGCCGGCCGAATTCGCTGCGCTGAAACGGATGAGCTGGAAGGCGACCGAGCAACTCTTCAATCAGTTGAAGAAGTCCACGCCGACTACAAAGATCACGCGCTTCTACAAGTTAGTGATGACACGACGGATGGGTTTCATGCGCAATCCGAAGGGCGGAATCGATCGCACGGCGATCGGTACCACCGTCACCGTTCCGGATCGGTTGGAGAAGGCCAAGGAGCGGCTCAAGGGCGTCAAGGTATTTTCGTCTGATTATCGCAAGGTCATGAAGCAGTTCGACGGGCCGGCGACGATGTTCTTCCTGGACCCACCGTACGTGAAGACCGATCAGAACGTCGGCGAGAAGAAGTTCGACCACGACGGGTTCTGGAACTTCCTCAAGACCGTGAAGAGTAAGTTCATCGTCACGTACGACGTCGCCGGTCCATCAAACTTCAAGACCCAGGCGATCTCACATTCCGTTCCCGATGGTCGTGGGAACTACAAGGCATACAAGACCTTCGTGATCAGCAACTTTGCGACGAAGCGAGTCGCCAAGCAGGAGCCCACGAGCACCGAAGTCCAGACGATCATTTTCGACAAGGAGAAGTTCTCGCTGGCGCAGGCGCGGCAGTGGCTGAAGGACAACGATTTCAAAACGACATTCGACGGCAAGGGTGTCGACGAGAAGCCGAACAGCTTCCGGTTCCGGCAACGGAATCCAGGGGATTTTCAGACTGGATCTTTCCGGACGATCACCTTGGCGCCTGGCGTGAAGGCAGTCATCGGACGACCGAAGGAGAACAAGGCGTCGCACACGATCACGTCGCCGTCGCTGGATCCTGGTGGTCGCAAGTTGCCAGCGCAGATCCAACCGAAGTGTCCGCCCGGGAAACGCTACAACTCACGCACTGGCCGCTGTGAAAACATCAAGCGCGTCGCGAAGATGGAGGAGCTACTCAAGAGCCTCGGACATTCGATGGTCTTGCGATCGAACGCAATCGTCGTCGACGCGGCCGGCATTCTCATCAACGGTCCCGTCGATCCGGCGACGCGAGAACTCATCGAATCGTTCGTGCAGGAATCGGTACCAGAGGAACACCGTGGCCGTGTTCACTTCCACGAGGCATCGGCAAGACCGACCCGTGATCACATGCCGCTGTTCGATCTCGCGCTCGTGCCAAGCAAGGAGCGCAGGCTGATCAAGATCAGCAGCATGGAAAAAATCTTGAAGGGGTTCCCGAACCAGGTGCCCGAGGCTGGTGTCCACGTTCACAACCTGATCCGTGAAGCGAAGAAGACCCAGAACGACGGTCGTCACATTCACTTATTCGTTCTGGCTGATGGCACGCGCGTCGTGACCGAGGAAGACGGCGAGCACGAACACACGATGTCGCGGCCGACTGCGAACGAGACGATTCCAGATAGTGGTCTGCACGTCCACAAGGTTCTGATCAACGAAGAGGAATTCACGACCACCGAAGGTGGCGGTGGTCACGATCACGAGCTGCAGGTGATGTCGTCCGCATTCGACGGGATCCATTCACACGGCTTGAAGCTCGACGGCAAGTCACTCACCAGCATCATGCCCGGTGAGTTCTGGGCCGATCAGGGGAAGCCTGAGCAGCAACGCAATGGACCGGCGCCTCCAGCCACGCAACTCGCCAGGTTGGCAGCAATCGAGAAGGGCAGCATCGATCCGGCCGATGTGATCCTGACCGAGAAGCGCGAGGACGTTGATGGTCACACGATCAGAATGCTTCCGATCGACAAGGCCGAGGAGGACAAGCACATCGTCCTTGGCATTGTGCTCGAACCGGACGAGGTCGACGCACACGAGGATACCGTCAAGCCTGTGACCATCGAGAGGGCAGCGCATGGTTGGCTGGCCAGGTTCCAGAACCGTGGGCTGATGCATCGGAAGAACGTGAACAGCGTCGTCGAGATCTTCGAGAGCTACATCGCACCCATAAATTTGACCATCGGTGGACAGAAAGTTAAGAAGGGATCGTGGTTGGTGATGTATCACGTGCTCGACAAGTCGATCTGGAAGAAGATCAAGAGCGGAGAGTTCCGTGGCTTCTCCATGGGTGGTTTCGCGCGGCGCGTGAAATTGCGTGAGGATTGAATTTGTGCGTAGACTGAAGTCGGACCGATGGCGGGAACGAATGCCAATGCAAAGGCAGAACTCAAAGACATTGAAACCAGAGAGGTTTCGATCGTTGATTTCCCTGCGATCCGTCGACGTTTCCTGATCATCAAACGCGCCCCACCGGAGGATGGAATGACCACCAAACGAACAGCGATTACGGCCAGTGAAGGCAGGGAACGAGTCGAGAAGACCGAGGGCGCTGCTGCTGCGGAGACCGGAGACGGCGATGCCAGCATGATGGATCTTCTCGGACTCGGCGATCTCGATGAGACTGCCGCAGCCGAGGGCGACGGCGATGGCTCTGGTGCTGCCACCGAGGGTGACGGCGACGGCGCTGCCACCGAGGGTGACGGCGACGGCGCCGCAGGTGCTGCAGCCGAGGGCGACGGCGATGCTGCTGCTGCCGCCGAGGGCGACGCTGCCACAGATGGTGCCGGCGATGCTGCCACCGAGGGCGACGGCGCTGCCGCTGCCACCGAAGGTGAAGCGGACGCCGCTGCCACCGAAGGTGAAGCGGACGCCGCTGCCGATGCGGCCGGTGATTCCGAGGTGGTGACCAAGGCGGTGAAGGCCGGCGCTGGTGCCAAGTCAGCCAAGACCGCACTGGCCGCGATCACACGCATCGTGAACCAGGCCAAGGATCTCGGTGACAAGCCGCTGAGTCCCGCGATGATTGCTTCGCTGAAGACCGTCATGAATCAGCTCAACCTGATGAGCGGTCAGGTCAGCAGCGCCAAGGAGAAGGACAAGAAGACCGAGAAGGTCGAGGGATCGACGATGCGGGCGCTGACGGCCGCGATGGAAAAGCTGACGGCCCTGTCCAACAAGCTTGGTGAGATGGAGGCCGACGCCGACATCGCAGACGCGCAGGGTAGTGAAATGCGTTCGATCGCTGCGTCGCTCGGAGCGATCATCGACAAGTACGGCAAGCCTGCCACGCAGACGGAGAAGAGGGACATCGAGATCTTCAAGGCCATGGGCTCGGAGAACGATGCCGATCCCATGATCGTGTTCAAGTCAGGCGCCAAGATGAAGCGCGTCCGTCTCAGTCAGTTCAAGCGAGCGGTCGAGGCGTTGCAGTCGATCCTCAAGGAGCTGGCCGGTGAGCAGGTCGCAAAGACCGCGCCTGCAGCGGCCGTCGATCTCACTCCTGTTACCAAGGCCATCGAGGCCATGGGTGGCAAGGTCGACACGAAGATCGAGACCATCAACAAGTCGGTCGGTGACTTGACCAAGCGTCTCGAAGCGGTCGAGGGCATCCGTCCCACGGGTGCTGGTGACGGAGATCCTCCCGAGGCCACCGAGGTCAAGAAATCGGAAGACGACATCGGATGGGGTAGTGTACTCGGTACGTAGCAGATAGTTTTTCGCCAAGATCGGCAATCAAGAGAAGAACGGCACAACAGGAGTCAATCGAATCATGACCAACAAAGAGCTGATCGAAAAGGCCACCATCACCACGGCGGCCCTGGCGAATGCCGGGAAGCTCAATCCCAAGCAGGCTGACCGTTTCATCGACTTCGTCATTGACGAGACGTCGATGCGGAACGTCGTCCGGGTCGAGAGGTTCCGCAACGAGCAGGCACTGATCGAGAAGATCGGCGTCGGCAATCGTGTCGCGGTTCCCAAGGCCGAGGCGGTCGATCCCAACCTTCGTCGTGGCGTGACGACCAGCAAGATCACGCTGCAGCCCTCCGAGATCATGGTGCCGTTCGAGATCGGCGACATCTTCAAGGAGCACAACATCGAGGGCGACAAGATCGAGGAGCGCATCATTCAGATGATGGCGCGACAGCTCGCCAACAACTTGGAAGAGTTGTATTGGGGTGGCTTGACCAATGGTCCCGCCGCTCTCGAAACCGACCTCATCGAAGGTGGGAGCACCACGCTGTTCGTCAAGGACAGCTACCTCGCGCTGTTTCAGGGTTGGTTGGCCCTGGCCGAAGGCGGCAACGTCGTCGACGCGCAGAACGCGACGATCGCCCAGAGCGTTTTCGGGCAGGCGAAGCGCGCCATGCCCAACAAGTTCCTCAAGAACGTGGCCGCGATGCGGTGGTTCTTGTCGTTCGATCACGAGCAGGCGTACCGCGAGGGTCTGTCGAACCGTGGCACCGGCCTCGGCGACGCTGCCGTCAACGGTGCCGATGCACCTCGGCCGTTCGGCATCCCGATGATGCCGGTGTCCTTGCTGCCCTCGGAGCCACAGTTCTCCGAGGATGTGGTCATGAACACCGATGGCACCACGGCGTCGCAGCTCAGCTTCTCGCCGATCACCGGACAGGTCGTGATCAACCAGGCGCTGGGCAAGAACCCAGAGGCCCAGTTCGTTGCCGGCGCCGGCAACGACTACACGGTCGATCTGGCCAACGGCACCATCACCCGCCTGGGTGGTGGCACGATCGGCTCGGGCGCGACCGTCAAGGTCACGTACAAGACCGGTGGCCGCATGCTGCTCACCGATCCGAAGAACCTCATCCTGGCCATCGGCCGCGACATCCGCATCGAGCGGGACCGGAACATCTTCCGGGGTGCCAACGAGTTCGCCATCACGGTGAAGGCGCAGGCGCAGATCGAGGAGCTGACAGCTCTGACGCTCGTGAAGAACATCGCGGTCCCCAGCTAATTTCCCGCTGAACCTGTGAGGGCTGAGAAGCCCTCTTACCCACTGACCATTTACCAGGAGGAATCGCATGGATAAACCCATGGCCGAGATAACGTGGAACGGTGCTGCAGCCACGTACTCCATCAAGCCGCACGGGAAGTTCGAGCGTGGCAGGACACGAACGAGCAACGACGCGGAGCTGATCGAGTACTGCAAGAACGTCCGTGGTTTTTCGGTGTTCGAACCGCCACCCAGGAAGACGGCCTCCAAGGACAAGACGTCGGACGAGGGAAGCGGAGACGCTGGCGATCCCGAGACACCAGAGTCCGAGACACCCGAGCCCGAGGTGGTGACCAAGGCGGTGAAGGCCGGCAAGGGCAAGGGCGGACCGCGACGCGGACGCTGACGTGGTCCTGGCGAATCTCGCCAACGGCCATACCAGAGCCTTCGACCTGCAGGAACCCGAGAGCCATGAGGCGCTCGATGAACTGATCCGTGAAGGCTCTGTCCGTGGCATGGCGATTCTATTCAACGGATCGCAGACGGTTCTGCCTGTGCCGCGTCGATTCCGTGAGCATTACTTCGGCGCGGAGTTGGTCGGTGGTAATGCAGAGCGCATCTTCTGCCAGGCTGACAATGTACGTGTGACTCTCACGCGATCAATCACCAGTGTGCTGGTCCGTTGCGATCTGATCCGCGTGGGACGAAACCGCTACAATCCCAGAGTCCGATCGCGTAAAGTTGTCCACCCATCCACAGCCCAGTAGAGTGAAACCATGGCACCACGGAAGAAGGCCAAGAATGGCAAGGGACCACCGGTCGACAGCGACGGCAACTTCGTTCTCCCGGAGATCCTACTCCTGAAACTTCGTGCCGCCGACGCCGAGTGCCGAATGTCATTGGCCGAGTTGGAGGTTGCATCGAACCGTGTCGCGAAAGCGATCGAGGCTGTGCCCGCTGTCAACAAGGCCATGCTTGATCAGAACCTGGCCATGGGTCGGATCTCGGTGCGCAAAGGGGAGCGCTCCAAGGTCTACAAGGAGATCGAGGAACTGTTTGGCGTCGATCAGCTCTCGCTGTACACCATCGACGAGAAGACCGGGATCATGGAACTCAAACCCGTCGACAAATCCACGGGAGAGGAAGCGCCGACCAAGGGCGACAAGCCTTCGGCGTAGTACGCCGTGCTGCTGATCCCTGCCAGAGGAGGCGGTGGCGGCGGAGGCGCCGGCCTCGATCCGAAGGCATCGGTCCGACTTGCCACGGACGCGCCACTGCCAGCGTTCACGGCTGCTGGTTCTGGCATCGGCAAGACGCTGACCGCGAATGCGAACGGCGCACTGACAGTCGACGGCGTTGCGGTGGCGCTGAACAATCGCGTCGCGGTCAAGGATGAGGCGACGTCCGATCCGGACCACGGCATCTACACCGTGACCCAGGTTGGCAGTGGCAGTCTCCCGTGGATCCTCACCCGGGCCACCGACGCTGATCAGGACAGCGAGGTCACGGCCGGCATGTTCTTCTTCGTCACCGAGGGAACCGTGAACGGCGATACGGGATGGATCCTCGTGACCAACGATCCGATCGTAGTCGACACCACGCCGCTGCAGTTCAGTGAGTTCACGCGGCTGGGCGCAGTCGTTGCCGGCGCCGGCCTGATCAAGATCCTGAATACGATCGCGGCCGAGCTGCATACCACGGCGGATCTGCAGGGAGCCGGCGCTGACGGAGGAACCTCTGGGCTGGAATTAGATGTGACCGGCGTCGCGGGTAAGATGAGAGCCAAGGTCGATCCGATCGGTGGGATCCAGCGTCAGGCTGCTGGCCTGGCTCTCGATATAATTCTTGACACCGATGGAACGATCGTGATCGACAGCGACGGAGAATTCGTGGACACGGAATAAATGGGTCAGCACAAAGACATAACCGTCGCCAAGGGCATCCACATCGTCCACGCGTTCGAGTTCGCGGACGCGACGGCACGCAACGCTGCAAGCGTGGTCACCGCCGACATCGGCAAGGTTGCACGGCAGCTCGACGACGACAGCTTCTATGTCCTGCAGAACACCACGCCGACATGGGCACAGATATCTGGTGTGACTGGCGCACCGGTCGGTGCGTCCTACGTCGTCATTAGTCTCGATGCAACGCTGACAGCCGAGCGTCGCCTGCAGGCAGAGGCGTCGGTATTGTCTCTCACCGACAGCGGTGCCAACGGCGACATCACGGTCGGCGTCCTGGCCAACGGGATCAGTAACGCGAAGCTGCGCGACTCGGCCGGTACCTCTGTCATCGGTAAAGCCACGGCAGGTAGTGGGGATCCTGCTGACATTGTTGCCGGCGTCGATGACCGCGTCCTGTCAAGAGCCGGCGGTGCACTCGCGTTCACGTTGATTGCCACGGCCATGATCGCGGCGAACGCCATCGACGATACGAAGCTACGCGATAGCGCAGCCACGTCGGTCATCGGTCGCAGCGCGGGCAGCTTTGGGGATCCGGCCGACATCGCAGCCGGCGCTGACAACACCGTCCTGCAGCGCATCGGTGGTTCGCTGTCGTTCGCAGTACTCGACACGATACCGGAGGACCTGTCCCTCACCGGAGACATCACGCCGGCATCGCTGGCTGCGAACACAAACAACTACACGCCGCCCGGTGCGTACGCGACGTCCTCAACGGTTCGCCAGGCATCGAGTGTCAACGTCAACATCACGGGACTGACCGGCGGCGTAGACGGCCGCGTGATCCTGTTCCACAACATCGGCAGCAACGACATCACGCTGACGAACCAGGACGGGGCGAGCACGGCCGCCAACCGTTTCGCCCTGAGTGCGAACCTGACCCTGCAGGGTGACGAGTCGGCGTTCCTGCAGTACGACAGCACCAGCTTACGGTGGCGCCTGGCGGCCCACAGCGCGACTTCTTCTGAGGCGGCCCCACGCGGCGCCAGCTACGTCGTCATCGCACTGGACGCCACGCTGACGGCCGAGCGGCGTCTACAGGCGGAGGCGTCCGTTCTAACCCTCACAGACGGCGGTGCCAACGGCGACATCACGGTCGGGGTAGCGGTCAACGGCATAAGTAACGCGAAGCTCCGTGATAGCGTGGCCACCTCCGTGATCGGCCGGGCCGGGGGTACGACCGGCGATCCCGCCGACATCGCAGCCGCTGTAGATGACCGCGTGCTTGCTCGCGCGGCAGGCACCCTCTCCTTCACTCAGATTTCGACGGCGATGGTGGCGGACGACGCCATTACGTTCGCCAAGATGCAGGACATCGCGACCGACCGATTGCTTGGACGTGACACCGCTGCCACTGGCAACGTCGAGGAACTGACCGTTACGGGCGGCGTCGAGTTCACTGGAGCTGGCGGGATCCGGCGTAGTGCCCTGACCGGAGACGTGACTGCTGCCGCCGGATCGAATGCAACTACGATCGCAGCGAACGCCGTCAGTGATACCAAGCTGCGTGACTCCGCTGCGCGGTCGGTGCTCGGACGTAGCGCTGCGACGGGCGGAGATCCTGCAGACATTGTTGCCGGCGCCGATGACACTGTCCTCGCCCGCGCTGGTGGCACGTTGGCCTTCCAGGCGATCAGCACTGCCATGATCGCGAACGACGCTGTCACGTTCGCGAAGATCCAGAACATCACGACGGACCGGTTGCTCGGACGTGATACGGCGGCCAGCGGTGACACCGAAGAGATTACCGTGGCTGGTGGTCTCGAGTTCACGGGTGCTACCGGCATCCAACGAAGCGCCCTGACGGGCGACGTCACTGCACCGGCCGGATCGAACGCGACGACGATTGCTGCCGACGCCGTCGACGACACGAAGCTGCGCGACTCTGTTGCCACCAGTGTCATCGGTCGTAGTGCTGGCAGCACTGGAGATCCGGCTGACATCGTGGCCGGCGCAGACTTCGAGGTCCTGCAACGGACCGGTGGCACGCTTTCGTTCTCGGTCATCGATACGATCCCGGAAGACTTCGCATTGACTGGCGACATCACGCCGTCGTCGCTGGCGGCGAATCAAAACAACTACACACCGAGCGGCGCGTACACCACGGCCTCTACCGTCCGCCAGGCGGCTAGTGCAGCCGTCGACATCACTGGACTGACCGGTGGTGCAGATGGTCGCCTCGTGCTCTTCCACAACATTGGCACCTTCGACATCACGCTCAAGGACCAGGATGGTGCGAGCACGGCCGCGAATCGCTTCGCGCTCAATGCCGACATCGTCCTGGGTGCTGACCATGCCGCAGTCCTGCAATACGATTCCACTTCATCGCGCTGGCGTGCAGCGGGTTCGACCGTTGGTGGTACCGGCGGCGGGATCGGCGGAACCATTGCTACTGGCGGTCTCATAGCGTTCAGCACAGCGCTTGATGTCATCGGCGGGAATACCAAGTTCAAGTGGGACGACGTCAATGAGCGCCTCGGCGTAGGCAAGGCGGTCCCGGCGTTCACGATTGATGCTGTCGACAAGGCCAGCTCCACGATCCAGCTGTTTTGGGGGAAAAACGGCATCAACTCCCAGCTTCAGGTCACCGGCAGTACGGCACAAAAGCAGCGCATCTTTCTGTCCAACGGCTCTGCCTCTGGCGGCTTTGAGATGCAAACCGTTGCGGGTGGAAACGATCTGCATTGGCTCATTGATGGTGCCAACGATCTGATCTTGAAAACTAACTCGGTCATTCGCGGTCGCATGACCAGCGGTGGCAATCACTTCCTGTCCGGTGAGGGTGGACTGGCCGCCAGCGCAACGGACGGCTTCCCTTATGTGACAAGCGTAGCGGGCATTCCCACTGGAACGCCAACCAGCGAAACCAACATGAGCCCGTTTGTGCTCAACCGCACGGACAACATCTGGTACTTCTACGACGGGGCCAACTGGGTTCCCATTGGCAACCCGGCGCTGGTCGACCTTCAACTCATGGCCGAGCAGACCGGTGTACCCAGCAACGCTGCTTATCCGGTCACGGTTGTCGCGCCAATCATCACCGATGCGAACGATGGCGATCTCAAGGTTGCCGCCTACGATGACACGACCGAGGAGGGACGCAGCTTCGATCTGTTCATCCCACCAGGTGCAACCCGTATCGAATTTCAGTGGA
>LAZR01000807.1_pt1 | contig 21714 bp, 17 predicted proteins | sample 329461 | NCBI WGS metagenome assembly LAZR01 (sample SAMN03002196, study PRJNA259156) | marine sediment metagenome | biome: sea floor; feature: Hydrothermal impacted sediments; material: marine sediment; isolation source: Loki non-amplified sample from Loki's castle hydrothermal vent sediment ...
GGCCTGTCCGCCGTAGCGCGCCGCGTCTAAGCAAGGGCCCTGCGCTTGCGCCGGACCAGGAAACCACCGACGATCAACATTAGGGCCGCGGAGGCGGGCTCGGGGACGCTGCCTGGGCTTGGGGGGGCGATGAAGCCGAAGTTCGTCTTCAAGATCGCCAGGTCCGTGCCGTCGACGAAGGCGTCGCAGTTGGCGTTGCCGTCGGCATAGCCCATGCCCGGCTGGCCGAAGGCGGTCTTCATCAGCGCCAGGTCCGTGCCGTTGACCAGCCCGTCGAGGTTGAAGTCGCCTCGCTTGCTGCCGAGACGTCCCGAACCATCCTGCAACTCGACGAAGGTCTCGACCAGGTAGATCATGTCGTCTTCATCGACGTCACCGTCGCCGTCGAAGTCGCGCGGATCCCCGAACGGGTCCGGCTCGGGCCAAATGCCGCGACAGAAGAGGTCGATGTCGTCGGCGTCCACGTCGCCGTCGCCATCGAGATCGCCCGGGACACCGCCGGCGTCGGCGGCTATGCTGGTCAGGCGGAATCCGATGTCGCCGCTCTCGCGCGTCATGCTCCTGATGCGGCGGTAGGTGCCCACCAGGCCGTCCGTGCCGTAGGCGAACTCCCCGCCCCGCACGATGGCGAAGGACCCGAAGCTGCGGCCCTCGGTCCACTCGCCGATGTTGCCGGCCATATCGAACGTTCCGTAGGGGCTGTCGGAGTTCTCGTGCTCACCGGCTTCGGTGCGGTAGTACGGAGCGCCGATGCCGTCGATGCCCGCGTCACCGTCGTAGGTGGCGACATTGCCCGCGTCCGGATCGATGACCGATCCGCCGTCGGCGATGTAAGACGGCAGCGTGTCGCTGCTGGTGGGGTAGGTGAAGTAGTTGCCCGTATCGCCATCGTCCTTATGGTAGGCGGCCTTGACCCACTCATCCTCGGAGGGCATGTAATAAAACCGCTCGCCGCCAGCCGGAGCCTGGCGCGTGCCGATGGCCGCCTTCAGGCCCGTGCTGTCCGTCGCGCCGTTCATGAAATACGCGCCGTTTTCGGTCGTGGTCATGTCTTGGGCGCCGGTGGGCATGCCATTGCTCAGCCAGTTGGCGAACCGGCCCACATCGCCCCAACTCACGTAGTTGACGGGGCGATCTTCCCAACCGGCCGCGATCGAGTAGGTGTAGCTGCCGGCCGAGCCGGCGCGCTGGATGTTACTGCCGCCGAAGGGCAAAGCGTCGCCATCGATGAATGTGGGGTCGGCCATCCGCTCGTTGAACAGCCCGTAGGTGTCGTCGGCCGCCACGGCATTGAGGAACTCGGTGTACTGGCCGGTCGTGACCTCGAACTTGCCCATGTCGTAGGCGTAGTCCACGGCGCCGAAACCGCCGTCGTAGGGGCCGTCGGTGTTGCCGAGATTACCCACCGCCATGAAGGGCATGTCCATGGTCGTGGCGAAGTCCACAATGGTATCGCCGGACAGGTCCGCCCGAGTGCCGGCGTGGGCCAATACCGCGCATAGACCGACCGCCATCGCCACAGAAATGGTCCGCTTGGTCATTCCTGATCTCCTTCGTTCGCCGAACTGTTAATCCGTGCTGCTTCTCCGCTCTGCAGCTTGAATTGTACCACACTAATTGCCGGCTGCAAGGAGTCCACATGGCGGCAGGGGAGGAGGCTTGCGTGGCGTACTGGGCGGAGAGCGGCTTGTTGCGCTGCTTCAGAGCTTCGTCCCGCCACGGCGGATCTTCGACCCCTAGGGGGTCTTCGACCCGCCCCGGCGGGTCTTCGACTTGCGGCGGAGCAGGGCTAGCCCGCCCACGGCTAGCAGACCCATCGTCGCCGGCTCGGGCACGGAGAGCGTGTCGATGACTACCTGGTCGACGCTACCACCGGCCGGGATTGTCAGTGTAATCAGTTCGAAGTCCGGGCTTGGCGACAGCTCATATTCGATCAGAATGTGAGTGGTGGAAAAGAGCGTTGACCCAGTGAGCACGCCCGGGACAAATGCGGCGCCGTCGATGGCATTGAAGCTGGAAACATATGGGGCCGGCCCGTCGAATGTGACCTGGATCCGCACATACTTCAGCGGGTTGGCGGTGACCCAGTTGCCTATCTCGAACTCCATGGATATCGCGGCTATGCCGGCAGACCACTCGCCATCGCCATCGCCCAGCGACCAAAAGGGAGTGGGGGTGCTGAAGATCGTCGCCGCCGGCGGGCCGGTGAAGTCGCCGCCGATCGTCGGCACGGTGGTCCCATCGGGCGGAATGTGGCTGGAAGCCGACGTGAGGAACTCCCATTCGACGGAGGTGGTCAGCGGGTCCCCCCGCACCCACGGCGGCGGCGCGAAATCGTCCGCTTGGGCCGCCGAGGCCAGTAACGCGGCAACACTAATCAGACAGACTGTCAGGACGTGCCTCTTGGCCATTGCTAATCTCCTCACTACTGACTCCGATTTGTCCGGCTGCGGCGAATCGAACAGCGCCACAGCTCGGGGCGACGCAGCTTACGATGTGCGAATCACTGACCTCCGGCAGGAAGACAACGATCGAGTTATGATATTGGCCAACCGCGAACTTAGCAAGCATAAAGCGGGCAACGTTTGCTGAACTGCCATAGGGAGTTCTCCTCCGCAAAGCGACGCAGATGCCAACGACGTTGCGCGTCCTGACGTTTTTGAGGGAGGCCCGCAGGGCCGATAGATGTTGGCCGGGGGCGTCAGCCCCCGGAATGAGGGCAGAGCCCCGGCGGGGCGACAGGTGGCGTCAAATCCCTCTGTCGCCCCTACGGAGCTCCGGGTTGTTGTGGGGCGGACGGTCTATTCGATCGGGGCGCGGCCGATGGCGTCGGTTAGACGGGCCATGTCGAACTGGGGCAGATCGCCGCCGGCGTCGGCTTTGAGGTGGGTCCAGGCGGCATTGAATACGTCTTCGGGCCCGCGGCCGAGGTCGTTCTGCATTTGCGGGTCGGACTCCAGGTCGAAACAGTGAACGGTCCCTTTCCCGATGTCACCGAACAGCCACCATCGCCCGTCGAAATGCCAGACGGTGTTTTCGTAGCGGCTGGTGAGGTATTCGCGGTCGCCGCTTTGGTCGCCCGTCAGGGCCGGGAGGAGCGAATGCCCGTGGATCGGCTGGCGGGGTGTGACGCCGGCGGCCTCGTAGACGGTGGCGGTGATGTCGAGGTTGTACCGCAGGCCGTCGATGGATTGGTTGGGCTGGCCGAGGCTGGGGTGGCGGACGATCAGGGGCAGGTGCATGACGCCGGGCAGCAGGGCCCAGCCGGGCTTGCCGGTGACGTGCCAGAGATTGTCGGCGAAGTTCGTGCCGTGATCGGTGGTGAAGATTACCAGCGTGTTATCGCGCAGGTCGACTGCGTCCAGGCGGTCGAGCAGCTTGCCCACCCACTCATCCACCAGTGTGCAATGGCCGCGATAGCTGCAATAGGTGTCGGCCACCTGCTCGGGGCTCAGGCCGCCGCGGTTTTCGGCGTAGGGCATGGCGATGTAGCGGGGGTCGGTGTATCGCCCGTCGGAATACATGCGGTAGTACTTGTCCGGCGGGTCCCAGGGCTCGTGCGGGTCGAAGCAGTCGACCATCAGGTAGAACGGCGTTTGGTGGGCGTTGTCGTCGAGGAACCGCTGGGCCCACTGGAATGTCCGCCCGGTCGAGGAGTCCTGCGAGGTGTGGTGCATGTCGGTGTTGGCCACGTGATAGTTGACCAGCCCGTCCGGGTGGCCGTCGTCCCAGTCGGTCCGCATGTTGTCGGCGCGGCGGCGGTCGGCGGCGAATGGGCTCTTCCAGTAGTCCTGTTGCTGCCCGCGGATGAACTCCCACTGCTTGAAGCCGCGCGTGAAGTTCATGCCCGGCGCGAAGTAGGGCATGGTGTCGGTGACGAAACCCGTGTGGTAGCCGGCGGCGGCGAGGTCCTCAGCCAGCGTGGACTCACCGTCGGCCATCGGCTGCCACCCGGGCAGGTACACGATGTCCCACGGCACCGGGCGGTAGTTGTGGAACGGATAGGCCCGCCGCCCGGTGTGCAACGCGCGGCGGACGGGGATGGTGGGCAGCGATTCGGGGTAGGCCTCGGTGAACCGCGCCCCCCCGGCGGCGAACCGGTCGATGTTGGGCGTGCGCGTGTCGGTCGAGCCATAACAGCCGATATTGGCGGACCGAAACGTATCGGTAACGATCACAAGGATGTTCATCTTGTCCATCTGCGCAACGGTACGAAGACGATAAGCGCAATGCAAGATTGACGTTGCCAGGCCAAAGGCCTGAAAGGCATCAGCCCCCCTGGGGAATCGGGTCAATCCAAATCGGTGAGCCCTGCAGGGGCGAAATGAAGGGGCCGGCGATGCTCATTGCGCCCATTCAGGGCTGCAACAACGCGCCGTTCTTTCCTGGGGCTGCGCCCCAGGCTGATGCATGTGAGGCCGTTGGCCTCTGAATTCCGATTGGCCTCGGCAGGCTGCGGTTCTGATGTCCGGCCGCTGGCGGAGAGGTGTACGTTGGGACTGATGGTTGATCCTTCGGGGTAACGGCACGAAGATGGTATGTGTAACGCAAGATTGGTGTCGCCAGGCCAAAGGCCTGGGATGTATCAGCCTGGGGCGAAGCCCCAGGAATCGGGTCGTTCCAAATCGGTGAGCCCTGTAGGGGCGAAATGAAGGGATCGGCGATGCCTCAATCGCTATCGAAAATGGTCGTCCATCTGACGTTCTCGACGAAAGACCGGCGGCCGTTGATCACGTCGGAGATACGTGAAGAACTGAGAGCGTACCTTGGCGGAACGCTGCGGGACATGGATTGCCCGTCGCTGGTCATCGGCGCGGTGGCTGACCATGTGCACATCCTGTTCGTGCTGTCGCGCAAGCATTCGCTGGCCGAGGTGGTCGAAGAGATCAAGAAGACATCATCCAAATGGATCAAGGGCAGGGGGGAGGCCTTAGGTGAGTTCTACTGGCAGCGCGGGTACGGGGCGTTTTCGGTCAGTCAGTCCAAGATAGAGGACACCAAGGCCTATATTGCGTCGCAGGAAGAGCATCATCGAGAGGTGAGTTTTCAGGATGACTTTCGGGCGTTCCTGGTGCGGCATGAGATCGACTTCGATGAGAGATACGTGTGGGATTAGTCATTGCGCCCCTTCAGGGCTGCTACAAGGGGCCGTCTTATCCTGGGGCTGCGCCCCAGGCTGATACATTTGAGGCCGTTGGCCTCTGAAAGCCGCCTGAGAGCAGCCAACTCTTTGGGCTGGGCTGATGCATGTGAGGGGCGGGGGTCATTCCGCAATCCGAAATCCGCAATCTGCATTAGGCCTCACGTCTTCCCGATCAGCTTGCACTTCTGCTGTCGGTAGTAGCAGTAGTTGTCGTAGGAGATGTCGGGGGGGACGAGGTGGTCTAGGTGGGGGATGAATCCGCCCTGGTCCATGAAGGGCTTGAGGCGTTCGAGTTCGGCGTCGATGGCGTCGCGGCCTAGGGTCAGCGCACGCTTGTCCACGCCGCCGCGGATGCGGAGCTCCATGCCGAACTCCTTGCGCCAATCGCCCATGTCCACGCCGGCGGCGACCTCCAGCGGGAACATGATGTTCACGCCCTCTTGCATCCAGTTGGCCACGATGTCGTGCGGGTCGCCGTCGCAGTCGACCAGTCCGATGGCGCAGCCGCGTTTCTTGGCCTCCGTCATCACCGCGTGATAGCACGGCTGGAGAAACTCGCGGAACATATCCGGCCCGACGAACGGCCCGTTGCGACCGGCCATGTCCTCCCACCACATGATCTGATCGATGGGGATGTCGTCGGGCAACTGGTCGAACTCGTTGAGCTGCAACTGCGTCCACGTGTCGATCATGTCGCGGATCATGTCGGGGTATTCGTAGAAGGCGCAGGACAGGTTCATGAACCCCATCATGTCGCGCAGCTTGGCGTAGGGGCCCATCAGGGGCATGTAGATCATCCGGTTTTCGGCGACGGCGGTGCGGATGGCGTCGATCTCCTCGCCCGGCCGGGTGCGGGCGGGGTCGTCGACGCGGTGGCGCGCCTTCATCTCGGCCCAGTCGTCGGGCGTTTTGACCGGGAAGTCCATGAAGTGCGGGATCGAGCTTTCGTCCTGTGACGCGTTGAACTGCTCGGCCAGCACGCCGTTGGCGTTGCGGATGATGACGGAGTGCTCCTTCTGCTCGATGACCTCATGCTCGAACGCCGGGTTCATGTGCGTCCGTGCGTAGATGCAGTGCGAGTGGAGCTGGTCGAAGCCGAAGTGATCGTCCATCCACTCGCCGAACATGCCGTTGATCTGGTCGTCGGGCACGTCGTAGTCCATGCCCTCAGCCAGCCAGCGGCGAACGGTCTGCGGCCAGTAGCCGAACTCGATGTCGGCTACCCGGTCGGTGTCCTGGTAAGTGAACGTGCGGTAGTAGCGGCAGGACACTTCCTTCCGCGGCGGCTGGACGTTGCTATCGAGGGTCATGAATCAGCTCCTTTAAGAGCCAACAGGAAACGCTCCAAGCCGCCGATTGTCAAGGGCGCGGTGTGCGCAAGAAGCCGGGCCTCCAAATGGAACACTGTGTCAATGGAGCGGCGCGTCGGTACCGGGCACGTCTCCCGAAGCATCAGCGCGAGTGGCGTTCGATGACCCACGCAATGACGGGTATGACAATGAACGGTAGCGCCGCGTAGAAGACCCACCCCTTGTTGCGTTCGTGGATCAGTCGGGCGATCAGAATGCGGATGAGGATCAGAACGTCCACAGCCGTCGCGATCTTCATCTTGCCTTGTCCGATGTCACAGAGGCAATCGAGCAGAAGGTTTTGAACGAGCCAACCAACAGCCAGCGCGAAGAGGACGACCTTGTAGTTCCATTCGGCCTTGAGTTGAGCATCGGCCGTGAGCATGTGGAAACTGTAGCACAGCCTTGTCCCTCCCGAAAGCCCCCATCCTGGCCGGGAAGGACGCGGACGGCGAGGACCTGCGATGACGACGTCCGTACGACTGGCCCCAATGGAACGAGTGCATCAATGCAACGATGCGTCGGTACCGGTACGTCTCCTGAAGCGTCAGCGCAAGAAGACGGGCAGCAGCCTTCTCTGCAAAAGACTGCCGCCCGCTGAGTGATTGGGTCTCAGAACCTACCCGCCGCGGTGGATCTTCGACTTTCGTCGCCTCAACAGCGTTCATCCTCCATAGCCGCGCTTGCGGCGGAGGAGGGCCAAGCCGCCCAGCGCCAGCCCCGAGTCACGCTCGGGACTTCCGCTTACGCTTCAGCAATAAAGGAAGGCCTGCGGCCATGACGAGAAGCGTGGCCGGCTCGGGCGTCACGACGATGTTGCCCCACCAGTTCCACATGGGCATCTGCGGCAGCCCGCCCGGGGGCAGGGGGGACATGGCGGCTGTTAGGCCGTTCTCCAGGCCGATGATCGTGATTACCTGTGATGCGTCGAACGCCGGGTTGGTGAAGAATATCGGCACGACGGTGTTGACAGGCACGATGGATTCGATAGCCGAGGCAGGCCCTGGAGGGAACGGCGGAATGAAATCGGCGATCGGGCCGATCGTGATATCCCACTGCGTGTTCCATGTGATCGTGTTGGGGAAACCGGGCCCAGCAGTAGGGCCACACACCCACGTCCACAGCCTCATCGCGCCGTTGACGTCCAAAAAGCCCAGACTGATCGAGTTCATCTGCGTGCCGCTGGCGGTGAACTGCGGGGCAATGACCGAAGCCGACAGCGTCTGGCCCCTGATGTCCGGGTCCAGGTCGTAGGTGTACTCCCAGCCGCCTGTGAAGTCCTCGCCGGTGTCGTCTCCCCAGCCCATGATCAGGCCCGCGTCATCGGGAATCTCCTCGCCGTTTTCCAGCACGTACGGCAGGCCCGGAGCGCCCGGCCCGAGCGGGTCGAGGAACGGATCGGTGTAGGTTCCAGACGGCGGGGTCCACGTGGGGTTGTTGGCCTCAATGTCGCTGAACATCCAGTCGGGTATCGGCGACATCTGGCTGAAATCCGCCTCGGTCTCGAACGAAACGAAGGGGCTCGCCCCCGCTACGCTCGTCAGGACTGCCAGCACGACTACCGTGGCTCCGTACTTCCAAATACTCCTAGACATGATCGTGTCTCCTTCCTCGCCTATGGTCATCGCCTTGGCCGAGGGCCGCCACAACAAGTGCCAAGGAACGCTCCGCTCACTTCACGCTCCTTGCTCCGACATCCTCTCCAAGACTTGATTCCAACAGCAACACGGGCAAATTAACACCCCGGGGGCCGTCTGTCAAGATTAATACTGAAAAGTTGCTACAAAATGGCCAGTTTGCTATGTAAATCTGGGGGGGGGGGATGGGACACTGTGTGAATCGCCTGCTGCGTCATCCTCACGGTTGCTTTCGCCCCACAGAGAGTTCCCCAACGGAAGAAATTGGTCTTGTGAGTGCGGTATTGTTAGCCGTGCGCAATGAAACGGCCCTGTGCGGGTGCACAGAGCCGTCTCCGATACCCCTACGGGGAGTCGAACCCCGGTCTCCAGGATGAGAACCTGATATCCTAGGCCACTAGACGATAGGGGCGTCGTTGGCACGGCACGTTGTGCAGCTAACGTTGACCTAGCCCGCAGCGATCGCGGGGTCCTGGTAGGGCGAAGATCGTAGCCAGCCGGCGACAATCGGTCAAGTTCATTCATCCAGCGGCGCGCGACGGCGCATAGGTTTTGACGCCGCCGGCGGCGGGTCATACACTGTGTGCGGCCCGGTCGGTCGGCGTGGCGCGTGTCGGCTGATTCGCTGCAAGAGGAACCCCATGGCAGTCCGTCCCATCCGAATGGACATCTACCGCACGGCGATACCGACGCGCGGCTTTATGCACGCGGCCGCCGAGCGGAACGTGGCCGAGGCGGTCGTCGTGTGCGTGGAGTTCGACGACGGCCAATTGGGCTGGGGCGAGACGCTGCCGCGCGAGTACGTTACCGGCGAGACGATCGAATCGGTCGTCGACGACCTGGCCTGCGTGATCTGGCCGCGATGGGCGGGGGTGGCGATGGGCAACGGCGAGACGGTCACCGAGATCGCCCCGGCCGTCCACGAACTCCGATGCATCAACGCCGCGATCTGCGCGTTCGACATCGCTTGCATGCGGCGGCTGTTCGACCGCATCCAGGAGATATCGCCGGAGGTGCTGGCCGAGCTGGGCGGGCGCGCCCAGGTGCGGCGCGAGCTGGACGTGCCGGTCTCGGGCGTGCTGGGGGCCGGTCGCCGCCGAAACGTCCGCCGACGCCTGCGGGCGATGCAGTGGTGGGGGATGGACCAGATCAAACTCAAGCTCACCGCCGACGAACGCCAGGGGGCCGAAGCGTTGCAGGTGGTCAGCGGGCGGCTTGGCAAGGCGCTGCGGTCGGGGCGGGCGACGCTGCGGGTGGATGTCAACGGCGCGTGGGACGCCGCCTCGGCGCCCGAGCGGATCACGGCGCTGAAAGCGTGGAACGTCTGCGCGGTCGAGCAGCCCGTGTACGGGTCGGCGCAGGATCTGGTCGATCTGGCCCGAAAGTGCCCGCTTCCGTTGATCGCGGATGAATCGCTGTTGACCGAGGCCGACGCGAATGTTCTGTTGACAGAGCCCCGAATTTGGTGGAATATACGTTTGTCCAAGAATGGAGGTTTGGTGGGCGCCCTGAAGCTGGCTCGTCTGGCGGCCTCGCGCGGCGTGACATTTATTATCGGCTGTATGGTGGGCGAGAGCGGCATCCTGTCGGCCGCCCAGCGGAGGATGCTGCAACTGGGCCCCGGCCCACGGTTTGTGGAAGGCAACTACGGACGATGGTTGCTGCGGGGGGATCTGACGCAACCGTCCTTGAGATTCGGATACGGAGGCCTGCTGAGGACCCGCCCGGGCGAAGGTCTGGGCGTCCAGGTCGACCGGCGGAAACTGGCCACCTTCGGCCAGCGCGTCAAGACCTGCAGGGCCTAAATAGTCATGTAGGCCACGTTTGGCCTACATGCCAACGGAAGATATGAAAAATAATTAATCCTGCCGTGAAACACCCATAAAACATCCTACAAATAGAGCATTTGTATCATTTGTGTATGAAGGAGGTTATATTTGCACAATTTTTATTGTCTACCCGAAGGTCCTTCTCATCTTGAGTTGATAACTTTTTTTTGGACTCAGATTTGAAAAGCGGCACCTAGCGGGGAACAATTAGTATGACCGCAGATTCGTTGAAGGCCGCATTGACAAGTTAATAGCGAAAAGGGGACACGCCGTGAGGTGTGTTTTTCGTGCCCTCTTTTCGTTGTTAGCGGCCTATCGGAAAGGAAGGGACCAACCATGTATCAAACTGTAGAAAAGGCGAAGAAGCACAAAGTTGGCGAGTGCCTCGTATCGAAGTTGTCTGAGCAAGAACGGCAGGTCTACGAGCGTGTACCGGTGCATGTGGATTTTGTGCCTCATGAGTCGTTCGACCGGGCCGAGACCGAGCAGACGCTCTTCGGGGAAACCGAGCGGCTAAGCATACCCATGTGGACTCATTTTCCGGGAGTGCCGGACGATCACCACACAGCGGCCAGGAGCCGCAAGGCTCTGACCCGGGAGGAAGAGGCACGCCTGTTCCTTCGGTACAATTACGCCCGCTACCGTTTGTCGGCGCTTTCGAAGGCCCAGGCCCGGCGACAGGCGCTGGGGCGCGCCCACGAGATGCTGCACTGGTTCAAGCGCGTGCTCGAGGCCCGCAGCGACTTGGTGAACGCCAACATGGCATTGGTGCTGGCGATGGCCAAGCGGATGCGGATCCCGAATGTGGAGTTCAATGAGCTGATCAGCGAAGGGAATTTGGCCCTGCTTCGCAGCGTCGAGAAGTTCGACATCTCGCGCGGGTTCAAGTTCTCGACGTACGGCTGCCGGGCGATTCTCAAGAGCTTCAACCGTCTGGCGACCAAGACGGGCCGGTATCGCAGCCGGTTCCCGACCGAGTACGACCCGGACCTGGAGCGCAGCGATCATGATGACGTCAAGCATGACCGCCAGCATGAAGACGCAGTGGATTCACTTCGTGAGATTCTCTTCGACAATCGCGCCGACCTCAGTGAGCTGGAACAAACCATTGTCCGTGAGCGGTTCGCGCTGAACGCCGCCGGGCAGAAGCGAACACTCGCCGAAGTCGGCCAAATGGTCGGTCTGACGAACGAGCGCGTGCGGCAACTGCAGAACAGCGCCCTGAGCAAGCTGCGAGCGGTGCTGGATAAGGAATACCTTACCGTCTGAGCAGTCCCAGTGAATGGTTGGTCAGGGACGAGGCTGACTGAGCTTTGAGGCTCTGCTCGGCCTCGTCCTGTTTTTTCTTGTGCTCGGCCGGACCGGAGCGACCGATTAGCGGTACACATCCAATGTTGTTGGTCGGGGGAGGGTCGCTGGGCGAGTGGCTGGCGCCGACGTCGGCGCCGTTGTGGGGGCGGGCGCAGGGGCGGGAGTACGTGGGGCGAGAATCTGACGAACGTGGCCGAGGAAGACGGGCACGACGAGCCCGTCGGCCAATTCGATGTGAAGGACCGTCTCCGTCAGTTCGCCGGTCAGGGCGTTGCCGCTTTGCAGCGTGACCGTCGGGGCGGCCGTGGGTCGATCCTGCGGGCGGGTCAGGCGGGCCACCTCGGCGAGAGCCACCGAAACCGACCCGGAGGGGGTCTGCACCGTCCACTGCTCGTCCATGACCCGGCCGAACAGGACGTTCTCGTTGTGCAGATGGATCTGCCACAGCGCCGGGTCGGCGGCGGGCTTGACCGGAAACAGAAGTCGCTTCGCCATGGCCACAGGCAGGACCAACTGGCGCCCCAGCTTCAATTGCAGCGTCAACTCATCGTCGGCAAGCAGCCCCGACAGGATGGTCCCATTGGCCAGGATGGCCCGATGGAGCCCGCCGTCGGGGGTGTGAAACTCCAGCGATGTCAGCGCCGCCACAGGCAAGTCGACCGGGCCGTATTCGCTGTGGAACCGAAGCGAGGGGGCCTGCGATCCGTAGGTGAGCCGCTGCCCGCCGCGCAGTTCGACGATGGGGTCGGTGTGTGGGGTCCGAACGGGCTTTTCCGGTGAGATCGCGAACGCGGCGGACGCCAAACGGTCGAGCGCGATCGACCGTGTCGCGCCGTTTTCCTGTTCCAGATTCACCGGCCCGCTGAGCAGGCGTCCGCCCAGGATTTGCCCGTCGGTCAGGACGAGGTGGACGTGCGGGTCGTTGGGGTCGGGGATGCCGAAGCCGATCACGCGGTCGGCCGGCAGGTCGAACGTGCCGTAGGTCGTTTCGATCTGGAAGAGTTCGTTGCGGATCGTCCCTTTCAACCTGGTCTTGTCCGGCAGGACGACCAGGTCGTGTTGCCGGTTGCGGGGCAGGCCGATCCCTGCCAGCGTCGCGCCGCTGGAGCTTAGGTTAACGATGATGGCGGCGAGTTTGGGCGGGATCTTGTCCAGTTCCTGGCGGAGGTCATACCCGTCGATAATGGCGCGGGCGTCGGCGAGGGCGCGGCGCTGGACGTGGACGATGCACAAGGCCGACGTCTGCCGCGGCTGGAGCTTCAGGGCGAAGGTGTATGTGATGAGGTCCTTCTTTCGCCCGCCGGAGGTCAGCGTTGGTTTGATCGTCGATTCCGGCGAGGCCAGAATGTGTGCGACGGCCATGCGGCGGTCGGTGGGCTCGCACTGGGTGACCAGGGCCCAGGCGTCGCCGCTGTTGAGCGGCTTGTCGGAGGAGGAGATCACGTGCTTGAGCGTGCCGCCGAAGTCGACATTGTAGCGGACGGGCAGTTCGAGGGGTGTGTCGCTTTGGTTCTCGAAGATATCGATCCACCGACAATAGCCGGTGTCGGGGTCGACGTAAATCCGCCGCCAGACCCGCAGGGGCCCGTTGGTCCAGGGGCCGATCTCGATCTCGTTGCCGGCGGCGTTGAGTCGGGCCGGGCGGCTGTTGGTGAAGCTCTTGGGTCCGATCGACAGGCGCATGGCCCCGTCGTAGAGGTCGCTCGTGCCGTCCAACACCATGCCGACGTTGGTGATGTCCCATCGGAAGCCCCCGCCGTCCTTGCGCGTCCAGTTGAACCCCGTCTGCTTGTTGCCGGCGATGTGCAGCCCGCCGCCACCGGCGGGGCTGGCGGCGGCGGGGCCGCCGGTGATAAGCCAGGGGGGGCCGCTGCCGGCGAAGGCGCCGGCTGTGACGATCAGGATCAAGGCTGCGGCAAACGCCGGCCGGGGGGGCAACGATGTCATCAGTGCGATCCTCCACCCAGGCGGTCGAGAATCTGCTCGACGCGCTGGCGGATTTCGGGGTCTTCGTGCTGGAGATGCCGCTTCAGCAGCGGGGCGATACTGCGACCGATGTCGATCAACTCGTCGGTGGCGTTCTGGCGGTCCTGGTAGCTTTCAGCCCCCAGTCGAACAATCAGGGCCTCGACCTGAGCGACGATTTCTTCGGGGGGCAGGGGCACGGCCCGCTGGACGGAGACGATCTGGGCGAGAGGGACGGATATCGTCGGGCCCGGCGAGATCTGCATGCCCAGCGCCGAGGCCGTCAGTTGCCCGCGAAGGACCGTCCCGTCCCACAAGGTCAGCGCCGCCCGGCCGGGGTGGGTGGGCGTCATCTGAATCAGGCGGAGGTTGCTCGGGCTGAGCGTGTGGCGGCCGAAATCGCCCGCCAACTCGATCTGCTCGTCGGTCAGACGCCCCTTGAGCACGTCCCCGTTGGCCAATACGACCGTGGTCAGCAGGTCGTCGTTCTGGCTGTCGGTGGCGAAACGAATGCTCCGAACCATCTCGCGCGGGATAACGACGTCAGGCCCCAGACGCAGGGTCAGCGGAATTTTGGCCGGCTGCAGCAGCCCGGCCAGGACGGTCTCATTGAGGAACGTCACCCGGTGGACGGCGTGCGAGGGATTGTCCAACTGAATCGCCAGCAGGTTGGAGGCCTGAAGATCGACCAGGCCGTAGGGGCTCAGCAGCTTCAACGGCGTCGCCTCCGGATCAAAGGCCAGGCGGTCGCCCGTTCGCAAAATGGCGATGGGCCCGTCGAAGGTGACGCCATCGGGCCGGTCGTCGGAGATGCGGTAGGACCACTGGCGGATGCGGCGGATGGGCACCTGCAGCGTCCCGCCGACCGACAGCATCACCTCCAGAGCATCCCAGGCGCATTGGCCGGTGATCAACTGGCCGTCGGTCAGGACGACCGTCGCACGCCCGGGGCGTTTGGGGTCCATGGCCATGCCGATGATCTTCTTTGCCGGGACCTCGATGGGCCCGAAGAAAGCGGTCATGGCGACCGGCCGATCGGCGATTGTCCCGAAGATCTCATCCCCGTTGGTCAGCAGGATCAAGTCGGCCTGATCGGACCGTTGCAGCTGTACCATGCCCACGCCGGCCAGGCCGTCGAAATTGACGATCATCGCGCGGACCGCCGGCGGCAGATCGGCCAGGAGCTTGGCGAGGTGAAACTTGGCGAGCAGGTCTTCGTGCTCGGCGGGCCGGGTGCTTTGCGACTGGAACACGCAGAGAATGACGGTCTTGCCGGCGGGGATCTTCAGTTGGTAGGTGCTCATTATCCGCGAGTGCTGCTGCTGGACGGTGGGGCGGATGCGGGCCTTCTTGGGGTCACACAGGATATGGAGCAGTGCGGGCGATTGGGGGTTATTGGTGCGGGTGGTCATGTGCCAATCGTCCGGGCCCCACTGACCGTCGCCGCTGCTGGTGGTCGTGGCGGCGATGCCGTAGTTCAGGTCGGTCCGAATCACGATGGGTAGCGAGACCTCCTGAGTGGACGTATTGGTGAAGATATCCAGCCATCGGGCCAGGGGCCGGTCGCCGTAGACGCGAATCCGCCGCCAGACCTGCACCGGGCCGTCCTGCACGGGCCCCAGTTCGATTTCGTCACCGCGCTCGTTCTGCCGGGCGCTGGAGGTATTGAAGGTCCCCACACTGGGCAGTTGCAGCATCATGCCGTCGTCGTAGACGTAGTTCGTACCGTACTGCGGGCCGCCGTAGTTGCGGATGTCCCACTGGTAGCCGGCGCCGTCGGTCATCGTGTGGGTCAGGCTGACCGAGCGGCCTTTGGGGATGTGCAGCCTGTCGGTTCCCGGGCCCCCCTGGGCCGCGCCCCCGGCGGCCGCAATCACCCACACCATGCACGCAACGGCCGATAGTCGGTGTCGCAAGAGTACGTTCAGAGCACGCATCATGGAGTCTGCTCCCGCTGCGAACTGGTGGTGTCCCGCCAGTGTCCGCCTTTGCCTTATCCGGCGGACAAGATCGTTCGGTGACCCGCCGCCGCGACCGCTTATAATGGTTGGACGCAGCGCCGGCGCATGTTGCGCAGGCTATTATGGCTTGTTGCGTGTTGGGTTGCCATGAAAATTCATCTTGTCGCCATTGACCTGGACGGGACGTTGTTGACGTCGGCCAACGAGATCAGCAGCGACACCGCCGCGATCCTTCGGACCATTCGACGTCGCGAGGGCGTGCACGTTGTGCTGGCGTCCGCTCGGCCTCCGCGAAGCGTTCTGCCCTTCTACGAGGCCCTGGACCTCGACGCACCCATGATCAACTACAACGGGGCGCTGGTGTTCGATCCGCCGTCCGGGCGGATCCTGCTGCACACGCCCCTGGCCGGTGAAATCGCCCGCCGCATCGCCGAGCTGGCCCGCCGCGAACAAGCCGACGTGCTCGTCTCGGCCGAGGTGCTCGATCGCTGGTACACCGACCGTTACGACGCCAGCTATGTGACGCAGACGGGCAGGCTGTTCCGCCCGGACATGGTCGCGCCGATGAGCGAGTGGCTGAATCAGCCCGTCACGAAGCTGCTCCTGCTGGGCCCGGCCGGGCGGATGACGGACCTGGGTCGGCGGATCGCCACGGAGTTTCGCTTCGACGTGACGGTAACGCAAACCGAGGGCGAGCTGCTGCAGATCACCCACTCGACCGTCTCCAAGGCTCAGGCCCTGCGGACGGTCGCCGGCGAGCTGAGCGTCGCGCGCGAACAGGTGATGGCGATCGGCGACAACGCCAACGACCTGGAGATGCTCCGCTGGGCCGGGGTCGGCGTGGCGATGGCCAACGCCCCGCAGGAGGTGTTGGCCGCAGCCGATTACGTGACCGACCACAACGACGCCGAAGGGGTCGCCAAGGCCATCGAGGTGCTGATCATGGGCGGCCGGGGCGGGGCGGTCTGACGGCCCCATGCGAGAGAATAGATGGATTTATCGACCCTGGCCAATGCGTTGATGTCCCAGTTGCAGCAGACCGCCGAGATTCGGGCGCTGTCGCAGGTGATGCGCGTCCACGTGATGGTGGGGGCTCTATACGAGGTCTCGGCCACGATGCTGGTCGAGAGTTTTGCCCGCGCGTTCGAAGGCACGAGCTTTCAGGGGGCCGATGCCGAGGTCAGGATCATTCAGGTCGGTGAGCGGTTCACCCCGCCGGGAACCGATGAGGCCGTGACGGCCAACGGCTTCGAGATCTTCATCGTTGACGTGGTGGGGCCGTAGCGCCCGGCGTCGACGTCAGGTGACGACGTGTCGGCGACGGCGCCTCAGCAGCATCATCACCGCCCCAGCGGCCAGCACGGCCAGCGAGATCGGTTCGGGCACGCCCTGATAGTTGCCGCCCCCCTGGGAGTAGTAAAGGGCGGCGCCTTCGTCGATGGAGATGTTCTTCTTAGCCAGAATCGTGCCCATGAACTGCAGGTTCTTGTCGGCGCCGAAGATGCCGTTCCAGACGAACATGTTGGCCTTCATCATGTTGCCCAGGCCCAGCCAGACGCCGCCGTTGCCGTGCACGTTAATGATGACCTTTCCCTCGCCGGACGGGTTGAACTGAACGTATTGACCCGTGTCGAAGCCGGACGTCACATTGATCACCACGTCCCCGCCGGATGTGTCGACGTTGACGATGCCGCGCTTGGCCATCCAGAAGCTCTTAAAGACATACGTGCCGCTGCTGAGGTTCAACACGCTGTCCTGCTCGATGGACAGATCCTTGTAGGACCCGGGGGCAAGAGTCACCGTGCTCTCGGCCGAGCCACGGACGTTGGTCCTGCCGATCCTGGGCCTGGTGGGTTCGGCCGGCATCAAGGGCAGCGTGAACGCGGCGATGGCCTTGTCCAGCGGATCGGTCGAGCCGGTCACGGTGACGTTGGCGCCGAAGATCAGGTTGTAGCCGATGCCCGCGCTGGCGTCGCCGTAAATCGTCGAGTTGTCCCCAACCGCGACATCACGGTTGCCCAACAGGCTGCCGGTGACGGTCGCTCCGGATTGGAGGGCCATCGTGTCCGAGCGGGCCTGCACGTCCCCCTGGATCGTCGCGTCGGTGTTGATGTTGACCGTGTTGCCGGTAAAATCGCTGCCGACAAAATCCAGCCTCATGCCGGCCGTGGCCACGGCATTGGCCAGCACGCGCCCGCGGACAACGGCGTCATCGCCGAAGCTGACATTGGCCTCGGAATACACCGCGTCCGTGCGGACACGCTCCTTGATATCGACATCCTGCTTGGCGGCGATGGCGCCGAAGTAGAAGGAGTCCCTTTGGAGCACAATCGTCTCCTGCTCGCTGTACAGCAGCAGCGAATTGATGTCGACCGTATCGGCGGCGGCTGTGGCTGCGACCGCCAGAATCAGGCCAACGACCATGCTGCGCGCCGTAGGGACGCGTCTGTTTGAATTGTGGTGCATGCTGTCTGCTACCTCTGGCCGATAACTGTCTTGCCACATGAAACATAGGATTCCGCTGGGCTTCTTCCCAACAACAAATGTGCTGATAAACTTTTGAAACATGGGTACTTAGCAAATTTCTTTTGTGGCCCTGTCTCGGCCTGCTCATCTGTCATATAATCTGATCTATGAGAATAAGCATAATCCTTATCGGCCAGAGCGCCCTTGTTGTCGGAGAATGATTGGGCACTAAATGGGATCGAGCCATACAGCTACCGGCCGACGCTTCCATGTCGACGACCTATCGGCCGGCGCGGTGGACGTCTTGGGCGAGCACGCTCACCACGCAATGCACGTCCTACGCCTGTCGGTCGGGTCTACCGTGTCGATGTTCGATAGGGCCGGATGAATGGCCGAGCGTACGCTTGTCTCGTCCGGGCGTAGCGAACTGACTGTCTCTGTCGTGCAGGAGGTCGGACCGATGCTGGCCCGCTGAGGACTCGTGATCGAGTTCGCCTTTGCAGTCCCGAAGGGTGAGTGGGTCGATTGGCTACTAGGGAAGGCATCGGAGCTGAGGGTCGGGCGGTTCGAGCCGGTTGTCGTTGCCCGTTGCGTCCCCGGGAGGATGAATCTGCCGCCAGAAGAGCGCGGCCGCCGGATAAGCTACTGTATCTCCATCTCCGCCGCGGGCCAGTGGGGGCTGAAGTTCCTGCGTGATTTACGCTAGGCGCTGGCAGTGGCCCCTTATCTGGCTGGTTGAGAGTGTGCGATTCGGCTGGTGGGCGAGGTTGCCCAGGCCGCTCAGCCCCTCCCAGCGGCCCGGACCGACTGGTCGGCGGGGCAGGCGGTCGGTATTCGGGTCGGGCCCGAAGGCGCTCTGACAGACGAAGAAGGAGTTGCCGTATCGCAGGCGAGATCTCGCGCGGTGCATCCGGGGCATGCCGCACTCCGCCTGGAGACCGCAGCGGTCGCCCGGGCAGCGGCGACAGTGGCAGCCTGCGACCGCCTCGATAGCTGATCCCAGGCTGCAGAAGCGAGGATAGCCGTAGGGTGACTCCGCCCGAGGCGGATTGCCCACGGGATATCAGGATCGACTTTTGTGGGAGCACGATCTTGTTGGCGTTGCCGTAAAGCATCGGCGAAGTGATGTTGATCGTATCGGCGGCGGCTGTGGCTGCGACTGCCAGAACCAGGCCAACGACCACGCTGTGCGCTGCACGGATGCGTCTGCTTGGATTGGGGTTCATGGTGTTCACTGCCTCCGGCCGATGACCGTCTTGCCACATGAAACGTAGGATTCCGACGACGGCCTCCCAACAATGAATGTCCTGCTAAGCGTCTGATATGAATGTGCTTAGAAGGTTCTGTGGCCGTCCTGTCTCCGCTTCCTCACCTATTTGTATGATCTGAACTATGAGAATGTGCATAATCTTTATCGGCCAATTCGCCCTTGCCGTTCGACAAGGATCGAGTAAGAAATGGGATCCAGCCATACAGCTACGGGCCGACGCTTCCATGTCGACCATCTATCGGCCGGTGCGGTGGAGGTCTCGGGCGATCAGGCCCACCACGCAATCCACGTGCTCCGCCTGGCGGTGGGGGCTGGAGTGACGCTGTTCGATGGGGCCGGGCGGGTGGCCGAGGGCACGATCGCCTCGGCCGAGCGAAGCAAGTTGACGGTTTCCGTCGAGCACGTCGGGCCGCTGCTGGCCCGGCCCGAGCCGGTGATCGAACTGGCCTTCGCCATCCCCAAGGGCAAGCGGGTCGATTGGCTGCTGGAGAAGGCGTCGGAACTGGGGGTCGGGCGGCTCCAGCCGGTTGTCTTCGCCCGCAGCGTCGCCGGGGGGATGGATCTGCCGGCCGGCAAGCGTCAGCGGTGGATGAGCCACTGCATCTCCGCCGCCCGCCAGTGCGGGCTCAACTTCCTGCCCGACCTCCGCCAGCCGCTGGCCGTCGCCGACTACCTGGCCGGCTGCGACTGTGCGATTCGGCTCGTGGGCGAGATCGCCGAAGCAGCCCAGCCCCTCCCATCCGCCCTGACGGACTGGTCGACGGGGCAGACGATCGCCATTCTGGTCGGACCCGAAGGCGACCTGACCGACGACGAACGCACCGCCGCATCGCACGCGAACTTCCGCCCAGTCCACCTAGGCCACACCACCCTCCGCGTAGAAACCGCAGCGCTCGCCCTGACAGCCGCAACAGTAGCAACCTGCGACCACCTCAACACCTGATCGCAGCCTGCAGAGGCGAGGACAGGGGGCCGCAATTCGCATATTCGGGGCGGCCAAGGTAAGGTAGTTGGATGGAACGCAACCTGCAAACACGCATACGGCCGAATCCGAGTGGCGATTGGCCCGAGATCGATCCCACAGCCTACATCGATCCGACGGCCCAGGTGATCGGACGCGTCCGGATCGGCCCCCGCGTCTTCGTCGGCCCCAACGCCGTAATCAGAGCCGACGAAGTCCCCGCCGGCGGCGACGTGAAGCCCATCGTTGTGGAGGCCGAATGCAATGTCCAGGACGGCGTGATCGTTCACGCCTTAGCGGGCAGCGGGGTCACGATCGGGCAACGAACATCCTTGGCGCATGGCGCGATCGTTCACGGGCCGTGCAGCCTGGGCGAGCGGTGCTTCGTAGGATTCGGGGCCGTGGTCTTCAGGGCCAACGTAAGCGCCGGCGCCTTCATCGCCGCGCGAGCGGTTGTCGAAGATGTGGACATTCCGCCGGAAACGTTCGTCCCCCCGCTGACACTCATCTCCCAAGATCAGCTAGGCCAGCTCCGCAAAACAAACCCACGCCAGCGCGACTTCATGCAAGGCGTCATACAAACAAACCTCCAGCTAGCCGAAGGCTATCTCGCCTCCGCCCAGCCGTAGGGGGTGCTGAGCGGCCTTACGTAGATCTCTTGTCGTGCGGGCAGCGGATGTCTCAGGCCAACGGCCTGACATGTACCAGCCTGGGGCGAAGCCCCAGGAGGCGGGGCCATCGCGCGGACCGAGCCCTGTAGGGGCGACATGAAGAGGAGGCGCAGATCATTGAAGAGGCGTCACGGGCTGAGCCCTTGGTCATTTCGCCCCTACAGGGCTCGGAGAATGACGATCGCCGGCTTTCCCCGGGCGTTGCCCGGGGCTGATACATGTGAGCCCTTTGGGCTCTTGGGCTCGGCCCGGACCGATCGGCCTCACGCAAGCTGTGTGATGCGTTGCATGTCAGGGCCGGGAAACCAACCATGTTCCCCATCGGCGCGGCCACCTAACAAGACTCTTGTAAGACTGCTTAGGCAAGAGCTGGCGGGACAGTCCCGATCTACATCGGGACGCTGACCGACGCTGCATGAAAGTGCCCGCAGGGCTAAACATGAACGCGGGCTTGGGGGCGAAAACGGTTGTTTTGGAGGGGGTGTGTGATACAATCCGCCGCTTATGGACCGGGAGACTACAGGCCAGGTGACGTTTAGCTTCGTTGTGCCCGTGCAGAACGAGCACGACGGGCTCGAGGCGCTCTGCGCGCAGCTGGCGGCTGAGGGCGAGAAGCTCGGGCAGGGCTACGAATTGATCTTCGTCAACGACGGCAGCACGGACGGCTCGGCGGAGGCGCTGGACGCCCTGGCGGCCGAGGACCCCGCGGTGGTGGTGATCCACTTCTCCCGCAATTTCGGCCACCAAGCCGCCGTCACCGCCGGGATCGACCACGCCGACGACGACGTCGTCTGCCTGATCGACGCGGACCTCCAGGACCCGCCGGAACTGCTGGCGGACATGATCGGTGAGCTGGAAAACGGCAACGACATCGTCTACGGCCAGCGGACCCGCCGCGAGGGAGAATCGTGGATGAAAAGGGCCACCGCCAAGGCCTTCTACAGGCTGCTGACCGCCTTGACGCGCGTCGACATTCCCCCCGACACGGGCGACTTCCGGGTGATGAGGCGGCCGGTGGCCGACGTGCTGCGGTCCATGCGGGAGTACCACCGGTTCATCCGCGGGATGGTCGCCTGGACGGGCTTTCGGGCCAAGCCCTTTCCCTACTCTCGCAGCGCCCGCTACGCCGGCGAGACGAAGTACCCCTTCAG
>LAZR01000808.1_pt1 | contig 21691 bp, 19 predicted proteins | sample 329461 | NCBI WGS metagenome assembly LAZR01 (sample SAMN03002196, study PRJNA259156) | marine sediment metagenome | biome: sea floor; feature: Hydrothermal impacted sediments; material: marine sediment; isolation source: Loki non-amplified sample from Loki's castle hydrothermal vent sediment ...
CCTGATCTCGGCCATCCTGGCCGCCTTCAGGCAGACAATCCACTCAGCACGCTGTCCAATTTTCCCGAGCCACCTCTCCTTCTCCGCCTCCATCTCGATCAGCCGGGTCTTCATGCCTGACGTTGCAGCACCATCGGCTATGGAATCGATGATGTTCGAGATTTGCCTATCGAGAATGCCTAGGTGTTTGTCGATCTGGTGCCGGTCCCGCCGCATCTGGGCGTTAAGGCGCTTCCTCTCGGCATGATACTCAGCAAGGAAGGCGCGGGAACTGAAAACCCGCAAGGTGCAACAACTCGGCGAATTGGTGATGGCCACCGGCGCCGATGCGTTCAGCCCCGAGGAACTGGCGGGCGCGCTGATCGTGCTGGCCGAAACAACCGATGCCGGAAGGAAGGAGTCCTGGGCCAAGCGTGGGGCCGCGTTCTTTCGCAGCAAATCGCGGCGATCTACGAAAGCATCTGACCGCGACATTGGCGGCGCTCCGGCGCAATCGGGCGGCGCGCAACCGGCATCAGGCGGCGCGGGCGCGGCATGACATGCGCACTTGGCAGGTCGAACGCCGCAAACGCACGCGGCAACTGATTGAACTCGGCGGCCTCGTCGTCAAGTCCGGCATTGTGGACCTGACCGGCGATGATCGCGCCATGATCTACGGCGCGATGATCTGGGTCGCCGAAAAGCTCAAGAGCGACGATGGACAACGAGCGCGAACGCTCTGGGCCGAAAAGGGAAAACAGGCGTTCGCGGCGGAACAGAAACCCGCAAATAACGGGTCAGGTTAGGATGTCCGCTCTGTTACAGGATCGGGCATGACAGATGGCGGGCTGTGCGGAGACAGATCGATCGGAGCGTTGGTCGCTGTTGCCTGCGTCGCGGCGCGGGTCCTTCAGCTTACCCGTCGTGGCGACACGAGCCTGTGTCACCGGCAAGCTCGCGCACACCTCCACATGCGGCCGCATGCGGTGACGAGGATGTCCTGGTCGCTTTCGCAAGCTTTCCAAATGCGATGTCAGGCCGGGAACTGATTGAAGAATATGGCATCGCCGGGCTGGAGCACGACACAACATTCAGAACGGGCGACAGTAATGGCTGCGGATTGATCCGCCCCTACAAGCTCGACGTGAGCGTTCGGCCGCGCACCAAGTTGCAGGCCTGCCGGGTAGGAGGCCGTGGGGCGCAGCATGAGCATCCCCAAGCTGAGGTCAATCCGGATCCGCGCCTTCAGCGGCCGCAGAGGCGTGCGCTGTCTTCGGCCGGAAATAGCGGCCGAAGATGACCGGCAGCAGGAATCCTGCGACGGCGAACGTCCAGATGCCGATGGCGAGGGGCGAGTCTACGAGAGCCGACCAGTCGCCGTTGGAGATCGTCATCTCGCGCCGCAGATTCACCTCCATGGCGTTGCCCAGAAGGACGCCGAGAATGATCGGCACCAGCGGGACGTCGAGCTTGCGCATGATCCAGCCGAGGACGCCGAAGCCAATCATCACCATCAGGTCGAAGGTCGAGCCGGAAATGCCGTAGATGCCGACGAAGGAGATCATCGCCACAGCCGGCATCAGATATTTCGCGGGCACCAGCAGGACGCGAGCGAACAATCCGACCAGCGGAATGTTCATCAGGAGCAGCATGACGTTGCCGATGAATAGCGCCGCGATCAGGCCCCACACGACATCGGGGTTCTGCGTGAAAAGCAGCGGTCCGGGCGTGATGTTCAGTGCCAGAAGCATGGCGAGCAGGACCGCCGTAGTGCCGGAGCCCGGAACGCCGAGGGCAAGCATCGGGATCAGCGCGCCGCCGGCTGAGGCATTGTTGCCGGCCTCGGGCGCGGCGACACCGCGCGGATCGCCCTTGCCGAAGGTGTCGTCCTTGTTCTTCAGGCGCTTTTCGAGCGCATAGGCCATGAAGGAACCAAGCGACGCGCCCGCGCCAGGCAGAACGCCCGCGAGAAAGCCGACGACGGTGCCACGTGCCATCGAGCCGGACGTCTGTTTCAGGACACGGATGGGCGGGATGATCCTGCCGATCTTCAGCTTCTCGCCATCGGCCGCGCCGTTCTCGCCCGTTCCGCGATGCTCGAGGAAGAGGAATACCTCCGACAGTGCGAACAGGCCGACGATAGCGACCAGAAAGTCGATGCCGTCGTAGAGATGAACCTCGCCGAAGGCAAAGCGCGGCACGCCGGTTTGTCCATCTACGCCGATCATCGCCAGGCCGATGCCGAAGGCGGCCGCCAGCGCCGCCTTGGCCTGGTTGCGGCTGGCAAGTCCTCCGAGGGTCGCAAACGCCAGCGTAAACAGCGCGAAATATTCCGCCGGGCCGAACAAGAGCGCGACCTTGACCAGTTGCGGCGCGAGAAAGACGAGGCCCCAGGTGGCGACGAACGACCCGACGAAGGATGCGATGCCGGAAATTGCCAGGGCCTCGCCAGCCTGGCCCTTCATCGCCATCGGATAGCCGTCGAGGGTCGTCATCATGGCGGGCTCATCGCCCGGGATATTCAGCAGGATCGACGAGATGCGACCGCCATACATCGCCCCGTAATAGACCGAGGTGAGCAGGATCAGTGCCGGGGTCGCCGGCAGGCCGAGCGTGAAGGCGAGCGGGATGAGAATCGCGACTCCGTTGGACGGTCCGAGACCGGGCAGGGCGCCGATGATGGTGCCCAGAAAGCAGCCCAGGAAGGCCAGTCCGAGATTCTGCAGGGTGAAGGCGACCGCGAAACCGTCGCCGAGGGAGGAAAGCGTGTCCATGATAGCCCTCAGATGCCGAACGGTCCGCGCGCCAGGGACAGGCCGAGCACGAGATGAAAGATCGCGTAGATGCCGAGCGAGATGGCAATTCCCGCGACACTGGCCGCGATCGGCGAAGCTCCGAGGCGCCAGGACAGGAAGCCGGCGGCGAACGCGGTGCAGATGACGAAACCCAATTCTGGAAGAAGCTGCGCATAGGCGACGAAGACGGCGATCGCGGCGCCGATCTCCAGAAGGCGCGGCAAGGCCGGCCAGATGGGTTCGGGGTCGGGACGCAAAAGGATGATCAGCCCGCAAACCCCGGTGACGACGGCGATGATGATCGGGAAGGTGCGCGGTCCGACGGGATCGGAAATGAAACTGAGCTCGATCTGAAATGCCGCCCAGATGAAAAAGACGGCCAGAAAAACGAAAGTGCTGCCAAGAATTCGATCGCTCAAGACTTCCTCCTATCGCTTGAGACCTGTCTTGCGGAGGTTGCCGACGCGCGCTCCGGTCAGGACGTAATCGCGCGTCTCGGTCGCCATCGACCTCCCGCCAGTCGTCACGCGGGGCAAGGGCGGCCGGCCAGCCGACAGGAGTCGGCCGGCCGATCGCGTTGCGAGGATGGCCCCCGCGATTACCGGAAGCCTATTTGACGAGGCCGATCTGCTGGGAAAGGAGCTTGATTTCGTCGACGGACTCCTTGACGAAGGTCTGGAAGGCGTCGCCGCTCATGTCCAGCGGCGCAAGGCCGTTGTCGGCCATGATCGCCTTCCACTCGTCGGACGCGTAGACCTTGGCGATCGCGTCGGTCCAGTACTTGTAGGCCGCATCGCTCATGCCACCGGGACCGTAGAAGCCGCGCCAGTTGGCGCCTACGGCGTCGATCCCCTGTTCCTTGGCGGTCGGGAACTTGGCGAAATCACCTTCCAGGCGCTCGGGCGCCAGCACCGCGATCACCTTGATGTCGCCGCTGTCGACAAACCCCTTTGCTTCCGAGGCGTCGCCCGAAAACACCTGGACCGAACCGGCGAGAAGCTGGGTCACCGCCTCGCCGCCGCCGTCGAAGGCGACATATTTGACCTGGCGGACGTCCTCGACCCCGGCCTTTTTGGCGACAATCAACACCTTGAGGTGATCCCATCCGCCCACGGCCGAGCCGCCGGCCACGGAAATGCTGGTGGGATCGGCCTTGATCTTGTCCATCAGCGCGGGCAGCGTCTCGATCGGGGAATCCTTGGCGACGGCGATGATGCCGTAGTCGGCACCGACGGCGCCCAGCCACTTCACCTGGTCCATGGTGTTGCCGGGGTAGGCACCTTGGGCCAGACGCGTCGCGGTTGCCGACGAGGCGGCAACGATCGTGTCGTTGCTGTCATTGCGCTTGTTGATGACCTCGGCGAAGGCCACGCCGCCGCCGCCGCCGGCAAGATTGGTCACTTGCATGGTGCCGGGGACGAGCTTGAGATCCTGCATGGTTTTGCCGACCTGGCGGCAGGTGAAATCCCAGCCGCCGCCCGGATTGGCGGGCGCGATGCATTCGGTGTTGCTCGGCTGAAAAGCGTCCTGCGCGAAAACAGGCGCCACCGCGACTGTCGACACGAGGGCGAGCGCGGCCGCAAGGCCGGTGAAATGTTTCATGAATTTTCTCCCAAATGGGCGCTGGGGGACCTTCTCCTTGATCCCGCGCCGGTTTTCACCCTATTCGGGTTAGCTGTCATTTCGCTGTCACCGGATATCCCATGAGGTTTTTGATCGTCGAGGACACTGTCGACGTCGCCGAGGCGATCGCGGAGCGGCTGACGCGTGGGGGCCATGTCAGCGACCGCGCCGGTAGCATCGAAGACGCGGAGGCCTTTCTGACGACCGGCGAATACGATCTGATGATCCTGGACATTCACCTGCCGGACGGCACGGGGATCGATCTCCTGAAGCGGCTTCGCCGACGCAGCAGCATCGTACCGGTACTCGTATTGACGGCCAGGCTTTCGGTCGACGACAAGATCGACGCGCTGGACATCGGCGCCGACGACTACATGGTCAAACCCTTCGACCTCGGCGAATTGGAAGCCCGCATTCGCGCCATTATCCGGCGGCGTAGCGGCGAGGCGGGTCGCGTCATCGCCGTCGGCCGATTGACCTTCGATTCCGGCACGCGCCAGACGTCGATCGACGGGGCGCCTTGCGATCTGACTCCGCGTGAGCAGTCGCTGCTCGAAATCTTTCTCGTCAATCGGGGCCGTGTTCTGGACAAGGAGGATCTGCTGGTGCGCCTGTTCGGTCTTGAAGGCGAGCCGAGCCAGAACGCCGTCGAGCTTTATGTCGGCCGGCTGCGGCGCAAGATCGATGGATCGGGACTGGAGATTCGGACCCTGCGAGGCCTCGGCTACCAGGCGGTCGACGTGTCCGTGCGGGCGCGTCCATGAACGGGGAGGCTGTGACGAGCACGACCTCGATCACGCTCAGGCTCTCGGCGATGCTGACAACGGTGATCGCCCTTGCCGTCGGCGCGACAATCTACGCCGCGCACCAATATGGCCGGGCGGCGGCAACCGAGGCCTTCGATCAACTGCTGACCGGCGCGGCCTTGCAGATATCCGAACGCATTTTCGTCGTGGAGGGGATGCCGCAAGTCGATGTGCCGGTCTCTGCTTTCGAATTGCTCTCGCTTGGCGGCGCCGAGCGGGTATTCTACCGGATCGCGTCGCCCTCCGGCGAGACGCTCACCGGCTATGACGATTTCCCGCTGCCGCCGGGCGGAGCGAACGGTCTGGAACCAATTGCATACGACGCCACCTTTCGCGGCGCGGATGTGCGCGCCCTCATGCTGCCGCGCCGCTTGGCCGAACGTCAGATTCGCGGCGATGTCAGCATCGTCGTCGGACAGACCATGGAAAGTCGCGATGCGCTCGCCGAACGCATCACCACGCGAGCCGCGGCGGTGATCGGCGCGGCGGGCCTCGCGATCCTGATCCTGGCGCTGGTCGCCATGCGCATCGCGCTGCGTCCGCTGGACCGCGTGCAGAAAGCGATCCTCGAACGCGACACAAAGGATCTGTCACCCTTTCAAATCGGCGTTCCGGCCGAGGTGACGGCCCTTGTCACGGCCATCAACCGCTTCATGGGGCGGCTCGACCGCCGCGTGCAGACGATACAGAATTTCGTTGCCGACGCCGCCCACCAGATCCGGACGCCGATCGCGGCGCTTCGTGCCCAGGCCGATCTCGCGATCGATGAGACCGACCCTGAGCGTCTGCGGACATTGCACCGACGCATCCGCGCTCGGGCGATCGGCTTGAGCCGGCTGACCGACCAGCTATTGAGCCAGGCTCTGGTTACCCACCGCGCGGATACCGAAAGGCTCACGCCGATCGATCTGAGGCGGGTAGCGATCGACGCCGAGCGTGAAATCCGGCTCGTCAGCAACAACGATGCTGATGCGATCGGTCTCGACCTGTCGGAGTACCCGGTCATGGTCGCCGGCGACGGCTTTTCATTGCGCGAGGCGGTGAAGAACCTGCTCAACAATGCACTGGCGCATGGCAAGCCGCCGATCCTATTAACGGTTTACGCCAAGAACATAGGCCGAGAGGGCGCTCATGGACTGATCCGCGTGCGCGATCACGGCACGGGTCTGCCGCGTGACATGGCTGGCGCGATCGGGCAGCGTTTTCGGGCTAACCCGGACAAGCCGGAAAGCGCCGGGCTGGGGCTGGCCATCGTGCGGGAGGTCGCGCTCAGTCATCGCGGTCGTATCGTCGTTGAGCGCGACGCGGGCAGCTTCGCCATCGGGCTGACCCTGCCTCTGGAATACACCGGACAGACTCGGGAGGCCTCGCGATGACGAGGATGTCATTTCCGCGGACCGATCGCGTCGGGCTGTTGCTGCTGGGCTTGTTAGCCGGATCACTCTGTACGGGAGCGGCACGGGCCGGTGAGACTCGCTTCGCCTCCATTGGCCCTCAGACAGGCGAACTGACCATCGCTTCAGTCACCGACCTTGCTGTTATCTCGCCGCTCCTGGAGGCGTTCCATGCGCGGCAGCCGGGGCTGTCCATCACCTATATCGAGGAAACCAGTCTCGACCTCGATCGAGCCGTGCGCACCGCATGCGACGCGGGGCGCTTTTTCGCCGATCTTGTGGTTTCCTCGGCCATCGCTGAACAAGTGCGCCTGGTCAATGACGGCTGTTCGCAGCCGCTCACGGCTCCCATCCCAACGGACTTCCCTGCCTGGGCCAAGTGGCGGCGCGAACTCGTTGGGTTGACCTTCGAGCCCGCCGTGATCGTCTACAACCGCACGGCAATAGCTCCCGACGAGGTGCCGCGCAGCCGCTTCGAACTCGTCGACCTGCTACGCCAGTCCGACCGTTTCCTGGGGCGGGTCGGCACCTACGACATCGAAAAATCGGGAGTGGGTTATCTCTTCGCCTTCGAGGATGCCACGCTGGCCAGCACCTGGGGTCGGCTTCTGGAGAATCTCGGTCGCAATAGGGCGCAGCTCTTCTGCTGCACCGCCGATATTCTCGACCGTGTCGCCGACGGCCGGCTGGATATCGGCTACAATGTCCTCGGCTCCTACGCGCTGGGCCGGCAGGAGCGGGACGATCGTTTCGGCATTGTCTATCCTTCCGATTACACGCTCACCTTGTCACGGGCCGCCTTCGTCCCGCGTCATGCTGAAAATGCCGAGATGGGGAATGCGTTTATCGCCTTCACCGTGTCGCCGGAAGGGCAGCAATTGCTGTCCGGCGCATCCAACCTTTTCGCTCCCGGTTCCGGCCCGCTGGTGCTGGCGGGTAGCGTCGAGGGGGCAGCAGCTGACGCGACACTGGAAGCATTCCGGCCGATCGCCTTGACGCCGGCGCTGCTGGCCAGTCTCGACCGGGCGAAGCGTGCTCTTTTTCTCGGCGAGTGGCGCAAGGCGTTCGGCAAAGGAGCGGAGTAAATTCCGCCTGCCGTATCTGTGAAGTTGCGCAGCCTTCTTCCTCTGGCCGATGGTCGTGGGCGAAGGCGGCGGCAAGGTGATGGTCGGATGATGAGACCTTGCCGTAGGGACTTCGAGTGCTACACCGAGAGTGCAAGTCGCAGCACTGATGCCAGCAGTTTCAAGGGGTTGGAAAAGTGGAGCCGGGTGAATAGCCCCTAGATTTGTAGACGCCTCCTTCCCTAATTTTGAGGCAAGGAGGCCATGATGGGGCAGGCAATTTCACGGACGATTTCAAGCGCGATGCGGTCGCGCAGCTCACTGAGCGGGGCTATCGCTGGGTCATCGAGGACCACTTCGAGACGGCCAAGAACGAACTGGGCCTCGACCACAACGAGACCCGATCCTGGCAAGGCTGGCACCGTCATGTCTCGCTGGTCATGCTGGCCTTCGCCATGATGATCACGATCCGTCATCACGCGAACACCGTGACGCCCACAAAAAGCATGGTCAGGATCATCAACGCGCCTCGCCGCTGCTGATCCGCTGGTCAGTGCAGGAAATTCGCCTGGTCGCCACGCGGTTGGCCAAGCGCCAGATCCAACCCGCCCAGGTCATTGCTTGGTCACTCTGGCGACGCGCCCACCAAGCCGCCGCCCAACAGGCCTATATCCAGTCAAGAAAGCAACTGTAATGCTAGGAACCGGATTAATCCGGACGTGCTCTAGAAGACGTGGAAATCAGATCAGTATCTCATGATACACCTCTATTGCGTTGCTTATATGCGGCGCCAGACGGGCAAATTCCGGAACTGCGTCTTGTTGCAGCAGGGCGCGGCATTGCTTGGCCAGCGTTTCGGGCAGCGCGCCCAATTCGTCTGTCCGGCTGATCAGATAGATCTGACGCGACAGCCCCGCGAATGGAAGCGGGAACAGGTCTATGTGTTCTTTGAACCGGCTTGCATCGAGGATGCTGAGCGGTGTGGTCAGCGTCCAGCCTCCCGTCTTGGCAACCGTAGCGATCACCGATCTGCTGGCCTCGAAAGAAAAGCGTCGCGGCGCATAAAGGCCGATCCGCTTCAGATGTGTGGACACCATGAGGCCCATCGGCATCGCTTCGGAATACTGAACCAAGGGCAATTGCGTCAGCTGAGCACGCCATTCAAGGTTCGGGTCATATGTTCCGCGCGCCGTAACCAGTACGAATTTCTCCCGCAGCATCTGAAGCACCTGAAACCTGTGCATGCTAGCCGGGATGCTGGCGGTGACGGCAATATCAGCCTCTCGCGACAGCAACCTTGATGTGACCTGATCGGAGCGGCCCGAAAAGGTACAGATGAAACAGCGCGGCAGCTTGGCCTGCAGGGACGCGGCCAGCGAAGGTGTCAGCGAGGCGTCCAGGTCATCGATGATCGCAAAGTTCAGTATGGGCAGGCTATCCAGATTCAGTTCGGCCAGCGATTCCTCGGCCTCCGACACGGTGGCGAGAATGCGATGCGCGTGGAGGCTGAACGCCTGGCCGGCCGGTGTGAGTGAGATCGGCCTTCGCGTGCGGTCGAACAGCTTGGCGCCGACGCCGTTTTCCATCGTTGTGATTTGCTGCGAGACGTTGGACTTGCTGAGCCCCAGAGCCTTGGCCGCCTCGGCTACCGATTGCGCCTGTTCCAACGCGATAAATGCCCGCAGACCCCGCAGCGATAGGCGCCCAGTCGCGTCAGGAATTGGATGCGGCTTGGCGGGTCCGTCGGTCATGCCGCGAAAACGGTTCCTTTGCGTTCCAGGCGGGCGGGCCGATGATTCATCGAATCGCCGATTTCCCACGTGCTGTTTGTGCCGACTTAACGGGCAGTTTTTCGCGCGGAGACCGAAGCTGCAACTTTGCGCCGTGTGTTCACGAGAATGCAACAGTCACATCGGCTTGCAAGCCGGATCTGATCAAGCTGTCGGGAAACCCGTTCGTGATCGACTGCGGTACCGTTCTGATTTCCAGAACAAGTTGGCTTTCATTTGACCGAGGGGAGGTCGGTCCCGTTACTTGAATGCAGATCAAAGGAATGCAGTGCGAGAGGTCGTGATGAAAAGTCAGACACGCGTGGTCGTCATCGGTGGAGGCATTGCAGGATGTTCGACGCTGTATCACCTGACGAAAGAGGGATGGACCGACGTCGTACTGGTCGAGCGCAACGAACTGACTTCGGGAACAACCTGGCATTCGGCGGCGCAGGTTACCAATTTCGGCGCCACGCAGACAATGGTCGGGCTGAAAAGCCACTCCATCAAGCTGTACAAAGAACTGGCCGACGATCCAGAATATCCGATCAACTACCATCACGCGGATGGCGGGATTCGTTTGGCCAATACCGAACGCCAGATGGAGGGCTATCGCCACTTCGCCAGTGTGGCAAAGGGCATGGGCGTCGATTTCGAACTGATCGATGCCGAGGAATGCGCCCGCCGCCATCCGCTGATCTCGACGGACAATCTGCTGGGCGGTCTCTGGGATCCGCTGGACGGCGACATCGATCCCGCTCAGCTCTGTCAGGCGCTGGCTCGCCGCGCCCGTCAGGCCGGGGCCAAGGTCTATCGCAACACGCCCGTGACCGGCCTCACCCAGCATCGCGACGACAGCTGGACGGTGCACACCGAGCATGGCGACATTCGCTGCGAGGTCGTGGTCAATGCCGGCGGCTACCGCGTGAACGAGGTCGGCGCGATGATGGGTGTTCATCATCCCGTGGCGTCCATGGAGCACCAGTACTTTCTCACCGAGCCGATCAAGGCCATTGAGGAAGCCGGCCACCGGATGCCGCTGCTGCGCTGCCCGATCAGCGACTATTACTGCCGTCAGGAAAAGAACGGCCTGCTCGTCGGCTTCTACGAACAGGACTGCAAGACCTGGGGCATGGACGGAATCGACCCGAACTTCGTCAACGCGCTTTGCCCGGACGATCTGGACCGGGTGATGAGTGTCCTCGAAGGCGCCTTCGCTCGGATGCCGGCGCTGATGGAGACGGGCATCCACACCGTCGTCAACGGCCCGATCACCTACACGATCGACGGCGCACCTCTCGTCGGTCCGATCCCGGGGAAACGCAACGCGTTCTGCATCATCGGCCTGCGTGCCGGACTGGGCGAAGGCGGCGGCCACGGCTGGCTTCTGGCGCAACAGATCGTGCATGGCGAGGCCTGCTACGACACCTGGGTCATCGACCCTCGGCGCTTCACCGGACACTGCAATATCGAACTGACCGCGCTCAAGGCGGTGGAGGACTACCAGAACGAGTTCCGCTTTCACTTCCCGCACGAACATCGCCCGGCGGGCCGACCTGCCAAGACCACGCCCCTTACCCCGATCCTGGCCGCCGAAGGCGCCGATTTCGGTGTCGTGAACGGCTGGGAACGCGTCGCCTACATCAAGCCCTCGCCCGATTTCGAGGAGACGTTCAGCTTTCGTTTCAACGAGACGTTCGACGTCGTCGGCGCCGAGGTGAAAGCCGTTCAAACCGGCGTGGGGGTGACCGAGGTCAACGGCTTCAACCGGTTCGAGATCACCGGCCCCGGCGCGCGCGACTGGCTGGACAAGATGACCTGCGGGCGCCTGGCCAGACGTGTCGGCAAGGTTGGTCTGAGTTATTTGCTGAACCATCACGGAAATATCAAGGCTGAGGCGACGCTCGCCAATCTTGATGAAGACACGATCTGGTACGGCTCGGCCGCCGCTTCGGAATTCCACGACATGGACTGGCTGCAGGCGCATTTGCCGGATGACGGTTCGGTCTCGCTGCGCTCGCTGACCAACGAGTGGACGATCCTTGTCCTCGCGGGCCCGAAGTCGCGGGATGTCCTGTCCGCCGTGTCGCGGGGGGACTGGTCGAAGGCAGCATTCCCCTGGCTGTCAGTCCGCCGAGCCTTCGTCGGGATCGCACCCGCGGTCGTCATGTCGGTGAGTTTCTCCGGCGAACTGGCCTACGAACTCCACATTCCGAACAGCCAGCTCTACGCAGCCTATCTCGCGCTGCGCGCGGCGGGCGCGAAATACGGACTGACCCTGTTCGGCTCCCACGCGGTGGATTCGATGCGGCTGGAAAAGGGCTATCGCCACTGGAAGGCGGATCTGATCACCGAGTTCAACCCGCTCGAAAGCGGTCTTGATCGCTTCGTGAAGTTCGACAAGCCGGATTTCGTCGGCAAGGCGACGCTGGAGGCGCAGAAGGAGAAAGGTCCGCGGCGGTGCTTCGTGAGCCTGACGCTCGACTGTACCCACGCACCGGCCCATGGCGGCGACAGCATCCTGTCCGACGGCAAGTGCGTCGGAACGGTGACGTCCGGGGGCTGGGGCTACCGGACCGGCAAGAACATTGCGATGGGCTTCGTGGACCCTGCCTTCGCGGAGATCGGAACGGAACTGTCGGTGGAAGTGATCGGCGAGCCGGTGCCGGCGCTGGTTGTCGATCCGGGCCTCTACGATCCGGAGAACGCGCTGATCCGTGCCTGACGCGGATACTCCCGGCCCGGACAGGGCCGGGCCAACGCGGGGCGGACCCCGCTCCGAGGAACCTGATCGTCTACTGGAGCCCCCATGAAAGTACTCGTGCCCGTGAAGCGCGTGATCGACTACAACGTGAAGGCCCGCGTGAAGGCGGACGGATCTGGCGTCGATCTGGCGAACGTGAAGATGTCGATGAACCCCTTCGACGAGATCGCCGTCGAAGAGGCGATCCGGCTCAGGGAAAAGGGCGTGGCCGAAGAGGTCATTGCCGTCAGCATCGGTGTCAAGCAGGCCGCCGAGACGTTGCGCACGGCGCTGGCGATGGGTGCCGACAGGGCGATCCTCGTCGTGGCCGCCGACGATGTGCACACCGATATCGAACCGCTGGCAGTGGCGAAGATCCTCAAGGCCGTGATCGACGCAGAAGCACCGAAACTGGTCATTGCCGGCAAGCAAGCGATCGACAACGACATGAACGCCACCGGCCAGATGCTGGCGGCGCTGCTGGGCTGGTCGCAGGCCACCTTTGCCTCGAAGCTCGAGATCGAGGGCGAGACCGCAAAGGTCACCCGTGAGATCGATGGCGGCCTGCAGACCATCGAGGTCAAGCTGCCCGCGATTGTTACCGCCGATCTGCGCCTGAACGAGCCGCGCTATGCGTCGCTGCCCAACATCATGAAGGCCAAGAAGAAGCCGCTGGATGAAAGGACGCCAGCCGATTTCGGCGTCGATGTGAGCCCGCGTTTGGAGATCGTCTCGACCCGCGAACCGGAAGGCCGCAATGCCGGCATCAGGGTCAAAAGCGTCGACGAGTTGGTTTCGAAACTGAAAGAAGCGGGGGTCGTGTAATGGCCGTTCTCATACTGGGCGAAGTCACCAATGGTGAGCTGAACCGCGATGCCACGGCCAAGGCGGTCGGCGCGCTGAAGTGCCTGGGCGAGGTGACGGTGCTGTGCGCCGGCGCCTCGGCGAAGGCGGCGGGCGAAGCGGCCGCGACCATCGATGGCGTGGCGAAGGTGCTGGTTGCCGAGGATGCGCTCTATGGCCACCGGTTGGCGGAACCGACGGCGGCGCTGCTGGTCAGCCTTGCGGGAAAGTACGACCACATCGCCGCTCCGGCGACCACCGACGCCAAGAACATTATGCCCCGCGTCGCGGCATTGCTGGACGCGATGGTGATATCGGACGTGTCGGCCGTGATCGACGCCGAGACTTTCGAACGCCCGGTCTATGCCGGCAACGCCATCCAGACGGTGAAGTCGAGGGACGGCAAGAAAGTCATGACCATCCGCACCGCCAGCTTCGAGGCGGCGGGCGAGGGCGGCAGCGCCCCGGTCGAGAACATCGCGGCGGCCGACGATCCCGCGCTGTCCAAATGGGTCGGCGATGCGGTCGTCGAAAGCGACCGTCCGGAATTGACCTCGGCGAGCCGCGTCGTGTCGGGTGGCCGTGGTGTCGCGTCGAAGGAAAACTTCGATCTGATCGAGAAGCTGGCCGACAAGCTCGGTGCCGCCGTGGGCGCGTCCCGTGCTGCGGTCGACGCCGGCTATGCCCCGAACGACTGGCAGGTGGGCCAGACCGGCAAGGTCGTGGCGCCGGACCTGTATGTGGCGATCGGCATCTCCGGCGCGATTCAGCATCTGGCCGGGATGAAAGACAGCAAGGTGATTGTGGCGATCAACAAGGACGAGGAGGCGCCGATCTTCCAGATCGCCGATTACGGCTTGATCGGCGACCTGTTCGAGCTTGTGCCCGAACTGACAGCGAAGCTGTGATGGACGCGGCAACAAAAGACAGTGCCGGCCCATGCCGATCACCGCGTCTTCCTGGACGGCAACAAGACCGTCGTCTTCCCCGCCTCCCCGGGTTCATTCTCGAGTGAACGGATGGGGTGACGGGACACTGCATGCAAAAGAATCAGGCTAACTGATCGACCGCAACCGGCCCGCATCGCGTGCCTCAACCAACAAGGAGCGACTTATGAAACTTCATCTGTGTACTGCCGCACTAGCCTTTGCGGCGATCGGGGTGGCCTCGCCCGCGCTGTCGCAGGAACAACTCACCGTCGCGTACTTCCAGGAGTGGCCAATGCCGTTCCAGTTCGCGAAGGCACAAGGCACCTATGACGAAAAGCTGGGTGTGCCGGTCAACTGGGTCGCCTTCGAGTCCGGCACCGCAATGTCGGCTGCGATGGCGGCGGGCAATGTTCAAATCGCGGTCAGCCAAGGGGTGTTGCCCTTCATCGCGGCGACCTCGGCCGGTCAGGACCTGAAGATCATCGATATCGCGGCCTCCTATGCCGACAACGAGAACTGCGTCGTCGCCGCCCGACTGGAAATCGACAAGGACAGCGCCGCGGAACTGGAAGGCAAGCGCGTGGCCGTGCCGATGGGCACGGGAGCGCAATACACCTTTCTGCAACTGATGGAACATCTGAAGGTCGATACATCGACCATGTCGATCGTCGACATGGCCCCCGCCGAGGGTGCGGCGGCGCTGTCGCAGGGCAACGTGGACATGGCCTGCGGCTGGGGCGGGGCACTGGCCCGGATGCAGGAATACGGCAACGTGCTGCTGAGCGGTGCTGAGAAAGAAGAGATCGGGATCCTGTCCTTCGACCTGATAACGACGACGGGAAGCTTCGCCGCCGAGCAACCGCAGCTTCTGGCCGATTTCGTCGCTGTCACTGCGCAGGTGAACGCGGCTTGGAACGCAGGCGACCAGCGTGAGGAAATGTTGCCCGTAATCGCGCAGGACGCGGGGATGGAAACGGCGGTCGCGGGCGATACGATCGACGATTTCGAGTTCCTTTCCGTCGATCAACTGCTGTCGGATGATTGGCTTGGCGCTCGCGTCGGGGCCTACATCGATGGTGCAGCTGCGTTCTTCAATGATGTCGGCACTGTTCCGGAGATCCTGCCGTCCTATGGCGCTTTGATCGACACGGCGCCGCTTGCCGACGTAGCCGGCCGTTGACGACTTCGGAAGGCGTCAAGCGCCTTCCGACCCCGCCAAGGCAAGAAGGAGACAGCCCGATGTCCGGCCTTACATTGAGAAATGTCTCGATGCGATTCGACTTGCCCAACGGCTCGCATGTGCAGGCGTTGCAGGATGTCTCGCTCGATCTGAAGCCCGGCCAGCTGATGTCGGTTCTTGGACCTTCAGGCTGCGGGAAATCCACCTTGCTGAACATCGTGGCGGGATTTCTGGCCCCGACCAAGGGAACGATCACGCTGAACGGACATCCGGTGACCGGCCCGGATGCCGAACGCGGCGTGGTCTTTCAGCAAGGCGCGCTGTTCGAATGGATGAATGTCCGCGACAATGTCTCGTTCGGTCCGCGCATGGCCGGACAGCGCGAGGCCCAGTACGGTTCGCGCGTCGATCACCTCATCGAGGTCGTGGGCCTGCGGGATTTCCGTGACAAGGCGATCTACGAATTGTCGGGCGGGATGCAGCAGCGCGTCGCGCTGGCCCGCTGCCTGGCCAATGATCCCGACGTGATCCTGATGGATGAACCCCTGGGCGCGCTGGATGCGCTGACGCGGGAAAAGATGCAGGCGATGGTTTTGGACCTGTGGAAGGAAACCTGCAAGACGGTGATTCTGATCACCCATTCGGTCGAAGAGGCGCTGTTGCTGGGCGAGAGGCTGGTCGTCATGGCCCCGCGTCCGGGCCGCATCTACAAGGAATATCACCTTCCTTTCGCCGACCAGGGCGTGGGCCATGATCTGCGCGAGATCAAGAAACAACCTGATTTCACGGCCAGGCGCGAAGAGATCCTGTCGATGATCTGGAACATGGAAGAAGAAATCATGGGACGTCAGGGGGATGCGGCATGACTGGTGTTGCTATCCTTCTGGTCTATGTGGGCCTGTTCGCCGGTGCTGCCCTTGCGGTCGGTTTGGTCCGCCGCCGCATCGGACGCCGACAGGACTTGACTAGCCTGAAAACAGTGACGTTCGGCGATGAAAGCGCAATTCGGCCCGACCGGGCGGCATCCATCATCTCGATCCTGGTGGTGTTCCTGCTGTGGGGCGCCTTCACCGGATCCGCGCTGGTGCCCTTCCACGTTCCAGGGCCCTTCATCGGTGAAACTTCGTTCACCTACGAGGCAAGGGACGAGGCCGGTCAGACGCAGTCCGGCGAAGTTCTGGTTTACGCCGGCGTCGCCCCCACATCCGGAGAGCCGCCGGATGCGGAGGTCGTGGCCAGCGTGCCGCGCGGGCGCGATCAACTGATCCCTCTGCCCGATGGCGCAAAGGCGGTCAGTGTCGACGGAGCCGCCATCGCTGCGGGCGACAAGCTGCGCGTTGCCCATGGCACGGTGTCGATGACGGGCAAGGGCACTCTGTCCTTTGCCGCCGACAAGGGCCTGCAGATGGAGCCCATTTGGCTGCCTTCGCCGGAGGCCGTAGCAGCCCGCTTCGTCGAAATCGCCCAGACAGGCTACCAGAATTATACGCTCTGGGAACATCTGGGTGCGTCGTTGATGCGCGTTCTGGTGGGTTTCGCGCTGGGGTCGCTGATGGGTATTCCCCTCGGTTATGCGATGGGCCTGTCGGGCTGGTTCCGCGGCTGGTTCGATCCGATCGTCGAATTCATGCGACCGGTTCCGCCGCTGGCCCTGATCCCGCTCGTCATCATCTGGTTCGGCATCTGGGAAACCGGCAAGATCGTACTGCTGTTCCTGGCCGCGCTCTGGATCATGACCATCGCGGCGCGCGCCGGCGTGTCGGGAGTGAACATTACCAAGGTTCACGCCGCCTATTCGCTGGGTGCCTCGAAATGGCAGCTTCTGCGCCATGTGATCATGCCCAATTCGCTGCCCGAGATCTTTACCGGCGCTCGCGTCGCCATGGGTGTCTGCTGGGGCACGGTCGTCGCGGCCGAGCTTGTCGCCGCGCAAAAGGGGGCTGGCATGATGATCATCGCGGCTTCGAAATTCCAGCTGACCGATATCGTCCTGATGGGGATCATCCTGATCGGCATCATTGGCTACGGGATCGACGTGCTGATGCGCCTTGCCGAACGCAAGCTGGTGCCTTGGAAGGGCCGCAGCTGATCCCGGCAATCCTGCGCACCGACAACGCCGGACCGCGCGTCGTGACGTCCAAATCAAAGGAAATAGACCCATGATGCTCTCTCGTTTTCCGCGCAAGTTCCTCGCGCATCTGCCGACGCCTCTGGAACGTCTGGACCGGCTGACAAAGGAACTGGGCGGTCCGGAAATCTGGATCAAGCGCGACGATTGTACCGGCATGTCGACAGGTGGCAACAAGACGCGCAAGCTGGAATTCCTGATGGCCGAGGCCGAGGCGCAGGGCGCCGATGTGGTGATGACCCAAGGCGCCACCCAATCGAACCATGCCCGCCAGACGGCCGCCTTTGCCGCCAAGATGGGGTTCCACTGCCACATCCTTCTCGAGGACCGCACCGGCAGCAAAGACCACAACTACAACACCAACGGCAACGTTTTGCTGGATCACCTGCATGGCGCGACGACCGAGGTCTGCGAAGGCGGACTGGACATGAACGCCGAGATGGAAGGCGTTGCGGATCGCATCCGGGCGGGGGGCCGCAAGGTCTATACCATTCCGGGTGGCGGCTCGAACCCGACCGGAGCCCTTGGCTATGTGAACTGCGCCTATGAACTGGTAGGGCAAGCCAATGATCGCGGACTGGTCATCGACCATCTGGTTCACGCCACGGGCAGCGCGGGCACTCAGGCCGGCATGATCGTCGGTCTGAAGGCGATCAACGCGCAGATTCCGTTGCTAGGTGTCGGCGTGCGTGCACCAAAGGACAAGCAGGAAGAAAACGTCTTCAAACTGGCGCAGGCCACCGCGCGGAAGATCGGTGCGCCGGACGTGGTTCAGCGCGCTGACGTGATCGCCAACTGCGACTATGTGGGCAAGGGCTATGGCATCCCGACCGACAGCGGGCTGGAAGCCATCGCGATGTTCGCGCGGCTTGAAGGCGTCCTTCTGGACCCGGTCTATTCCGCCAAGGGTGCGGCCGGCCTGATCGATCTGATCCGCAAGGGCCATTTCAAGAAGGGTGAGCGGGTCGTCTTTCTGCATACGGGTGGCGCGGCTGCCCTGTTCGGGTATGACGCGGCCTTCGACTTTTCCGATCGCCGCGTTCAGACCAAGGCGGCCTGATCCATGACGATCGCCCGCTTCTCCAAAAGCTTCACGCAGCAGGAGCCGATCCCCGAGGTCGGCATCGCGGCCGCGGTCGAGGTGATGCGCTCGGGGCGACTTCACCGCTACAACGAAGTGCCCGGCGAGGAATCGCAGGTGTCCGCGCTGGAGCGGGAACTGGCGGAGTGGCAGGGCAGCGCATATGCGCTGGCCTGCAGTTCGGGCGGGGCGGCGCTTTGCATCGCGATGCGCGCGGCGGGGATCGGCGCGGGCGACGTTGTTCTGACCAACGCCTTCACGTTGGCGCCGGTGCCGGGCGCGATCGTGGCCGTCGGGGCAAGACCCGTGCTGATCGAGATCACCGAAGATCTGCGGATGGATCTGGACGACCTCGCGGCGAAGATCGCCACGCATCGTCCGGCGGCGGTCATGGCTTCGCACATGCGCGGGCATCTGTGCGACATGGACCGGCTCACCGCCATCTGCGCGAAGGCCGATGTGCCGCTGTTCGAGGATTGCGCGCATACCATGGGCGCCAGGTGGAGCGGTCGGCGCAGCGGCTCCTTCGGGCTGGCCGGAGCCTTCAGTTCTCAGACCTACAAGCATCTGAACTCGGGCGAGGGCGGGTTTCTCGTGTCGGATGACGCTGATTTCATGGCGCGCGCGATCATCCTGTCGGGATCCTACATGCTCTATGCCCGGCATGGCGCCGCGCCTTCGGAGGATCACTTTCGTCAGGCGCGCCTCGACATGCCCAATACCTCGGCGCGGATGGACAATCTGCGTGCCGCGTTGCTGCGGCCCCAATTGTCGCAAATAGAAGATGCGATCAGCCGCTGGAACGACCGATATCGGGCGACCGCCGACGTCCTGGCCACCTGCCCACAAATTGTGATGCCGGTCCGGCCCGCGCAGGAAGCCTTTGTCGGCAGCTCGATCCAGTTTCGTCTGCCCGGGATTTCCGCCGCTAGCGCCACGGCTTTTGTAGCCGATGCGGCGCAACTGGGGGTCGAGCTGAAATGGTTCGGCGCGGCCGACCCGGTCGGCTTCACTTCTGCCCATCCAAGCTGGCGCTATGTTGCGCCGCAATCCTTGCCCCGTACAGACGCCGTTCTGGCGGGGTTGTTCGACATGCGTCTGCCGCTGACTTTCGGCATCGAGGATTGCCGCCAGATCGGCCAGATCATCGCCGCCTGCGCCGACAGCCTTACGATAAGAGAGGCGTCATGACCGCGCCGCGTCGCATCGGTATTCTCGGCGGCATGGGACCGGAGGCGACGGTGCTGCTGATGTCGCGCCTGATCGCGGCAACGCCGGCCTCCGACGATTCCGATCACCTGCCGTTGATGGTAGACATGAACCCGCAGGTTCCCTCGCGGATTGCGCATCTGATGGAGGGCCGGCGCGAGGATCCCGGGCCGGTGCTCGCAGGGATGGCCGCCGGACTTCAGCGTTCGGGCGCTCAGGCGCTGGTCATGCCCTGCAACACCGCGCATTTCTATGCCCCGGTTATTCGAGACGCGGTGTCGATCCCGTTCCTGGATATGGTCGAAATCTCGGTCGAACAGGCGGCGCAGAAGGTCGGGCGCGGCGGATCAGTCGGCATCCTCGGCTCTCCCGCATTGCGGCAGGTGGGAATCTTCGACAGGGCGCTGGCCCGTCACGGATGCAAAGCGGTCTACGCCACGGATCAGGACGCGCTGCTTTCGGCTATCCGCGAGATCAAGCGGGCCGGTCCGTCCGTCACCGCGCGGGAAACGCTGGCCGCCGCCTCTTGCGACATCGCCACGCAAGGTGCCGCCGTGCAACTGGTCGCCTGCACCGAGTTCTCGCTGATCACAGAGGCCGCGGCGGACCATGCCCCGGTCATCGACACGCTGGATGTGCTTGTTCAGGCGATGCTGGCATTCGCCAGATGAAGACCGGATCGCGATGACACTTGGCGGCGAAGCAACCGGAAATTCGAACGTAAGGATCAGACGATGGGTGTAACCCAGCTCAAGACAGCATCGCTCGGTGGCGAAAACGGCGCGCCCGATGTGGAACAGACCGTCCGCGACATCCTTGCCGATATCGAGGCGAATGGCGATGACGCGGCCCGCAAATACGCCGAACGCTTTGACGGCTATTCCGGCAACCTGGTTCTCACCCGGGACGAGGTCGAGGAGGCCGCCCGCGAAGTCGATCCGCGGCTGAAGGACGACATCCGCTATGCCTATGACAATATCCGCGCCTTCGCCGAGGCACAAAAGGCGACTATCGAAGATTTCGAGATCGAGCTGCGCCCTGGCCTGTTCGCGGGCCAACGCGCGATCCCTTGCAACACCGCCGGCTGCTATGTTCCGGGTGGGCGCTACGCGCATGTCGCCTCGGCCCTGATGACGGTCACGACCGCCAATGTCGCGGGCTGCCGTAACATCGTCGCCTGCTCCCCCCCGCAAAACGGCAGGGGCGTGCATCCGGCGATCGTCTATACCGCCGATCTGTGTGGCGCTCATCACATTTTGGCCATGGGCGGCGTTCAGGGCGTGGCCGCAATGGCCAACGGTCTCTTCGGCCTGCCGAAAGCGGACATTCTGGTCGGACCCGGCAACCAGTTCGTGGCCGAGGCCAAACGCATCCTTTTCGGCCGTGTCGGCATCGACATGTTCGCAGGCCCGACCGACAGCCTCATTATCGCCGACAGGACGGCGGATCCCGAGTTCGTTGCCTGGGATCTGGTCGGTCAGGCCGAGCATGGCTACAACTCGCCCGTCTGGCTGATCACCGACGATCGTGCCTTGGCCAAGCAGGTCATGGCGCGGGTGCCCGAGTTGATTGCGACACTGCCACAGATGAACGGTCAGAATGCGACCGCCGCGTGGCGCGATCATGCCGAGATATTCCTGTGCGACACGCGCGAAGAGATGGCCGCGCAATCCGACCGCATCGCACCCGAGCACCTGCATGTGCAGGCTGCCGATCTGGATTGGTGGCTGGGACGGCTGACCTCCTATGGGTCTCTCTTTCTTGGCGAGGAAACCACGGTCGCCTTTGGTGACAAGGCCTCGGGCACGAACCACGTTCTGCCGACCTCGGGGGCGGCCCGCTATACGGGCGGCCTGTCTGTCCACAAGTATATGAAGCTGGTCACCTGGCAGCGCGCCTTACCAAGCGCGGTGGCCCCGCTGGCCGAGGCGACCGCCCGTATTGCGCGCCTGGAAGGCATGGAAGGTCACGCCCGTACCGCGGACATTCGTCTGGAGAAGTATGGAGCGGCTCCTCAGGCCGGCGGCGCGGGGCAGATCGCATCCTGAACGCATCTCGTGGGATGGAACCGAGAGGTGGCTCGGTTTGTCTGAACAGGCTCGACGGCTTGATAAGTGGATCGTCTGCCGGGTTTTATGCCGCTGCGAG
>LAZR01000811.1_pt1 | contig 21644 bp, 20 predicted proteins | sample 329461 | NCBI WGS metagenome assembly LAZR01 (sample SAMN03002196, study PRJNA259156) | marine sediment metagenome | biome: sea floor; feature: Hydrothermal impacted sediments; material: marine sediment; isolation source: Loki non-amplified sample from Loki's castle hydrothermal vent sediment ...
GAAGAGGGATTTGCAAATTTTTGATTTAAATAAATTGTCATTTCTGAAATTACTCTTATATCAACTGGTTTAGCAGCTTGGTAATCTAAATAAACACTCATAATTTATTTCTCCTAAGGTTTAATTAAAATTTGATGATCATTATTTATTTCATTTTTTTAAAATAAAAGATTAAATCTTCACCATCTTTTTGAAATTCAACTAGTTTAGTTTCAGTCCTTTTAGCCCATCGTTTAAGATCTTCTTCCGCTGCAGGATCATCTGCAATAACCTTGAAACATTCACCTACATCAAGTGTTTCACTTAAATTTCTAACTTCAAATAAAGGTTCAGGGCAGTATAAACCTCGTGTGTCTAACTCTTGGTTGTAATCTGGTTTTCCACTTTTTTTTTCAATCAAAAATAAAACCTCCATGAATTATTTTACAATAAATCAATATTAATTTTACTTAAAATTTTTTTATGACATCATACTTTTTTAATACGAGTCTTGAGTTATTAACGAATAAAAAGAAGTTTAAATGTTTTTATTATATTTTAATCAAATTTAAGAGGATTCATAGAATTGTTATAAAATTGCTAAAAAAGAGTATTTATAAATCATAAATTAATAAGGCTAAGACTAATAATTTTAGAGAACACTGAAAGAAAGAGACAAAAAAATAATTAGAGTAAATTTTTAGGAAGATTACTCGATTCCAGCTAATTTTTTGATGCGTCTAACGCCTTCTACAGCATCATTAGCAAAATCATCTGCTCCAAGTTTTTTTGCAAGTTCCATATTTAGGGGTGCACCTCCCACTATCATTTTAACTTTATCTCGAATTCCCGCTTTTTTTAAAGCTTCGTGAACAACTTTAATATGTTCGACAGTCATCGTAAGTAATGAACTTAACGCTATTATTGAAGCCCCTGTCTCTTTAACTTTTTCTACTATTATATCTTCAGGTACATCCATCCCAAGGTCAATAAGTTCAAATCCAGAACTTAACAATAAAGATCCAAGAATATTTTTTCCAATATCGTGATTATCTCCTTTAACTGTGCCTAAAATGATTTTTACTTTATCTTTTGATTGACCAGAAGCAGCTAAAGCAGGTTTTAAAATCGCAAATGCTTCTTTCATAGTTTCCCCAGCTAATACAAGTTCAGTTAAATAGTACTCTTTTGCTTCATATCTCCTTCCAACTTCATCCATTCCCGTCGTTAAAGCATTTAAAATATCAAAAGCCTCTTTACCCTCATCTAGTGATTCTTTCACAGCATCTGCTATATCGTCAACTTCTAATTCAATTACTAACTCAGTAAGTTTTTCAAAATCCATTAAAATCCAGAATTTTCATTAAATTAATTATATATATTGTAATTAAGTTATTCCTTTAAATTTTATTTAATTAAGATCCTAGATGAATTTAGCATCAAATATAACCGAATTACAAAAAAAAGAATGAGGGAGATAAGGAAAACTCAAAACCTTAAAAAGGAAGTTTAAGGTTTTATGATAAACTATTTAGTAGTTTTTTAATTAGGAAATTTCCTCAATTTCGCGAAACGCGCTTTAATTATAGGGGATATTTTTTTGTTTTCTCAATCTTCCCTCTGAAATATAAATATGAAACTTTAATATTTAAATTTATTTTAAAATCTAACATAAATTATAAAAAAAAAATAAAATTAATTTTTGTTACACAGATCTCTACGAGATGTAATTTTCCCTTGTCAATGAATGAAAATTCTAGAAAGCACAACATTTTAAATAAGAAAAAAGACGATGACGAAGATTTAGAAGACTATAAAATACGAAAGGAACTTATCGATGAAAAAATTGTTATCTACGGGAAAGATCTTGTTAAAAATTATGAAATAGGAGATTTTATTGTCAAAGCGATTGATAATGTTTCAATAAAAATAAAAAATGGTGAATTTTTAGTAGTAAAAGGGCCAAGTGGAGCCGGAAAAACAACACTATTAAACTTGCTAGGAGGGTTAGACAACCCTAATGAAGGACAAATCTATAGCTTTGGAGTAAAGATATCAGATATGGATCAAGAAACATTAACAATTTGGAGGTTAATGAATTCTGGATTTATTTTTCAAAACTACAATCTCATAAGCACATTAACGAGTGAGGAGAACATTATGTTCCCTCTCTCCTTAGCTGGGATAAAGTTAGAAGAACAGAGAAATCGTGCCGTATCTCTATTAAAAACTTTGGGTTTAGGAGAAAGAAGGGAACACTTACCCTTTCAATTATCTGCAGGGGAACAACAGAGGGTTGCAATTGCAAGAGCTTTATCAAATGATCCCCCTGTAATATTGGCTGATGAACCTACTGCAAATTTAGATAAAGGAACAAGCTATATTATTAGAGATGTTTTTGAAGAATTAAAGGAAAGTGAGAAAACTGTTATGGTTGTAACTCACGATGATCATTTAATATCTCTAGCAGATAGAGTAATCTATTTTGATAATGGGAAGATTGTTGATGAGGAATTATAAAAATTTTTAACGACTGGTAAAGAGATATAAAATTGTCATCCTTTGATTTTGCTTTAAAAGATTTTTATCGGAAAAAGCATCAAACCTATCCCTATCTATTTGTAATTATATTTGTTGTGGCTATAACAGAATTTCTAATATATTTTACATCCTCATTTGGGTTAAATTTATTCATCACACCCCAATTTTCAAATTCTTTTTACTTCACAGGGAGTATAAACGCGATTTACGCGCAATTTAATACTTTAATTCAAATTTTATTAATGATTTTAGCTGTATTCATAGTTGTAGCTATATGTACAACACTTGTTATTAATAAAAGAAAGGATATAGCTATAATGAGAGCTTTAGGAACTATACCACGAAAATTATATAGTTTTTATCTTCTCGAAGTTTTCATCATGTTTTTTATTGGATTCGGGTTAGGATTAATCTGTGGGTTGATCTCATTCGGAATTTTTAGCTTAGTTATGAATTCCTTTTTCTTTACTCTCGAATTTCAAGTCGATTTGATATTTACTCCAATACTTTTCGCATCATGTTTTCTTGGGATTTTTTTCATAACAGGCTATTCAATAAGAAAATTAGGGAAAAAAAATGTAATTAAATCTTTCTCTAAAGACATTCCCTTTGAATATAATGTAAAAAAACTTCAATTTATTCCCAAATGGCTGTCTTCTCTGGGTTTTAACATCAAGATCGCAATCACTAACACATTAAGAAGGAAAGGAGAATTTAGAAGATATCTCCTTGTTTTTTCCTTGATTTCTCTGGTATTTTTCACATTAGGGCTTAGTACAATCGTATTAAGATCATCATCGAGAGCTTGGATACAAAAATCTCAAGGTGATAATATTGTTATATTTGGGCATAAAAACGTTATTTATAACTATTCCTTGATGTATCAGATGTTTTCAGACCCTGAAATCTTGATTAATAATGATGGTATTAATTTTACTGACTCAAACTACTTGTTTAACCTTAGTGAAGTGAAATCTCTAAAAAATATTGAGGGTGTTATCAAATTCGATGAAAGATTAATTAGTTTTTATGAGGTTCAAGAAGTCTCTGGTTTTCACTTTTTTAAAGATAATGAAGGTGGAGGAGAATATAGAGTAATAGGGCAAAATAGAAAAAGTAATATTCCTATCTTAGGTGTTAATCCTAACAATATTATCCAAGATTTTGAGATTGAAGGATTATTTTTCACAAATGAGGATGCGTTTGATAATATGACAATCGGGGATGGGTTAGCTTATAACTTCTTTGACTATGCCTTGGATCAGAGTTTAAAGCTCTCTTCTTTTGGTGCTTCATTTCATATTTCTGGAGTTATTATTGATTCATTTTTTAGTGGATATGGGGGATATATTGGATTGAACGAATCAAGAAATATCTGGAACCTTTATAACGAGGAAATAAATTTACTAGCCCTAAAAATAGACCCTAAATCATTTGAAAGTATTAGAGATGAACTTAATAATATTTCTTTTAAATTAGGGGGAAATTTTACTTATTTAAAACTTGATAGTATTTTTAATGAAAATTTACAATTCATATCAAATCTTTCCATTTACCCAATGTTTTTGATAATTGTAATTGCGATCCTAGCCTTTTTGTCATTGTATAACTACCAAAAAAGCGGTATAATGGAGAAAGCAAGAGATTTCTTAATCATGAGGGCAATTGGCTCAAAAAATAAATCCTTGAAGAGAATTTTGTTTTTAGAATCACTATTCATAATCATTCCTTCTCTCCTAATAAGCCTCGGGATAGGAATGATTCTTAATTCATCGGTTCTGTTTGCACGAGTCTCCTTACCTCCCGTATTCATTCCAATTACTCTATTTGGAGTTTTATTAGCAATTTTCATATTTTTTAATTATTTGAGCCTTCTGCCGATTATGAAAAAAATCAATAGATTTTCAATTAAGGATTTTGAGATCTACTAAAAATTTTGATATCAGCATTAAAATTGAAAAATTTTATAAAATATTATGAGTTAAATTTTAATTTCTAAAACTTTATTATAAAATAAATTCCAATAAATTGATGATCCCTTAACATGTCAGAAGAAGCGTTAAAAAATAAAATAAGAGAATTAGAATTAGGATTGGAGAATAAAGAACAAGAAATCGAAGAGCTTGAGGAGAAAATAGAACCACTTGAAAATAAAATAATGGAATTAGAATCTTTTATTCCAGAAGAAGGAAAAACTAAGAAAAGTAAAAAAATACAAGCTTTAGAAGCAAAGCATGCCTATTACCTTGAGGAAAAAGATAAAGAAATAAGAGAAATGAAGAATAATATGGGATTATTAAGGAAGGAAAAAACTCAACTTCAACAAGAGATAGAAAATTTCAGAATAAGCCAGCAAGCAGTTATAAGAGTAGAAGATTTAAGAGAAAAATCTCCTTTAAATTCCTTGGTAGCAGAGTTACAAGATAAATTAAATAACCAAAATTCATTAATACGTCAATTAAATACGAAAGTTAAACACTCGGAAAAATTTAGTGAACTATTGAAAGAAAAAGAAAATATCATTAAAGCCTATAGATCAGAAATCAATGCGTTAAACCACAAATTAAGCGAATTGAGTACTACTTCAGAACATGAAAAAAGTGGTACTTCCGTGGCTAAAACCTTAATAGAAGATCTTCAAACACAATTAAATAAGTCAAAAAATCAAATTCTCACTTTAAAACAGAAGGTCTCTAAATATGAAAAAAAAAGTAAAAAATCAGAAAAAAAAGAGGTTCAATCTAAAATCAACAAACTTGAAACTCAAAATACTGAACTCAATGAATTGTTAACAGAGAAAGACAGTGAAATTATAAATTTGAAGAATGAAATTTCCTCAGTTAGTAAACGTATTAATTCTACAAATTTAGATCAACCTGATAACTCTTCTTCAGAAATGATTAAAACGTTAAAAGAAGATCTGCAAAATCAATTAAATAAATCAAAACTTCAAGTAAAATCACTTCAAGAGCATATTAGTAAACTAAAAACTGGAGAATCTTCAAGAAATAATGAATCTAACAAGGAAATTGAAGGAAAATTGAAAATGCAAAGAGAGATGGCAATTTTTTTACAGAAGCAATTAGAAGCAAAAGAAGGAGAAATCGAGACAATTAAGAACGAGGCAGTGCAAATTAAAAAAAGATATAGGCAATTAGAAAACCAAGTGAATTCAAAAGATCAAAAATTTAATGATCTACAAAGACAAGTAGAAAAGATTTCTACCCAAACCTCTTCTGCTACTCCAGAAGATCCTCACTTAGCATTAAGGCTTAGAGAACTGAAAGGTATTAATCAAGATTTACAATCGAAAAATCGAGATTTGAAATATGAGATCATTCAATTACGAAAAAATTAATTGGTGTTGAATATTATTGGATCTTTTTATCTTAGGAAGCTCTGCGGCAACACCAACAAAAGATCGAAATCTTTCTTCAATTGCGATTAGATATCGAAACAGAGTTATATTGTTCGATTGTGGTGAAGATTTCCAGCGTAAATATGCAGAAGCAAGTCTGAAATTTAATAAACCATTATCGATTTTTATAACTCATTTTCATGGTGATCATATAATCGGACTTCCGGGATTTTTATTTCGCTTAAGTTTAAATGAAAGATCTGCCCCACTAACGATTTTTGGCCCTCAAAATCTGTTTCTCTATTTATTGGTCCACAGAAAAATCCTTGGTTTAAAAACAAATTATCCTATTAAAATTGTAGAAATCGATCATTTAAATCAAGAAATGAGTGAATATGAAGGGTTGGAATCAGAAGTACCTAAAAAAAAAACTAATATTGAGGATAACATAATCTATAATTCGAAATACTTTTTCATCAAATACGCTTTGGTTGACCATTCTGTAATAACTTATGCTTACGCATTTAACGAAAAACTGCGTCTTGGAAAATTTCATCCTGATAAAGCCAGGGAATTAGGCATTCCTGAAAGTCACCTTTGGAAAGTTTTACAGGAAGGTGAATCAATCGAATTTAGGGGAGATAAGCTTGATCCACTAAAAGAAGGAATAGTTGGACCAAAAAGACCGGGAAGGAAAATTACTTATTCGGGAGACTTAAAACCGACTAAATCCTTGATAGATTTAGGAAAAGACTCCGATATCTTAATTCATGAAGCAACGTTCGCAGAAAATTTAGCTGAATTAGCTGAAGAAAAAAAACATTCGACTTCTACTGATGCTGCAATAGAGGCTAAAGAAATGAAGGCAAAACAATTAATCTTGACACATATTTCATCTCGATATCAAGGAGACGCGTCGAAACTGCTTGAAGAAGCAAAAGCGATATTTCCAAATACAATTTTAGCTAATGATCTGCTCAAAATTGAGTTAAAATAATCATTCGATCTTTCCATCAAATATTAAAGCTATCCTCCTATTAAGGCTAGAGAAATAAACATTAACACATATCTTAAACTAACTCATAGGTTTTTAATATGATTAAAAAAATAGAGAAAATAAAAAAAGTTAATTCTTTGTTAGTTAATAAGATTGATAATGAGCTTCAATTAGACCAAAAAAGAAGGTAAAGAGAAAGATAAGTTTATGTCAAAAGGAAAAAAGGAATTTAAAAAAGAGACTTGATGTTTAGTTTTTCAGTAGGATTTCCTTTTTTTTTTACTTATTATAATAATCGCAACTGATGATATACCCACCAAAAGGAATACATTATATCCTGAGATCGCAGGTGGAGATGGAATGTTTTTTATAATGGTTATGCTTTCAGTTCCAAGATTTCCTGCTCTATCGAGTGAATAGAAGGTTATTGTTATTTCTCCTTCACTGGCATCAGTCCATGCATCTTGGTCAATTATTCCAGTTAATCCCAAAATGGGAAAGGATCCCGCTATACTTTCTATAGTGTACCATGTAGATAAAAGATCCTCTTCAATAATAGAAATATTGAATTCGGGGGATATATTGCCAAATGTTTGGTCTAGCATTGGTGAGTGGATTATTATATCTGGTATAAAAGCGTCTTTTAATACAATTACCTCACTTGAATTCATATTTCCCACCTTATCTATGACATAAAAAGTTAATGTTACCGTCCCATTGCCAATATTATCCCATTCTGCTTGACTAAATTGAGTCTCTGTTGTAAACGTAATATTTGGTCTACCGTTCAGGGAATAACGTTTAGTTTGAATATTCGGTTCAACTATAGTGAGAGAAAAGGTTGGGGCAACAACGCCACATAATTGATTTGGTGTTGGTGAGTTTATCGTAATTTGGGGAGCAATTAAATCTTTCCAAATGGTGACATCTTTAAATCCTAAATGACCTAAGGAATCATTGGCATAAAATCGTAGCGTCATTATCTCAGTTCCTTTGTTATCCCATGCGGTTTGGTTTACAGTTCCTGTTGATCCAGAGAATGTATAATTTGTTGTACCGCTATCTATTGTATACCATGTAATGTTAAGTGGAGAATCATCAGTGATAGTTATATCAAAGTCGGGAGCAGTAAGCCCAAACGCATCATTCATAGTTGGGGAATTAATAATAATATTAGGACCGAGATCATCGCCATCCTCCCAGATAGGATAATTGTCCACGCTTCCCCCAGACGGGGGGACGTCATAAAAAGTATCCCCAATACCATCGTCATTTCCATCTATTCCTCCATAATCATCCCAATAATTACCTAATGAACCATTGTACCAAGAAGTTGTCGAACTATAATCATAGGCATTTATTGGATTATCCGTGAAATTATTCCCGAAAATAAGATCATCATCACTATTATCTATGATTACTAAACCGTATAAAATATTTAGTGTGAAATTATTATGTTTAATAATTGTGTTATCCCCTACATTTCTTATTCCATAAGTATTTCCCATAAAATAATTTCGCTCCTTTATGATATTGTAATGCCCGTAATTTTCTATACCGAATTCTGAATTATTAAATATACTATTTCCAATAATTAGGGAATGTGTGTCTCTAATATGTATCCCATCTTCGGTATTATTGAATATTTCATTTTTTATAATTGAATTACTTTCGGCATCTATTAAACGGATTCCGTCTAAACTATTAAAATTGATAACATTATACCTAATTATATTATTCTTAATGTCAGTTACTGAAGGATTCCACGTAGCGTCAAAATATATCCCATGTTCGTTATTGGAGGATATTGTGTTATTTTCAATTAAATTATCATTAGAATTCACATTATCATATTGAGTATCTATAAATACTCCCGACCTATCATTATTAATGATTCTATTATCTAGAACAGAGAAATTATTCGCATCCTCTAAAACTATCCCAAAACCATTGTTTGATATAATACTATTATTTATTAGAAATCCATTCCTCGTGTTTTGTATATTAATCCCAGAATCTAAAGTTGGTAAATTATTTCCTGAATTAGATAACGTAGAATTTCTGATAATAAAGTATGCAGATGAATCTCTAACTGTAATACAACTTCCTGAATTTTGTCCATTAATAGTTACATTTTCAATAATGTAAGGATCATCCCAAGTCCCAGAACCATCAATCCAATCATTAGATGCTGCTGTAATTGCCCAATTATATGAAGACTCGTCATCTTCAATGTATATTGGAGATCCTGTTAGATCCCAAAAACCAGAATTCTGTAAATCGTTTTCAAGATTAACTTTAAAGTCTATTTTTTTATGAGTTATGAGAAAAAGATTAAGGCTTAGAATTAAAGTGAATAAAATGGTTAATGACTTAACTTTTTGCCTCATGGAATCTCCATGCATTAATTGTATATATTAAATATAAAACTACACCTAATAAAGATTTCAAGGAAGTCTAAAAACTATAATTCCTACGTCCCTACTAATTTAAATTGAAGTAATCCCACTATGAACATGATGACAATATTAACTAAAGATTCTGAACTCAAGAGAGCTCAGTTTACTCAAGAGATCTTAGATGATATTCGCAATACCCCAGGATATTGTTCATTTCGCAGTTATATTTCCAACCAGATGGCTGCTTTAGGATTACAACGTAAAGCGAAGGAAGCAAAGCTCTTTGAAAATGAGGATTGGTCGAATCTTGAAAACCGCGATGAGCTCATGAGAAAGATCGAGAAATTTCTTAATGAGCATATCAAATAAATTATTTCCAGATCACACTAAAACCCCCCCTAAGCATCTCAATCATGAATATGCTATTCTTAAAATGTTCCCAGATCACTTTCAGATCCTGAATAATCCCGTCTAAAAGGGCATAAAGTATAAAAAAAGATTTTTAACCTATTGTTTACATTGAAATATTTGTTCAGTTTTTAATACCTAAATTAAATATAAAAGTCCAAATAATCTTTATTTTTATAAGATAGAAACATTCAATTTTCATAATTATTTTGGATAAGTTTTATTAATGGATGAAGTAGCTATATTTTGGGATTATGAAAATGTACGAGTTGTGGCAAAAGGTATCAACGTACCTTTAGCAGAAGCTTTAATTAAGTATGCAGAATCACAAGGTCACCCTCGTATAAAAAAAGTTTATTCTAATTGGACAGGAATCAATAAAGAGATTGTGCAGGCACTTTATAGTTTGGGATTCGATACAATTCATGTATCTATGGGAAAAACCAATAGTGTTGATGTAAAAATTGCCGTAGATTGTCTTGAAACTGCTAAATTGTATCCTGATATTAATTGCTTTATAATAGTAACAGGAGATAAAGATTTTATTTCAGTAGTGAATTCTCTAAAAGCAGATCGTAGAAAAGTAATTATTGTTGGAAATTCACATATAGTAAGTGAACATCTACTTTTAAGTGCTGATGATTTTATTTCTCTAGAAGAACTTTCTAAAATGTATAAATCTAGAAATTTTTCAAAACTAGCAAAACTTAAGAAAAAAGAAAAAGCAATTTCTTTTAATAAAGCAGTAAAATGGTTGAAAGACACAATTAAGCTCGCTAGAGCGCAAAGTAAAACTACCCGATTGGCTTTAATAGATAATTTAATGCGAAGTACCCAGAATTTCGATTATAAAGGAGCATCCGTAGTTCAACAACCTGATGATAAATCAAGTACGTTCAGTTCCTTTACTAAATTTATTACAGAGGTAGAAAAACAGGGAAAAATTAAAACAGAAATCATTGAAGGTTTCATGGAACTATTTTTAATTGAAGAAAATCCACAAGTTGAATCTGAACTAAATCCCAACCTTAAAGAGGTAATTGAAAAGGGGGATTGGAGACTTATATTCGAAACTATAATAAAATCTTATACTGATATTAAAAGTGAAGAAAAAGTAGAGCATAAATCCGGATATTTACATAATCAGCTTCGTACTGTTAAAAAAGAAGGCTTATTACCGTATTCTAATAAAAAATTACGTAATGCAATAACAAGATTGGAAGAAATTGGGTTTTTAATCTCCCAAAGCGAATCAAAATGCACACTTACAGAAGATTATAAAGAAAATTTAGAGAGATATATTGAAAAAGCAACAACTAAGTAACGCTCAGTAATAGAAGGTATATTAAATAATCTGATGACTATATATGGTTAAGGTGAAACTGTCAGATTCATGGGCTACTTCTCTTTCAATTAATGATATTAAGATAAGGCTTAATGAGTTTCTTAAGGAATACCGAATAAAAATTTTAAAACAGCAGAACGGACAAATAATGGGGAAGCAAGGTTCCCAATTTAAAACGCGGTCAAGCTCAGGAATTTGGACTGATCCAGCGCTATATCCCAAAAAAATATTTATTACTCTTTCTGCTAAAGAAAATAAATTTGAAATAGACGTTAAACTTGAAGACTCATTAGAATTTTTTTATTCATATTTATTTTTAATTAAAAATATTAAATAACAAAAATAATTCCTATAGAGTTTAATCATTTTAAAGTTTAGAAAGTTAGATAATTAAAAAAATGTATTAAATACCCTGTTATCTTTTCATATGAAATAAATTAAAGATTTAAACCAATTGAAGAAACTTGTCTCACGAAGATTGGCAGAAATTCTATATAATATTGGCATCAAATGATATCAATAATTTGGGAATAGATCTCCAAGAAACACTTAACTATACCATAACAGAGCGTGATTTTGCTAGAGTTCTCAAAATGGATTGTGGTAGTGGATATAAGTACTTAAAAATATATTTAAATCAAAAGTGGGAATTTCATTTTGCTTCCCGTAGAATGGCATCACCTATTATATATGAAGTAAAAATAACTGATAAACATAGTGGTGAAGTGTATGATTTTTCAAAATCTAATGAAAATAAGCATGTTTTAACTAATTGGTTAGAATATTTTATTAATTGTTGTAATAATGTTGGAATTATACTAAAACAAAATTATTTAAATCATAATATGATTAATTCAACGCTTAAACATGGACTTTTAGATTTAAGAAAAAAAAATCTCAGTAATCTTAAAGTAAATCAATATAACAAATTTTATAATAAAGAGGAGTTAATAGTACCAGAAAAAAAATTCATCATTCAGGATTTTATAAAGTTTGGTATTGTTCATTATGATTCTTATATAGATATTATAAATCACATAGCTTATGATAAAAAATTATATGTAATATTACCAAATTTATTGAGGACGTTATTTGAAAATATATTAAATGATATATTCTCAACAAGTTTAAAAAATAAGCATAAAAATTTATACTTTAATGAGGATAGAAGTAGGATCGCTGATTTTTCAATACTTATTGAACTTTTAAATCAATTAAGCAAGATTGAATATAAGAATCGAATAAGAAGCCATATTAATCCTAAAATTATAGAGATTCTGAAAAAAGTTAAAGAGAAGGGAAATTTGAGTGTACATGAGGTTTTAAGAAAAATAACCATGTCTGATGTTAATGTTATTCAAGATGAAATTGATTTAGCATTAGAAGCACTATTAACTTCATATATTAAATTAAAAGATGCAGATATTGAAATTGAATTGGAGAGACTTAAAATAATTGAAGAAAAGATAGGTTTAAGGAGTAGGACAAATAAAAGAGATTCTAATAAAATTAAGCAAAACATTACAGATAAGAAGATAAAATCAAATGGTATAGAAGATGAACAGGTAGCAGTGCAGAAGAAATGTATTAATTCTTTACATGCACTTTGTTCATATTTATATGGGATTGAGATTGCAGAACATGAAAAGAACGACGCAATAGCAATTTCCTCATTACACTTATTAAAAACTTATAAAAACCTAATTTTACCTTTAGGTATTACCTATTTGGAAGAGTCTACTGAAATAAAAACGGGAGGAATGTTCGGAACAGAAAAAGGTGTAAAAATACTCATTTATTTAGACTGTGAAAAGAGTTTAGAAATTAATTTAGATCTTTTTCAATTTAAAATTGTTAAAATTAATAAATATCATGTTGATGGCAGGCAAATTCAAGATTTTCAAGAGATTTCTCAATTATTAGAATGTATACTTAAGAAAATAGTATGAGAAAAAGTTCTATTTATCTATAAAATATTATTCCTTTTTGTCATACTATATAATGGAAAATTTCCTAAGAACAAATAAAAAGCCTTTCCTTTTCCTTGGTAATAAATTAAAGTACCGATATCCATATGAAGTGTCTTATTCTTTACCTCATAGCTAAGCGATTCTATGTACAATTCCTCAAGATAATGCCCCTAAATACCATATTTCCCTTCAGATTTTTTTCTATTATATAATTTCTCATATGTCTCTAGTTCTCCAATCTCCGCATTTTCTTCCTCAGAAAACATATTATAGTTTTTATAAAAAAAATAGGAAAGAAAAAATACTAACTATTTGATTTATTTTTCTTGGTTATATTATCTAATATATCACAATAATCGATTCAGTAATACTTTGTAGCTCAATTAATTTATCATCATTTCCTTTTTTATATTCAAGAATAATTTTGTATTTCTCTTTTTTTTGAATTGTTATTTTAGAGAGTTTAAAACCATTACTTATGATCTTCTTGGATTTTCGGATAAACAAATCTTCATTCATAAAAAATCCTTATACCAGTAATAATTATAATTTTAAGCAAAAACCATATTCATGTTAGTGAACCTAATATTTGATTGGATACAAACATCTCCTTCTCTATTCTGTGAAATTATGCTTATTGTTCCATCTTGAGACACAACAAAAGCAGTTATGTCTGAAAATGCAGCACACAATCTCATAGCAGATCGATGTCGCATTCCACGTTGTTCACTATCAAATTCTTTTTTTTCTTTTCCCAAATAATCATGCAAATCATTAATTTGGTAAACCTTAATTTGTTTCAATTTGTCCATAATTATTTCTGTACCAAAGCCCATTATAGTAAAATCATTTTTAATTATTAATGCACCATCAGCATTAGCAAGATCTCCTGTGAATAGACAAGTATTCCTTAACTTTTCAAGGGTTATTGAATATTCAAATTCTTTTAGTTTAACATCGTTTATAGTAAGCTCTCCTTTCTCAAATTTATAATTTAAATCTGCAAACTGGTGACGAGAATTTATAAAATTAATAAAATTTGTCCTTAAATATGCAGAATTATCACTTAAATCATATTTTGTCCTAATAATTTTTTCCTTACTTAATAGAAAATCGTTTTCTTTTCCTGATAGAATAAGTGTCCCTCCATGCCTATTCATTTGGATGCGATTTAATATTGCAACTAAAACATTTTTATAAGCAATAAATTCAAATTCCTTAAATTCTTTTATCGGATCTAAAACGGGGTTAAAGATTTCTTCACTAAAATAGGAGAGTCCTTCATTTACAAGTTGATCAAACATTATATTCATGAAAAATGGAATTGGCTCTTGAAGTATTCCAGATTCTAGTGAGACTAATAAATAATTTCCTTGATAAATCCTTATTTGATTCTGATTTTCTACTCGGATAATTAAAGCATTTGGATTCGATTCAATTCTATAAGAAAATGCTCTTTTAGTCTGTTCCCACTGTGGTCCCAAATTTATCAGCCCATAAATTTCTACTTCATTTTTATCTTTTTCAGAAAATCTGATCCAAATGGCAGAATTTATAATATTTGTACCAATACATATTCTTCTTATCTCTTGTACATTAAATTCTCTAGAAGGTTTAATTTTCCACGTCTCGATTAATTCTTTTGGGTAGTGTTGTTTACTGATAGAATCTATGGTTGGAGTACAACATAAACAAAACTTTAGAGAACGGTTCTCTTCCTTTTCCATTCCAACCAAATATGCAACTTCTAAAATATATTTTAATATCTGCTCATTTGGCAGAGGAGGAGGCTTGTAATCTCCTCCAATGAAATTCTCCCATTTTTTTTGTATATATTCCGTAAGGTTTTGAGGAAATTTGTATTCTTTCATAATTTATCATCCTCATTGAGTATTAACTTTTTTAATTCTTTCAAGTTATTATTTTCTTTGAGTTTTAATTCTTTTAATTTGTCAAACATTTCGAAAGTAAGTTGGATCCGTTAGATTACGTTAGGATAAAGACTCGAGAAAGACAAGTTCGAACACAATTTGGTGCTCAGAAAAAAGTAAAAAGTCCTCAAAAAAAAAAAAAACATCAGTTTTTGGCGTGATGATATTATAAACTATTTAGAAATAAAAGGAACTTCTGATTCTGTATTGGCCCTCCGTAAAATTATCAGATATCTGCCGGAAATTCGAGAATCAATAGCATATAGAATTATAAGAGCCCAAGAGATTACACGGATGAAATCTTGGAAACCTCCAAAACCACAAGAAATATATGATTTATTCCAAAATTCAAGATCTCGTTTAATTCAATCTGAGGTACATTTACTTGAAGCAACAATTGAATCATTAGTAAGGTTTGAGGACGAAATTCAAGGAAGAGGATATACTCCCGTTGCTATTAATTTCTGGGATTATAAAGATAAACTGGCCGATAAATCCGTTTTTAGACCAAAACATGAAGAAATACTTTCAGACAACGTTAGAAATTATCTAATTAATGATTTAAATAATGTAATAATCCATAGGGAAGTTGATATTTCTCCAAGTAGTACTCCTGATATTGTAATAAATGCTTTAATTCCGAGATCCTCTCAAGATCAGAATAGAGTCATTTCAATTGTAGTTGAAGTGAAAAGAAGGTGGCATCAAAAATTGAAAAATAATATGCAGGATCAGCTTTTAGAAAAATATATGAAACCAAGAGATCTTTCACACGGATTATATCTGGTAGGATGGTTTGAGTCAGAATATTGGGATCCAGATGATTCCAAGCTAAAAAGTCCATCAATTAAACGGTTTCAATCTATACCTGATTTAAATAATTATTTACAAGCTCAAGCACAGGAGCTTTCTAAAGAAGGATTTTTTATAAAAGGTAAGGTATTAGATATATCTCTAAATGATATTCATTTGAAAAGATATAGATCGCTGTAATAATGTTTTCTTGATTATGAGAGGAAAATTAGATAGATACAATTGTTTAATTTGACATTTTATTTGATATAGTAAAAAGTAGGTATTTAGGATTTAGAAATAAGACTCTGAATTTACCTTCTACGCCATTACATTTTATAGCGAGTTTATAAAGTCTCTGTATTATCATAAATGTGATGAAAATCACAGAATTATGTCGGTCTCTTCTTATAAATACCCAAATCTCTTTTTTCCTCCTTAATCAAACTCAAGATCCAGATTTTTCTTTTAAATAAAATTAGCTGTATAATCCCTAAAACACCAAATTTAGAAGAACCCCCACTAAAGATTTGGATTTTAAAAATAAAAGTGTGAAAGCGCTAATCATGTTAAATAAAATAAATTTAGGTATGGAAGCTTATGATTCCAGCAGTGGTATGCTAACCGAAAACCATCCCCTTAAAAATTTTAAGACCAACCTTCTTATTTCTGGGGGAGGTCGAGATGAAAGAACAGCACTATTATCTCATGTTCTGAATCAATTCTACGCAAGGGCTCCCGATATTGGGGTATTATTAATTCAATTGGGATCTAATGAGGATACATACCTTTATCAACTCGATAAAGTGTTTGAGTATGGAACCCCCGAATTAAATATCCCTTATTACGCAGGGCATTGGTTCAATATGTTAAACAGAGATAGATTTATGAACTATATGATTGCAATCTTTGGGTTTCATTATGAAATGAGTTTTGTAATAGATAACCTCACTCGGTATTATAAGAGGGGATCGCTACCTAGCTCTATAATAGATTTCTTAGAGGCTTTGAAGAGATATCTCATTGAACATCCTTATCATGAGGAATTTACTAAGGGTAATGTGAAGAGTTTTGAAAAAGCTATTGAAATCTTTCAGGAAGATCCAATATTAGAAGATACTATTTCGATTCCTTTGAAGGGGATTCCAGAGTGGTTAAGTCTTTGGAAGAAAGGTAAAAAAATATGTATCGATTTGACCAAGTGTGACACCTTTCAGCAAAGACTATTAGTTACCTTGATAACTCAAGCCATTCTTAAGCACGTAGATCAAGTCAATTCAGATATCCCCACTGGTATTGTTGTAATGGAGGACGTAGACAATATCATGGAAAAGCTACCTTATGAAGATTATAAAAGAATCTTTATGTCAAATAGAGAATATTATAAGGCAATCATAGAAGAATCTTATGTTTTGACACCAAAGCAGTTTGCGGAAGTATACGGAGATGATAATTATCTTATGAATGTTCAGCTTGAGGAAATATTTTTCGGTCTAATCAAGTGTGAATTCCGCTATCGGAATATTTCACTCATTACCGTGTGTAAAGAACCTTTAAATATTTATAATTGTGTCAGTAATCTCTCTCAAATTAAACTACATATAGATTAGAGCTTAGTGAATTTTCTCGAAATTTCCAGTTTATTTCTCAAATTTTCCAGTTTATTTCTCAAAGTTACAACAAAAATGGATAATTGCAAAAACCATGGAGTTCACTACCTACCCCTGGATTTTTGTCTTTTGGTAGTGTAAGCAATTACACTTACATTTTCCTACTCCTACTCAATGGATTTGGCCTCGTATTGAGGTTTTGGGTAGTGATCTTCACCTTTTTCGTTTTTCAAAAAAAAGTTTAAATTTTTTAGATGATATTTATAATATATTTACTCAGGTAATTTATAATATAACAACATTAATAGAAGAAGAAAATGACACTGGAAATAATTAATTTCTCGGTAGATATTGCACTTCTTATCTATAAATTATTTAGACAATATTCTAAGTCAAAAAGTGAACGAGATCTAAATAATTTCTTATCACAAATTAATGTTAAGTTTAAAGATCTTACAAATAATGAAGATTTTGCTGAAATTATCTTTTTACATGGTATACCCCCATTATTGGTAAAGTATCAAAAAGAGAAAAAGTTCAAGCGTAAATTTCAAAAATTTTATGACGTGTTTAATGATGTACAAGCTAAATATCATCTAGAATCTGTCATAGATGATTGGAATGAAAAATTTAAAATTATCTATCAAAAATATGGTTTATATAATAGTTACTCATTCAAACAATTGAATGAATATTATAAAAAAGAAATTGAAAAAATTCAAGAAGAAATTAAGAGTAAAAAATACATCCACTGGAAAGCCGTTAAAGATATAATAATGCGGAGAAATTTTAACCTATATTTCTGGTATTATACAAAACCAGTAGAAAATTTCTCAACAAAAGAGAATTATGATAAATATAGAACATTATTAAAGCAAATTATTATGGATGAATTAAAATTGGAGTTAAATCTCGATGAGACGCTTGATTTTTTTATCAATGACTTATTAGAGGAAAATATTGATGAATTCATACCATTTAGTCATTTTGAAAATATTAGTTTAATCAGTTCAATTTTAAATAAAAAAATTTCAAGCAAGGATATGTTATATAAAGGATTTATTGATGATAGTTTCTATTCAATCTTAAATGAGAAATACCATCAAGAAACAATCTCTAAAGACACGCTAATTATTATCGAAAAGGGGATCAAGAGTTATAAAAAAGTTTTTCACCCGCGAAAGACGGTCTTCTTAAAGAATTTTCTAAAAGATATTAATGACGATTTATATTCAATCCTTGATAAAAGTACTGACGTTAGCTGATCTTATAAATTGAAATATTGAACTATAGGGTATAATTTAGTTTGATTGAAAAGGGAGACTTGAGAATAAGAATTTAATAAATGTTAGTAATGTTGATAACGAGCTCCTAATTGATTTGTTAACAATAAACCTTATAATTAAATATTCCCTTAATCTCAAAATATTGACTTGAATTGGAAAAAATCGAACTCTTATAATTATGGTCCAACTACAAGCGAGAAAGTGTGGAGATTGTGAAAAAGAAATTGAATTCCAAGATTTTTTACGAGATAATCCTACAATTGATAACGAACGAGGTCACGCTCTCTTTGAAAGCCCTATTATCACTATCTATTGCACCGAATGTTTTCTAAAAAGACCGGAAAAGCCGTATAAAACCAATAGAAGATATTATTATCGAAATAATAGAAGAATTCGATAAGAATTTAAGGATTCCTAGTTATTAATTTGATAAACTTCAAAACAAGATCCTGCTCTATTCTCATCCTTCGAGCTCTCAATTTTTTCTTGGATTTTGGTAATTATTTCCATAATACCATAATCTTTTGAACCTATATATCCAAACAGGAAAAACGCTGCATTAAGATAGATCAAGTCTGAAAATGGTTCTTATTTATAATTTCTTGAATTTTTTCCCTATCATTCATGTATAAGCTAAATAAATTCCATTCTGATTAAAAAATAAAAAAAATTAGTTAATATTTGGAAATTTAATTTCGACTGGTTCATGTTTTCCTTTACTAGTAATGAAAGCTTGTCCTACTGGAAGCTTTTTCAATCGCTCTAAATCCTCTTTATTGCTGAAATATTCCTTTATGTAGCTGATTCCACTTCCCTGAGTCTGGAAGAATACTTTAGTATTGCATAAATCGATGATTTCTTTTTTCACATCACCAACGCTCTGAGTGGCAAATATAACTCCATAATCTCTTTTTCGTCCTCGGTGTACCACTTCATCCAAGAATTTGATAATTCGCTTCTGATACTCTGAATCTGAAGTAGATTTCGATTTTGGTATTAATCTCTGGATTTCATCTAAGAAGAAAACTACATTAATCTTCTCTTTACTCTTTAAAGCTCGTTTATGGAGCATTGCTAAAAGATATAGCCCCACGATTCTTTGATGAAAATCACGTAAGTTGTATGTGTTTATCACGGTAATTTTCCCAGAACCTAATATTGATTTGAAATCGATAGGTTTTACATCTGGTACATCAAAAATTCTTAGAGAAATTGAAGTTAGAGCCCTCAAAATTGCCTTTTTCGTTCCTTCAGTAGCACCATATTTTTTATTTTCCATGTATTTTACGATTAATTTTATTAGCTCAGGTAGAATAAATTCTTTATCCTTATCATCTTCAATTATATCATAGACAATATTTTGCAGGGTTTCATGAGATATTGCTGTTAACTCATGTAGGAAGTAGGGTATATCTAGGGGATCGATTGCTTTTAAAGTTAGACAATAACCTCCTTTAGTACCTATCTTAACCAAACGGAGTTGCCCAAGTTCGAGGTCTTTAATGACATGTTTTCTCATTATTTCTTCAGCTCTCTTGTTAGAAGGAATATTTCTTAAGTCCCCATATTCATCCTCATTGTCCAATATGATTTGTGCTGGGGCATTGTTTACTTGAGCTATTTGTAGTGACATTGATTTTAAAGAAGTTGTTTTTCCAGTGCCTTGCTGTCCACTCATAAAAACACTTTGGTATAAAGTTTTAAGTTCAAGGGGATAAGGGATACCTGTGTTTAAGCCTTGGATTTCACCTATCTGCATACCATTCTGCGGGATCTTTTTGTATTCACCAAATTCCTCATTTGTAGGGATTTTAATTTTTCCACCGATAATTGTCTGAGGCCGTAAGTCTTGATAACCTTCAGGTGTAAACTGACCTACAGGATTTAACGTAATTTTATAGTTTTCTTCTTTATGACTAGAAGTTTCCCCTGAGAAACTATCTTCAGAGCATTCAATTTTTTTTATGATACACATTATTCTCGTGCCATCATCTTCTTTTTCTACGACAACACAATAACCATCTCTTATGAGTTTTGCTTTATTTGGATATAAATAACCTTCCATCTTGTTATCCTGTCCCATAATGAGTTGCAACGGTTTTCCATTAATTGTGTTAATCCAGCCTAAACTATCCTTGTTAATAGAATCATCAGAACTTTGACTCCCATTTGGAATATTTGGGGGTAAAGTGTCAGCAGATTCGTATTGTTTCTCTTGAATTTCTATTGGTTCATTCAAATATTCCTCATTCTCTGACGAGAACCGAAAGCTTATTCCCTCAAATCCTTCAAACGCAGTATCTCTGACAAATTGTTTCACTTTTTCTCTTATTTCATCGGTAAACTCATAAGAGATAATCTTGTTTGGGAAATATGCTAGTTGAATAACTTTACATTTTTGATAAAATTCTTTTTCAAATATTATTGCATAAAGGCATACTTGCATAAACGCTCTATGATGTAATGATTCTGGATTCATTGGATCATTGTCATTTTCTCTTTCATAAGATTTGAAATCCCTTACAATAAATGTAGCTGAATCAACTTCAATCAAACAGTCGATTTGAGCAGGGATTTGTAAACCTCCAATTTTACCTACAGCTTCTACTTCGAAAGAGGTTTCACCACCAAATAATTTAATTTCAATTTCTTTAGGTATTATGATATTATAGTTTTCTTTTGCCAGAGTTTTCCCAACTTGTCGGATTTCCTTATGTAATATATTTAAAAGCACTTTAACATCCTCATGATAGATTATATAATCCAGATCTACTTTAATATCTGCTAATACATCAGTTTTCGCTTTGGTAAGCCTTTCACTAAATACTCGATAATTTAGTTTATTATTTCGATCCGCTGTTTTAAAAATCATTTTAAAATATTTGGAATAAGCTTCATGAATCACTCTTCCACGTTTTCTTTTATTAAATTGTTTTATATCTCCATAAGCTTTATCTAACAATTTACTTACAGATCTTTTATCTCTCACCAACTTTTTTTCAACTCCTTTTTGTATTTTAATTTAGTT
>LAZR01000812.1_pt1 | contig 21559 bp, 19 predicted proteins | sample 329461 | NCBI WGS metagenome assembly LAZR01 (sample SAMN03002196, study PRJNA259156) | marine sediment metagenome | biome: sea floor; feature: Hydrothermal impacted sediments; material: marine sediment; isolation source: Loki non-amplified sample from Loki's castle hydrothermal vent sediment ...
AGTCTGGCGAAACTTGCAGGCCATAGACGTCCTCAAGATGAGCACGGATATCGCGGACCGTCAGACCGGCTGCGTAGAGGCCAATGATCTTGTCATCCATCCCATCAATGCGGGTCTGACCCTTCTTCACCAGTTCAGGTTCGAAGCTACCGTCCCGGTCCCGTGGCACAGCGATAGGCAGTTCGCCGTCTTGCCCCTTCAATCTCTTGGCGGATGACCCGTTGCGACGGTTGGTCTGATCAGGCGGGGCATCCTTGCCGTCTTCATAGCCCAAATGTGACGTCAACTCAGCACCGAGCATTCGCTCCATCAGCTTGATCTTGAGCTCTTTCATTAGCCCGGCATCGCCAAGCAGGTCTTCAGGCCGCTCGCAGCCCTTCAGTAGTTCGTCCAGCAGTTCCTCGGATATGGTCATCGTCCTTGCTCCTCTCAGGAAGCATGGACCAGATCGCAGTTACACAGAAGATCGGACACTCTCGGGGTGACCGGACTATCGTTTCCCACCGTGCAGTGTCTCGGCCGCGACTCATTCGCCTGGCGCAGTTCACGGTTCTCTCGCTCCAGAGTCTTGATGCGATCACGTTCCTCGGTCGTGACACCGCCGCGCATGCCACTGTCTTTCTCGGCCTGCTTGACCCATCCACTCAAGGTCTGGGGAATACAGCCAATCTTGGGTGTAATGGCCGCGATCGCGCCCGCCTGCGTCTCATAGGAGCCTTGATGCTCAAACACCATACGGACCGCGCGGGCGCGGACCTCAGGCGAGTAGCGATTTGCCATTTTGTTTTTTGTCATAACCATCATCCTTACTTAAGTTGATGGCCTCCGACAGACCCGGGGCGATTCAATTACCCCATGTTCTGCGACCCCTCCAGCCCCTCTCGGGACATCGCTACGCGATACCTTGCCGGGCAAGGCATGGCAGAACGGCACAGTCTCGAGAATACAAACCGCCGCCTTCGAAGGTGGCTGCCCCGCAAACGCGACATCCGGCAATGCACAGATCACGATATGAAGGTGATCTGTGATCGCCTCAACAACACGCCGTGTAAGTGTCTTGGATGGAAGACGCCAGCCGAGGTCTTCCGCGAAAAAATGTTGGAGGAAATGCGATGACACCCCTACCCTGAGCTCGACAAGAGGCACGGTTCAGGTATCGCTCACAGAGCTTTCGCCACAACTTATTTTGCGTAAGACGTTTCTGCGCCAGTCCAGACGTTCCTACTTCCCTCTCAGGGTCAGGAATGTTTCCGCGCGTCACAATAACCGAATGATAGAAAGCATGACTACATGAAGGACGATGTCAAAGAAGAGCTGAAGGCCGCCTTACGCCCCTATTAGGCTCTGTTGCACAAATCGTGGTGTGAACGGACGCCCCCTTTCCCCGGACACACTTATCCGACGGGCTCAGTAACGGGTATGCCAAGAGCGGTGTAGCGATTGAGCACCGCGATCCGAACTTGGAGCTCAGCAACCTGCCGGTCGAAGTCTCGGGCCATGAGGCCTTGGCCAAGGAGTTTGACGCAGTTCATCTTTGTCTCTGCGCGGCTTCGTCGGTGATAGCCGGTCAACTTTCGCCACAAAGCACGCCCGAGATATTTGCAGGCTCTCACAGCTTCGTTTCGCGCGATAGCGCCCGCCGTGGTTGGTTTCCAAGGTTGGGTATTTTTGCGCGGCGGGATGATGGCTGCGGCACCTCGAGCGGCAATCACATTGTGGCATCTGCGCGTGTCATAGGCCCCATCAGCGGTGACGGTGGCGATCTCCTGGTCGGGTGGGATTTGTTCCAGCAAGTCGGGCAGCATGGGTGCATCGCCGACATTGCTTGTCGTGACGCCGACCGCGCGGATCTCCAGCGTTTCCGCGTCCATACCGAGGTGAAGCTTGCGCCACAGGCGTTTCTTGCTCCCGCCATGCTTGCGCGCGCTCCACTCTCCTTCACCTTCCGCTTTGATCCCGGTCGCGTCGATCAGCAGGTGCAAAGGACCCGTCCCTCCGCGATAGGGGATCGCGACGCTCAGCGTCTTCTGGCGGCGACACAGGGTGCTGAAGTCCGGCACTTTCCAGTCAAGGCCTGCCAGTCGCAACAGGTTTTCGACGAACCCCGTCGTTTGCCGAAGGGGCATACCAAACAGTACCTTCATCGTAAGACAAACCTGAATTGCCGCATCGCTGAACTCGCGCTGGCGGCCGCGCTTGCCGGTCGCCGGGGCAGACCATTCCACCTCGGCATCAAACCAGATCGATAGCGAACCGCGCTGCTTCAGCGCCGTGTTGTACGAAGGCCAGTTCCTGGTCTTGTACTTCGTAGGTGACCAACTGCTCATGACAGAAAGCTATCACGCTGGATTCAAACAGTGAATCCCTCAGCCGATTTGTGCAACAAAGCCGATACGAACCCGACACCTTGCCAAAAAGTGTCGGGCCACTGAGCTTCTCCCAGAAATTCGGACCCTGCCGTAAGCTGTAATCTATTGTTTGCGGCACGGACAACGCGCCGCATAACCAAACCAACCAGATAAGGCGAACTCTTTCGTCGCTAAAGCTACCATCGGTTCATAAACCTGATATTTTTCTTTATATAAAAGTAGTTATGGGATCCTGTGTCTTACTTCGCAGGACCGATGCTCGAACCTTGATCTGGCCCGACGCTGTGAAAAAAGACTTTCAGCGCACAAGATCGCAGCCACTCAATTTGCTTTCGATGGCCATAATGAAGAGCACAAGATCGCAATGGTTCTTGGCCATTTCCACTCTGACACGGGTTGCCCAGATACGTTAGGGCTTTAGCGGCTTTTTTCCCACGAGGTGCCCCGGGTCCCAAGCAGGGCAACGTGCGCGAATAGCAGGGGTTTGTTGTTGGCATGGCTGGTCCTCCGATCCGCCGCGCCCTCCTAGAGCGACAACCCGAGTTGACCGAAGGCGCTTCGTTGCATCCAAAGGGATCACAGAGCGCGGAGCCGTCCTTGACTTAGCGTGACGAAGGGTTTTGTTATTGATCATGACTGACTTTTTGACCCAATCACTGGATGAACTTAGCCTCGACGAGGCTGCCCGGCCGAAAGCGCCGCCAGTGTCGGAGGCAACGGACATACACCGTCGTCAAGGGCGTCAACTGGCGGCAATCCACCGTCATTATCTGATGGAGATAGCCCAAATAGGTGCAGTCTTGGCCCGGATTGAAGCGCTGGACACGCCGCCTGAACACCTTAAGCGGATCGTACTTTCGCTAGATATGGCAGAGAATTTCAGAGCGTTTGGATCACTTTGCGGGCGCGAATGCCAGGTGCTAAAAATGCACCACGACATTGAAGGTACCGACATGTTCCCTCGGATCGAGGCGGCGGCTGGAGGAAAATTCCGTGAGGTCGTGGCCAAATTGAAGGCAGAGCACGAGGTGGTCAATGAGTTAATCATCCGCCTCGGCCATGCAGCGGACGCTCTGGCGGAAGACCCGAGTGACGGAAAGTTCGGTCAGGCCGCTGCCACGTTCAGAAAGTTGGAGGAGGTCGTACGCTCTCATTTCGGCTACGAGGAAACTGAATTGGCTGAGGCAATCGGGTATTATCTCGGGTCGATCTGACGACGCCCGATAGACGCCCTTCGCTGAAACGATAAATGGTCTCTATAAAACCGAGCTGGTTCATCGTCGGATGCACACCGAACCGGCTCGCCAGTTCCGACACAGGCTCTTGGCCCTTCAAGGCTTCAAACGCCACCTTCGCCTTAAACTCAGGGGCGTGCTGCTTTCGTTTCGACATCTTCGATCATCCTTCGTGATGAAGATCGACAGACAGCAAGTTAGAGTTTAAGTCAGTTCCCAGTTTTCGTGGAGCACCTCAGCGTAAACCCACTTTCATTTTAAACGTGCAGAGATCTCCTGTCCTCGCTAGCACGCGCGCTTGGTTATCCCGCCGACATGTCGGCAACAGTAGGCAGCGGTCCGACGGCACCGTAGCCTTGGACAGACAGCGCCGAGGCCGCGACGGCATAGCGACATGCGGCTTCAGGCGCGTCTCCTTTCGACAGGCGGGCCAAGAAGGCCCCGTCGAAACAGTCTCCGGCACCCGTGGCGTCGACGGCGGGGACAGGAACGCCGGGAATATGCGTAATCGTTCCAGCGTGCCCAAGAAGCGCGCCTTCCTCTCCGAGCGTCAGGGCGACCACATCCGGACCCATTTCATGAAACGCACGCACAATGTCTTCGGGTGCATCCAGACCCGTGATCTGGCGCGCATCATCCAGACCAGGCAGCGCGATATCCGCCAGCCCGAGCGCTTGAGTGATCTCGTAACGTGCTTCTTCGAGCGGCCAAAGTGCTAGCCGCAAGTTCGGATCGAAAGAAACCTGCCGTCCTGCTGCCCCCGCAATACGCATCGCCTCCAGCCCGGCGCCACGCGCACTGGCACTGATGGCCAGAGTGATGCCGGAGACATGGGTGAACTGGGTGCTCAGTATGGCCTCAACAGGCAAGGTGTCCGCTGTCATTCTGCTGGCAGCAGAACCCGCACGACGGTACTCAAAACGGTGCCCATTTGACTCGTGTCGCACGAAATAGAGCCCCGTGGGGGCCGACGCGTCAGTGGCAACGTAGGACGCATCGACGCCTTCGCGCGTCCAAAGGTTTCGAAGCTCCTGTCCAAAGCCATCGTCGCCCAAGCGCGTTGCAATGGCGCTGCGCGCGCCAAGACGTGCTGCGGCGATGGCGACGTTTGACACGTCACCACCGAACCCCTGATGCCACTCCGTACCGTTGATTTGGTTGAACTCGATCAGCGGTTCGCCAATGCAGATAATATCAAAGTCGCGCATGGGATCAGTGATTGTTGCGCGGTAGGCCGCGGTTTGTGATATCGCGGTATTCGGTCGCGCCTTCAAAGACCATACCCTCGGAGAAAGGGCGTACTTTTTCGCGGAAGATCTCTTGCCAGGGGGATTGGCTCTCTGGCTGCGCATAGCCCCCCGCAGCATCAAGGGTAGTGCGGCGCGCGGCAAGCTCGGTTTCATCCAGCAGCACATCAACGCGGCGCTGTTTCAGGTCGATGCGGATCGGATCGCCGTCTTGCAGCAGCGCAAGCCCGCCACCATCCGCAGCTTCGGGCGACGCATTGAGGATCGACGCCGAGCCAGAGGTGCCGGACTGCCGCCCGTCGCCGATGCAGGGCAGTGCGCGGACGCCTTTTTTGATTAGGTAGCTTGGAGGGCGCATGTTCACCACCTCGGCTCCGCCAGGATAGCCTTTGGGCCCTGCGCCGCGCATCACCAGTACGCTGTCATCGGTCAGCCCCAACGCGGGGTCATCGATGCGGGCGTGAAAATCCTCTGGCCCGTCGAATACCGCGACACGGCCTTCAAAAGCCTCTTCCGCGTTCGAAAAATAGCGCGCTCGAAAGCCCGCATCGATTGCAGAGGTTTTCATCAAGGCGCTGTCGAACAAGTTGCCGCTCATGTTCAAAAAACCCGCATTGGGTTTCAACGGTGACGCCACGCCTCGGATCACATCATCATTAAGGATCGGCGTGTCGGTGTAGAGTTCGGCGATCGTTTGACCGGTCACAGTCAAAGCATCGGGATGTGGCAGAAGCCCAGCTCGCAACAATTCACCGATTACAGCGGCGGTGCCCCCGGCACGGTGGAAATCTTCGCCCAAATAGGTGCCAACCGGCTGCATATTGACCAGCAAGGGCACGGTGTGGCCGAATTCCTCCCAATCACCGTTACTCAGCGCGATGCCAAGATGTGCCGCGATGGCATTGAGGTGGATCGGAGCGTTGGTCGATCCGCCAAGCGCGGAATTAACGACAATGGCATTCTCGAAGGCTTCGCGGGTCATGATCTGGGCCGGACGCAGATCCTCGTGGACCATATCGACGATACGTTTCCCCGTATGATAGGCTGCCTGTCCGCGTTCGCGGTAGGGTGCCGGAATCGATGCAACCCCGGGCAGCTGCATGCCCAAAGCCTCTGACAGGGAATTCATCGTCGACGCTGTGCCCATCGTATTACAGAACCCGACCGACGGGGCGGAAGAGGCGGCGATCTCTAGAAACTCTTCAGCGTCGATTGTGCCTGCCGCAAGCTCTTGCCGTGCCTGCCAGATTACCGACCCTGATCCTGCGCGTTCGCCACGGTGCCAGCCGTTCAGCATCGGCCCGACAGAGAAGGCCAAGGCTGGCATCCCCACCGTTGCCGCCGCCATCAGTAGCGCAGGCGTGGTTTTGTCACAGCCGATGGTCAGGACGACGCCGTCTATCGGATAGCCATATAGGCTTTCAACCAGACTAAGATAGGCGAGGTTGCGGTCCAGCATCGCTGTGGGTCGCTTGCCTGTTTCTTGGATCGGATGCACCGGGATTTCCATCGGGATGCCCCCGGCGGCGATGATCCCATCGCGGGTCCGTTTGGCCAGCTCGATATGGTGGCGGTTGCATGGACTAAGGTCGCTGCCGGTTTGCGCGATACCTATTACCGGTTTGCCCGACCGCAGTTCCTCGAGCGTGAGCCCGTAGTTCAGGTATCGTTCAATATAAAGCGCGGTCATCTCTGGGTCGTCGAGATTGTCGAACCACTTACGGGAGCGCAAAGATTTGGTGTCGGTCATGTTTCGTCTTTCAGCGGCCGGTCACGCCAGGGAAGGCAATGAGAATACCAAGCGCAAGGATTTGAAGGGCAATAAAGGGAAGAAGGGAGCGGAAGATCTCTCCCAAAGAGATATCGGGCGGGGTCACCGACTTCAGATAGAAAGCAGCTGGACCAAAGGGCGGCGACAGGAAGCTGACTTGCATGTTCATCGCGAAGACTACACCAAACCACACGGGATCAAGGCCAAGATCGCGGATTATCGGGACAAAGATCGGCATGGTCAGCAGTGCAATCCCGACCCAATCCAGGAACATGCCAAGGACAAAGAGGATCGCCATCATGAATAACACAATCACGGTGGGATTGTCGGACACGCCGGTGATCAAGTTCGAGACGAAGGTGATGCCTCCCATCAGGTTAAAGACCCCGACCAGCGCCGAAGCACCGATCCCGATCCAAACGATCATCCCGACGGTCGCTAGGGTCCGTTTAGCGGCGCCCACCATCAGCTCGGTGGTGAATTCGCCGCGGATCATCGTGGACAGGGTCACGCCGATGACCCCGATGGCAGAGGCTTCGGTGACAGAGGCAATGCCGCCATAGATCGACCCCAGCACAAAGATCACCACGATGATTGGCAAGATCAAGCCTTTGAGCAGACGTATTTTTTCCGCAGTCGTCGTTTCGTCCGGTTCCGGGATCGGTGCAATGTCAGGGTTCATATAGGCCCGCACCAGCACGTAAATGATATAGAAGCTTGCCAGCATCAGGCCGGGCAAGAAAGACGCGGTGAACAGATCCCCGATAGAGACTGACGCCGTCAGGCCATAGATGATCAACACAATGGACGGGGGCACCATTGTACCTAATGCGCCGCCCGCACAACAGACGCCGATGGCCAGTCGCCGGTCATAGCCAAGCCGCAACATCTGGGGCAGCGCCAGCAGCCCCAGCAGAACGACTTCGCCCCCGATGATGCCGGACATCGCCGCCAGCACCACGGCGACCAGCAAGGTTTGGATCGCAATGCCGCCCCTCAGACGGCCACCGACGACGCGCATCGCGTCAAACAGATCACGTGCAATGCCCGATCGATCAAGGATCGCCGCCATCAATACGAACATCGGCACGGACACGAAAACGAAGGAATTGACGAAGCTGAAGATCCGGCTGGTAATCAATGGCACAGCCATCGGACCGAACCATCCGAGTGCAAAGATCAGCGCCACCAGTAGGGTCACGAAAGCCAGCGGCATGCCTGTGATCAGCAGCAGGAACAAGGCGACGAACATCGCGCCTGTCGCCACTTCGATCCCCATGGCCTTAAAGTCGAACAGCGCTGTAAGAAGGTCCATCACCGGTCCTGTTTTGTCATGTAGTTAAAAGCAAGCACAGCGAACTGCACAGCCATAACCACGAGAATTGTAAAGAGAAAGATTTTAAGCATCCCCGGCGTTGGTGGGTCCCATGCGCTGCCGCTGCTCTCTAGCCGGATCGCGCCGGTTGGCGTCCAGACCGCACGTACAAGGCTTTGCCATGCGGCCCAGCCGAAAAAGGACGTTGCCACAAGACAGGTCAGCGAAATCACCACGTTAAAAATGCGCCGCCACGGGGCTGACAGGTAATCATAGATCAGGACCACACGGATATGCGCATCCCGCGACACCACATAAAGCCCACCGTAAACAAAAGCGGTGGCGTTCAGGAAAATCACCGTCTCATGGGCCCAAATCGTTGGCGCATTGAAAACGTAGCGCAAGACCACCTCGATCCCGAGGATCGCGGCAGAGGCGAGGATGGCAAAGGCAAAAATAATACCGATGCGGTCAATGCCGCGCCCTAACAGCCCAGCCTCGGGGATCGCCCCCTTGGGTGCGTCAATATCCACAGGTGCGTTTACCGCGCTGTTGGGATCGATCCTGTCTTGCATATGCCCCTCCCGAGCGATCACCCCTCCGGACAGTCCGGAAGGGTGCTTTTAGTTAGGCCGCTTACTGAAGCAGCCCGTTTTTTTCGAGGTAGGCGATCAGCGTGTCATAGACCTTGCGCGATGCGTCGGATGCTTCTGCCGCCTTTTCCCATTCGGTCTTGGCAAAGGCGCGGAACTTGGCGCGCTCTGCATCGGACCAATTATGCACGGTGATATCGGCGTTGGCTTCAGCTTCTTTTACCGCGGCCATGTCGCTCTCAGCCAAAGTCGACACCTGTAGCTGCCGGAAGTCTTTTACGGAGTCCACCAGTGCAATCTGGATATCCTCAGGCATCGAATCCCATACACCTTTGTTGATCGAAACTTCGACCAACGGCATAGAGTGGAAGCCGGGATATACCGGATGGTTTGCCACGTCATGCATGCCTTGCGCGTGGTTGGTTGAAAAGACGGTATAATCCGCCGCGTCGATCACGCCCTTATCAAGCGAAGTGAACACCTCGGAGCCAGGCAAGTTGACCGGAGACGCGCCCGCCGCGGCAAAGACTTTCTGCACCATACCTTCAGGCGCGCGCATTTTCAGCCCCTTCAGATCGTCCACACCGTCCAGCGGCACCTTCGACAGAAACGCCTCGAGACCGGGGGTCGTCGCGCCGATGAAATGCAAACCGTAGGGTTCAAGCATTTCGTTCATCAGCTCATTGCCGCCGCCGTTCTCCATAAAGTCGAACATCTGCTGCGGGTCTGACCATGCCCCGACCGGATTGGCAATCAGACCAAACGCCGGCTCTTTGCCGGCGAAATAAGAGGTATCGGTGACGTGGCCATCGATAATGCCAGCTGCCACAGCATCCTGAGATTCAGTGTGGGCGACGATTGTTTCAACGGGCAGCAGATCGACCTCGACGCGACCGTCGGTTTTGGCGGCGACGTCTTTGGCCCATTCTTGCTGAAGCAAGAAGTTGGCGTTGCCTGCCGGATCAGATGACTGGAACTTGAGCGAAAAATCTTGTGCAGCAGCGGCACCGGTCAGCCCGGCGCTGACAAGTGCGGTTGCGGCCAGAAGCCTAGCGGTAAAGCGCATGTGTTTATCCTCCCTAAAAAGTCGTGACCGTAAACGGTGACGATGAGCGGACGCTAATGACAGCGCTGTCATCTGTCAACTATTCACAAAGACCTACGCGCGTGATACGTTTCACCGCATGGAAACGAATAATAAATACAAGAGGGTTACGTTGAACGAGGTCGCAGCAGAGGCCGGTGTCAGCGCTATCACAGTATCGCGGACGATTCGCTCACCCGACATGGTTTCGGCCGGCGTGCGAAAGAAGGTTCAGGCCGTGATCGAACTGCTAGGGTATGTGCCGGATCAAGCCGCTTCGGCGCTCGCGTCCGAGCGGACAAATGTGGTGGGGTTACTGGTCCCATCGCTGACCAACTCGGTATTTTCTGACGTCTTGCGAGGCGTTTACGATGTGGTCGACGGGTCAGGCTTGTCGGTACAAATCGGTAATTTCCGTTACAGCCCCAGCAAAGAAGAAAACCTTTTGCGCACCTTCCTGCGTCAGCGCCCTGCCGGGCTGATTGTGGCAGGGATCGACCAAACCGAAGCAGCGCGCGCGCTGCTCAAGACCGCCCCCTGTCCTGTTGTGCAGATTATGGACGTGTCGGATTCTCCGATTGATCTCATGATCGGGTTCTCACACTACGATGGTGCGGTCGAAGGCACGCGGCACTTGATCGATGCGGGGTACAAAAAGCCCGGATTTCTGGGTGCGCGAATGGACCCGCGCTCGCAGGCGCGCCTTGCGGGTTTCATAGCGGAAGCGCAGGGGCGCGGGGTTTACGATTCGAACCGTATAATCACGACGACCCACCCGTCCTCGGTCGGTATGGGCGGGCAACTGCTAAGCGATCTTCTTGCGCAAGCGCCAGACACCGATGCAGTATTTTGCAACAACGACGACCTCGCCGCCGGCGCGCTGTTCGAGGCTGAACGCCGTCGCATCAACGTTCCTAAGGACTTGGGTATTTGCGGATTTAACGATCTCGAAATGTCGCGGCATCTCAACCCCGGCATAACCTCTGTAGCGACGCCGCGCTATGAGGTCGGCACAGGAGCAATGGCCTTGCTACGGGACGCAATCGCTGACCGCGCGGCCATCCGTACGCCTCACATCCGGCTAGGCGTGGAGCTGATAAAGCGCGGATCGACAAAACGGAGGTGAAATTCCCGAAAAGCGCGAGATCGGACATATGCTGGCCACTAGGCAAGATGCTAATAAGCCCCATTAATCTGTAACTACGGAATTTCCCCGGTAGTGTCGCAAAGTTTCTCGCTTCCAGCTTGATTGCCGATGTTGCAAAGCAGGGCCGGAAGAAACGATTGCGCGGGTTGGGCAGAATGGCGATAGAATTCAAAGGCGTGCACTACCCGAAGGCCGTGATCTTGCACGCAGTGTTTTTCTACGTTCGTTACGCTGTGTCCTACCGAGACCTCGAGGAGATCATGGCAGAACGTGGTGTCGTCGTTGACCATGCAACGCTAAATCGCTGGGTGGTGAATTTCTCGCCGTCGATTGCTGCAAATGCCCAAGCCCGGAAGCGGAGAACTGCAAATTCCTGGCGGATGGACGAAACTTACATACGGGTGCGGGGCAAGTGGACCTACCTTTATCGCGCCGTAGACCGAGATGGCCAAACCCTTGATTTCATGCTGTCTGAGCGCCGTGATCTGGCTGCAGCCCGCAGGTTTTTCAAGCAGGCCATTGCCGCAAATGGCGTGCCGGATAGGGTAGTCATCGACAAAAGTGGCGCCAATCTGGCCGGCCTAATGGCAGTGAATGTGATCCTGAAATTTACTGGCACGGGGCACCTCGTCACAATCCGGCAGGTCAAGTATCTTAACAATATTCTGGAACAGGATCACCGTTTTATAAAGCGGATTACTGGCCCAATGATGGGCTTCAAGGCTTTCCATTCAGCTGCCGGAACCATCGCTGGGATCGAAGTCGCTCACATGATCCGCAAGGATCAGTTTGCGGCAAACGGAATAACCGCATTCCAGCAGTTTGCAGCGCTGGCGGCATAGTCATGTCCGCAGGGCAGCCTTTTCAAAGCCTGCAGAAATTTGCGACACAACCGGACGACGAGGGCAGGATCCGCTTTGATGCCACACTGGCCGATGTTTACGCACGCTTGAAAAAACACTGAAAGTCTGCCACGAGCTTTACTCAGCTGTCCAGCCACCATCGACCATTAAGGCTGTGCCTGTCACCATTGCAGATGCGTCGCTCGCAAGATAAACGATCGGCCCCATGATGTCCTCAATTTCACCAACGCGGCCCAGTTTGATTTTTTCTTCGATCCAAGCCCGACGCTTCGGATCGGATAAGGTTTGCTCACCGAGAGGCGTGCGGATGAAGGTGGGGCATAGCGTGTTGATGCGCACGGCCTGTGGACCCCATTCGATCGCCATAGCTTTGACCATTCCTTCCAAAGCGTGCTTCGATGGGGACTGTCCTGAATTTTGTGCTCTGGCGTGGTAACTGCTCTATAAGGAGACCCACGTATGAGCATCGACAAAAAGCTATTAGACGAACTGATGGAAGGCCGGTCCTCTGGCGACCTATTCGGCAAGGAGGGCATTCTTGCCGAGTTGACCAAAGCATTGGCAGAACGCGCTTTAACAGCTGAGATGGAGGAACATCTTGGGGCAGAGCGCGAAGAAGGTGTCGCGGAGGGCCAGAACCATCCGCCCAATCGTCGTAATGGCAGCAGCCAGAAGACTGTGACTACCGACAGTGGGAAGGTCATCCTGGACATTCCGCGCGACCGCAACGGCACCTTTGATCCGCTGTTGATAGCCAAGTATCAGCGTCGTTTTCCCGAGTTCGACCGCAAGATCGTCAGCATGTATGCACGCGGAATGACGACCCGTGAGATCCAAGGGCACATTGAGGAGATTTACGGCTTTGAGGCATCACCCAGCTTGATATCGGTGATCACTGAGGCTGTGATGGACGAGGTCACCGCCTGGCAGAGCCGACCACTGGAACCCTGCTATCCCGTGGTGTTTATGGACGCGATCCGCGTCAACATCCGCAGTGATGGAGCGGTCTCGAACAAGGCGGTCTTCGTAGCCTTGGCGATCCGTCCAGACGGCACCCGGGACGTTCTGGGGCTGTGGTTCCAGGCCAACGAGGGTGCCAAATTTTGGGCAAAGGTTCTGAATGATCTACGTCACAGGGGCGTTCAGGACATTCTGATTGCCGTGGTCGACGGTCTCAAAGGCTTCCCTCAGGCCATTGAGGCAGCTTTCCCGGAAGCCCAGGTTCAGACGTGCATCGTTCATTTGCTGCGCCACTCTATGAGCTTCGCCAGCTACAAGGACCGCAAGGCCGTGGCGACAGCCCTGAAGGCAGTCTACACCGCCTTGGACGTCGAAGCAGCCGAGGCTGCGCTGGCCGAGTTCGAGGAGAGCGATCTGGCCAAGCGCTATCCGGCCATTGCACCGAGCTGGCGCCGAGCCTGGAACGAGGTGATCCCGTTTCTCGACTACCCGCCCGAAGTGCGCCGATTGATTTACACAACGAATGCCATAGAAGCCTTGAACTCAAAAATCCGGCGCGCGGTGCGAACCCGAGGCCACTTCCCGAGCGATGAGGCGGCAGCAAAGTTGATCTACTTGGCGCTCAATGCTACTTCCGTCGAGTGGAAGCGATCTGTGCGTGAATGGCACCGCGTTAAAAGCCAACTCGCCATCATGTTCGAAGAACGCTTTCCCATGGCGTAACTAAAGGCGTCAGGGCACAAAATTACGCACACTCCCCTTCGATGCGCAATAGACACCCCGGTCAATGCCGCCGACGTGTCCCATTTGGCTACTCACATGGATGATCGAGCCGGGACGGCCCGCCGCGATCATTTGGTCGGCGGCTGCAGTTGAAAGGAAATAGGCTGCCCGAAGGTTAACATTCATTACGGCGTCGAAATCCTCGGGTGTGGTTTCCAAAGCAGGCCCATGGCGCGCCATTCCGGCGGAATTCACTACAATATCGAACGCACCGAGAGCAGAAAATGCTGCGCGGGTCGCCTCCACATCTGTGATGTCCAATTCCTGCGTCTCGCAGCTCAGCCCTTCGACCTCCATCGCCGCCTGCAATTCGACTAACGGCCCAGCTCTGCGCGCCACGCAGACTACATGCGCCCCTGCCCTTGCCAAAGCTGTCGCAGCGCCCAGACCGATGCCGGACGTGGCACCGGTTACAAACGCGCGTTTTCCCGAAAGGTTAAACCCGGCGAAGGACGGAAGTTGCATGAATATCTCCTGAGTTAGTTGTAGATTATTCGGCCGCTTCCCGGTGGGTGGCGGCTTGACCATAGGGCACGTTTTCACCGCCATAGCGCCGCACACGCAAATTGCATTGTTCGGCGTGTCCCACAAAGCCCTCTAACATGCACAGTCGCGAGCCATATGCACCCACCAACGCAGCAGCCTCATCGGTCAGGATCTTCTGATAGGAATGGGTCTTGAGGAATTTGCCAACCCAAAGCCCTCCAGTATAGCGGCCAGCTTTATGCGTCGGCAGAGTGTGGTTGGTCCCTATAACTTTGTCGCCATTGGCTACATTGGTGCGCGGGCCCAAAAACAGCGCACCGTAGCACGTCATGTTTTCCAAGAACCAATCATCGCGATCGGTCATCACTTGCACATGCTCCGAAGCGATTTCATCGGCAACTTGCAACATCTCATCGTAAGTATCACAAACAATCACCTCGCCGTATTCTTCCCAGCTGGTCTTGGCCGTGCCAGCAGTCGGAAGAATTTGCAGCAATCGATCAATTTCAGCCAAAGTGCCCACGGCCAATTGACGCGAATTGGTCAGCAACACGGCTGGAGAATTATAGCCGTGTTCCGCTTGCCCCAACAGATCCGTAGCGCAAAGTTCAGCGTCCGCCGCTGTCTCATCCGCGATAACCATGGTCTCGGTCGGCCCCGCAAAGAGGTCGATACCCACCCGCCCATAAAGCTGCCGCTTGGCCTCGGCAACGAAGGCATTGCCGGGGCCGACGAGCATGTGAACCGGATCAATCGTCTCCGTCCCGAGGGCCATGGCCCCGACCGCTTGAATCCCGCCCATAACGTAGATTTCGTCCGCGCCACCCAAGTGCATGGCGGCGATAACCGCCGGGTTTGGTTTACCGTTGAAGGGCGGCGTGCAGGCCACGATGCGCGGCACTTTGGCAACCTTGGCCGTAGCGACAGACATATGCGCGCTGGCGACCATGGGGAATTTCCCGCCCGGGATGTAGCAGCCCACGGATTGAACCGGGATATTCTTGTGCCCAAGAATGACCCCCGGAAGTGTCTCGACTTCGATATCAGTCATAGAAGCGCGTTGAGCGCGGGCGAAATTCACGACCTGCTCCTGCGCAAACTGAATGTCTTCCAATTCACGTGCGCTTAGCTGAGCGATTAAGTCGTCAATCTCTTGTTGGCTAAGTCGGAAAGATTCCGGGCTGTAGCTATCAAATTTTTCGCTCAACTCACGAACCGCCGCGTCGCCGCGTGTCTCGATGGCTTGCAACGTCTGCTCTACGACCGCACGGGTCTTGGCATCATCATCGGCACGGGCAGCATCGGACTTGCCCTTCTTGAGGTGGGTGATTGTCATGGTTCGATCCTTTGGTGAGGCTCTGGCAGAAGTAGGTCGTTTCTAGGTCGACAAGCCGGCGTTGCAATATTTTCGTGGATGGATGAAATTATTTCAAAACAATTCAGCCACCAGCCGGCTTTTTGAACTTTTCGACAAGTGCGGCACCGCCCAGTTGCATCAGCGTATGTTCCGACCCGACAACAAAAAAGGACCCTCCGGCCACGCGATGTGCGTCCAATGGTTCTGTTGGCGCACAGTAAAGGCCTGTGGCCGCCCCTTTGGCAGAAAGGATTTCACGCGTCATCTCAGCCACTTCAGGCGCGAAGAAATCCGACAGACCATGAGAAACGGCCAAATCAGCGCGCCCGATAAAGAGCGCGTCTACGCCGTCTACCTCCGCAATTTCAGTATAGTTGACCACACCGTCCGGGTCTTCAATCTGACAGATCAAGGCGACTTCACTTCGCGCCGCGGACAGGTGCTCTTTCAGGCTGCGGCCTGCATAGTCGGCAGCGCGAGAGGTGCCGGCAAAACCACGCCCGCCGGGGCCGTAATTCACGGCGCGCGCCAAATCTTTGGCCTGCTCTGCGGTTTCGACATGAGGCACCATTACACCAGCCGCGCCGCCGTCCAGCACATTGAGCACCCACTCCGCTGTTGCCACTGGCACGCGTACCACGATGGGGCATCCTTCGGCCCGGCCGGCCATTGTCATGGCGTCCACAGTGCCCCGATCAAAGGGCGCGTGTTCGGCATCGACGACCAGGAAATCGAACCCAGCCCGGGCCATGATCTCGATCACGATGGGATGGGGCGTTTTGATGAACGCCCCGAGCATGGGCTCTCGTGCGACCAAACGTGCCTTGAATTCAGCATTCGTCATCATTTCCAGTACCCTCCTTGGCCCTTAAGCCGTTTGCATTTCGATATTTTCCGCAGCGCCTGAGGCTTTGCGAGAGAAGACCACCAAGACCGCGAAAACGACCGCGGCTGCCGCCGTCGCCGACCAAGGCGGCATCAGCGCAAGCCCAATCGGCACGACCCAAAGCAGCCGCGACAGAGCGCCCCAAGGCAGCCTCGCGCCGCCCAGAAGATGCGCAACGCCCAAGGCGAAAACGCCCCCTGACAGGATGGCACGCAGGATGTCTCCGGCTTCGCCACCGCCCAACATGCCGGGATAGGCGAGGAACAGCATCGGCAAGGCATATGCGGTCGCCCCAAGGCGCAACGTCTCGCCCGCGACCTTCATCCATGGGGCCTGCGCAATGGTCGCCGCAACGAAAACACCAAGACAGACGGGCGGCGTGATGACCGATAGGGCGGCGTAGTAGAGCACAAACATGTGCACCACGAGCGGATCAATACCCTGTTGGATCAGCGCCGGGGCAAAAACGGCCGCGACCATGACGTAGGCTGCCGAAGTCGGCAGACCCATGCCCGCGATAAGGCAGACAATGGCCATGAGCCCGGCGATGAGCCAGATTTGCCCCTGCCCGATCGCCAAGACCGCTGCTGTTACCGCGACGCCAAACCCAGTGAGGTTGATCATGGCGACAAACACCTGTGCGCCGACCAGAAGGATACCGACAATGACAACACCTTTTCCGCCCGCTTCCAGTGCACGAATGATAATGCCGATGACGGCACGGGGATCCTCACCACTGGAGATCCGCGCGACAAGGACGGCCACCAACATGGCAATCATGCCATAACAAGCCGTCAGCTCCACGGAATTGCCGTTGAAGACGCCAAAGCCCAGCCCCAGCAAGGCTGCTACAATGGGCGCGAGCCGCGCAAAGTTCATGGCGCCGCGCCAGTCAGGCAGGTCTTCAGACGTCACCGGACGAAAGCCCTGACGGCGCGCGATGACGTGAACGGTTGAATAGATGCCAAGGTAGAACAACAGCGCAGGCACGACGCCCGCAAGCGCGATAGACCAGTAGTTCACGCCCACAAGCTCGGCCATGACAAATGCTGCAGTCCCCATGATCGGGGGCGCCAACTGCCCGCCGGTCGACGCGATAGCCTCTACCGCGCCGGCATAGGCTGGGGGGTATTTCAGGCGCTTCATCAGGGGAATGGTGAAGTTTCCGGTCGTCGCGACATTGGCGACGGTCGAGCCGTTGATCGCACCAAAGAAGCCCGATGCGAATGTCGCAATTTTCGCCGCTCCACCGGGCCGGGAGCCACCCAAACGGGCCGAGAGATCAAAAAATGTCTCGCCTGCGCCTGTGTGCAACAGGATCGCGCCAAACAGCACAAATGCCGCCAGCGTCGTTGAGGCCACATTGACCAGCATACCCCATAGACCACGGTCAGACAGGAAGATGATCTCGGTGAGATAGCCCGCGTCAAAGCCACGGTGCCCGAACTGGCCGGGGATCAAATAGCCGAAGAATGCATAGGTAACAGCCGCGATGACGATAAGGGGAAAAACCCAGTTGGAGCTGCGTCTTGCCAGTTCTAGCACGCAGGCCAGTGTGCCGAACCCCATGACCATATCCCAACCGTTCGCCCAAGGCAGATCGTTCATAATGGTTTCGTAGTTGGCTATGATATAGACTCCAGACACCGTCACCACGCCGACGATTGCCGCATCAATCGCGATACCAAGCGGGCGCAGGCGGCTGCCTTCGAAAAGCGGGTGCATCAGCACGGCCAGGGCGGTGATCATCATCACAAAGATCGCACGCTGCACGAGCGATTCAAACGGCCCGTTGAAAGAGGTGTAGAAAACAAACACACCCAGAAGCACTGCAAGAGCCGCGATGGCGGTCTGTCGAAAATGAGCGAAGATCGGAAGATTATTCATCACGGCACCTTGGCGAAAATGGTAAATAAAGGGGCGACACGCGCCGCCCCTTTTGAGATCAGGTCTTTTACTTGAGGCGCGCGGGCACGGTCAGGCCGATTTCCTCGTAATAGCGGATGGCACCAGGATGCAGCGGGCTGGTTGCGTATTGCAGGGTCAGCTCTGGCAGGTTCAAGCCCTTTACCGTCGGGAAAGCGGCGGATTGCTCTTCCATATTCTCCATCACGGCCTTGGTCAGATCATAGGCCGTCTGGTCGTCCATATTGGGGCGCGCAGAGACACCGATCATGAATCCCCAGACCTTGTAGGGGCCCGTGTTCTCCATCTCGCCGCCCGGCATGTCCACGATGGAAAGCTCCGGCAGCGCGTCGCGGATCTTGGCTTCTTGCGCGTCGTCGATGCCAAGCGCCGTTAGCGGCGTGAAGGCCGCGATATCGGTCGTAAGCGCGTCAAAAGAGTTGCCTACGGCGCTTTTGACGAAGCCTTCGGAACGGTCGTCCTTGATTGCATTGGCCTGTTCACTGTTGGTCCCGCGCACCCAATCGGGCGAGATTTCCAGCAGGTCGAACACAGCCAAGGCCGTGGCTTCGGTCGACGACCCTCGCATGCCCGGTCCGAACTTCTTGCCGTCGATATCCGATAGTTTCTCGATACCGGAATCGCGGCGAACGACTGCGTTCTGCGGTGCCAGGGAATAGGCCCACAGGAGTTTGGATTCGATCGGCTTGCTGTCGAAGCTCTTGATGCCATTATAGGCGTGATACAGCGTCGACGTCGTGATCAGCCCGATATCCAGCTGGTCGCGCGCCATACGTTTGAGGTTATCGACCGTGGCACCCGTTTCCACGACCGATGCCTGATAGGCATCCGGATAGGCACTGTTAATGATTTTCGCGAGCGAGGCGAAATAGGCATAATGCGCGCTTTGCGAATTGGTCGCACCGAAAGCGAGCCGCGTTTCAGCCTGAGCGGGCAAAGCCACCCCAAGCCCGGCAAGAGACAGTGCAGCGGCGACAGCGAAGTTGCGTAGTTTCATGGGTATCCTCCAAATATCATGAAACGATCCCGATAGGGACGTTCGAACAGAGGTTAGCCACAGTGCATAGCCGCTATGCAATTCCTGTCTGCATTAATGAAATAATTTCACTATCCGCTGTGACGTTCTTGAAGCTCACCTGCCAAAACACGGATATCGCCAGTGCCGACATAGCTCTCGGCGCTTAATATGATATCGACCGCCTGATCCAGCATGCGGCGCAACGGCTGGCGCATTGTGGTCAGCCGGTAGGATTCCCACGCGGCCATCGGAATGTCATCAAACCCGATGACGGCCAGATCATCGGGGACCGAGACGCCCTTGTTTCTTGCAGCATCAAGCATGGCAATCCCCATGATGTCATTGGCGCAGAACACGGCGTCCGGCATCGGACGCTGGACCAACATTTCTTGAGCAGCGGCATAGGCTTGGCGGTAGCTGAACCCGCCGTCGAACTGCACTGCGATCTCGCGTCCAGCCTCTTCCAGCTGGTCGCGAAACCCTCGCATGCGTTCCAGATGCGTCGACGTATCACGCCGCCCACCGATAAAGGCGATGCGCTGTCGGCCACCGTCGAGAAACCGCCGCGCGATCGTCCGTGCGCCCCCGTAATTGTCGCAGCATACCGCCATCATGGTACTGTCGGTTTGCACGCGGTTCAGCAACACGGCGGGAATCCCGTTCTGACGACAGGCACGCGCCAGCCCGGAGGTAATTGTGGAGCTTGCCAGAATGACCCCCTGCGTACGGAAGTCGATGACTTGCCGGATCATAGTGTCCACATCTTCGGCCGCTGGCACCACATGCATAATCGCCTTGAGCCCGCGCTCTGGTAGCATCCGGGTCAATTCGTCCATCACAATGGGGTAGAACGGGTTGCGCATTTCACTCACAACCATTGAGATCGTGTTGCTGGATTGTTTGGCCAGAACCTGATCGACTTTGCTTACATATCCAAGCGCCGCCGCTGCGGCAAATATCGCTTTGCGTTTTTCTTCGGAAAGTGGGGCATTCCTACGGTACGCACGCGAAACAGCGGAAACCGAAACGCCCGCGCGGGCGGCAACATCTTTGGCAGTGACCTTTTTCATGTCCTCGCCCTAACTGATTTTCATCGGCTTGCGAAATTATTTCACACAAAGGCAAACTGGTTTTGATCAGATGCATGCGATCCGGTTCTCCAAAGCGGCATGAGCTACTTCGACCCTCTGAAAGGCTGGGGGACGCCCGAGTGAACCGCCCCTTGTTTTCCGGAGACCCAGAAGTATCGATGCTGGGTTATAGAAAAGAACAAATGTGGAAACAGATATTTACCTGAGGTGCGCGAGCGTGCTGTGCGAATGGTGTTTGAGCATGAGGGTGAATTTTACAGCCAGTCTGCTGCGATCAAATCAATTGCGCCTAAGATCGGCTGTGGGCCTGATACGCTTCGTGCGTGGGTTCGGCGTGCAGAGAGAGACAGCGGTCGACGTGACGGTGTGATAACTGCCGAACGGTACACGATCAAGGCGTTGGATCGTGAGAACCGCCAGCTTCGACAAGCCAATGATATCCTGAAAAAGCATCAGCGTATTTCGCGCAGGCGGAGCTTGGTCTTTTAGGGCCGCAGTCGAGTTTGACGACGCCCGTCTTTTCTAAGGACCTGAACGGATACTTGGGCTTTGGGCTCGAACGACAAGCATAGGCAAACAGAAAAGATGACCAGAGGTACCATCGGAATAGACGTGTCGAAAACCACGCTCGGACGTTTATTGGCGATCTCGTGACGAAGCGCACAAAATCTGCCAAATTCAAAAGAAGGGTTTGAAAGATTGTGCGACTGGGTGGATCAGCACCGGGATGTTCTGATCGTTTTTGAGGCGACTGGCGCGTATCATCGTGCTCTTGAACGCCATCTCAGCCAACAAGGTCGACGCTTTCATAAAGTAAATTTAAAGCAATCATCGCCGTCATGCGCCGCATTGTGGTTCTTGCTAATACGCTCCTACGAGAAGAACGCGATTGGCAACCGAAACGCCCTTGACCAAGACGGATACTCGACCGCCCATTTCGGAAATGACCCAGTTTATCAAAGAGCACCGGGAGGTATGTGGGGTCGAGCCGATCTGTCGTGTTTTGAAAATCGCCCCCTCGACATTCTATGCGCATCTGGCGGTTGAGAATGAGCAAGACAAAGCGTCGGATCGCGCCAAGCGGCTAGAAGTAATGAGAATTTTAATTTTGACGAAACCTTACACTGATAAACTTTTTAGGCGTTGATATTGGGAAAAGGAAAAAATTATCATGGCTAAAAAACTTATTAGACTTCAACCCTTCTGCAACTTCTACTCACAGTACTCCCCGACTAAATCTACGTTGACTGTACGTCGCCTAAACTATACGGGCGGAACTATCAAAAAGTGGACAGTATACGTATCAAATGAGAAATTTGAACAAATAATGTCCGAGACGGATGATCGCTATAGAGATGGCTCGGCTTGTTTGAACAGTTTCGAGCCGTTTCTTAAGTGGATTTCCTGCTCGGCTACGCCGCGACCGGG
>LAZR01000813.1_pt1 | contig 21557 bp, 19 predicted proteins | sample 329461 | NCBI WGS metagenome assembly LAZR01 (sample SAMN03002196, study PRJNA259156) | marine sediment metagenome | biome: sea floor; feature: Hydrothermal impacted sediments; material: marine sediment; isolation source: Loki non-amplified sample from Loki's castle hydrothermal vent sediment ...
AGCTGAATCTCCAGAGTTGATGGATAGCGGTTTAGATCTTTCTGATCTTGATCAGCTCACACCAGACTAAATTCAAAATCCCTTTTTTTAAAGCATCTTTTCCTATTTGTTAATTTTTTAGACTTATTTAATTCAATTCAAAATTGAGTATGATAATTTTAGACTAAATTTGGATAATTCAGCAGCTTTCAGTTGTTTTGAAGAATCCAATTTTAAAAAATTCTCCTTTTTCTTCATTTCTTCGTAAATTTGAACGTATACAAGAATTTAAAGAAGATCATGTTTTTTAACGATCTTAAGATATTGATCACGATCACGGCGTAGAACTTTTATCTCTTTTTTCAGATCTATTAGCTGCTGGTTGACATTCTGTCTTTCATTAGACATTCCCAAGGTTTTATTTGTTAATTTCTTATTTTCGAGCTCCAATTTTTCTATTGAATTGAGACCTTCCTCATTTTCCCTCTTCAATTTGATTACTTGAAATTTTAAATTCTTGTTGGTCTCATTTAGTTTTTCAATGTTTTGGTTTAATCTTTCATTTTCAAGTTTAAATTTTCTAGATTGGGTGAGAAGCTTTTCAGCTCCATTCTCTATTTCATTCTTTTCCTCTATGATATTTTTTAATTTTAGGATTTGTTCCTCCTTCTGTTGGATTGTTTCTTTTTGTATTTTTGATGATCTATTAAAATCTCTGATTTTTACGGTTAGATTTGCGTTGTATTCATTTAACTCAGCCATTTGAGCTGACCAACTATCCAATTTCGTATAAAGTCCATTAATTTCATCTTTCAGTTCATCCACGTTTCTTAAGTGGTCAGATCTATCTGATACTAACATTGAAACTTTTTGAGCTAAGTCGTCAATCCTTTTCCTTTTAGTACCTATATCCTGAGTTAATTCAATCATTTGCTGATAATATGGGTCAAGTTCTCCCCTTTTGAGTAGTTCAAAGCACCTTACGAATTCATCATAGAATTCAGGGTTTTCAATATTGGGTAACAATTCAAAAGCAATTCGTCTTACTTGGCCTTCAAAAGTTTTTGGAAGAGTATCATCATCAGAGAGGAAAATTGTAATTGCGTGATCTGGCTTTCCTAAAAAACTTCTTTGAGAATGTCCGGTAAAAAAACTAGCAACACTGACGTTTCGTTTGATTTGCATTTCAAGATAATTCGGTCCCGTTTTTACGATTTTATGCTGTTCAATCAGACTTAAAAGCCCTGACGTTGAGATTTGTAAATCTTCACAAATAGCTTCTGGATACTGAACAATAATAGCAGGTCCAGATTTTTTATTTAGATGAAGAATTATAATTCCTCTCAAGTTAGATCCCCATGTATGTAAATCCAGAAGGTTTATTTCTTTTTTAACTAATTATATATAAATTATTCAAACTAATATAATAATTCTGTCGATAATTTAAGCTTCTAGGTATAAATGTGTGAAAATGTTTCAATTGTTTTATTAAGATCCATCGATAAATAGTTTACTTTAAATAATTTAGCAAAGAAAGCCCTATCCATAGGGTCGAAGTATTTATATCCAAACTTTTTCCATTCTAAATTTGATTGTAATGGTGCGAAGATTGATACTCGGTCCTTAACTAAATTCATTAATAAAATATTTATCTCTTGTTGAGTCTTTTTAGAAGAAAAGGTTAATAGAACATCATCATTGAACTCAGTCCAAGATTCTTTAAATTGCATATGTAATTTTTTGATCTCAATTTTGTTCTCAACTACTAACTTTGCGATAGTGTCTATCAAAATATCAAAAGTACTCCAACTATTTTGACTGAACAGTGGATTAGAAACAATTAGGCTTGGTGGATTCTTCAGATCTTTTTGTTGTTGGGGAAGGGTATACTCCGGTAAAATCCTGATCTGATTCAGCCCAAGAATATTCTTAATGTCTGTAATTGTCCCACCTGTATCAAAAAACTGTTTGTTGATAATATATTTCAATAATTTTTGTGAATGGACATCCCCAAAATAAGGAAAATCGCTAGCATATAAGAGATATTCTGACCAAATACGATTGTCCACTCTTTCTTTATTATGTGAATGGAACCATTTCCTAAAACTCTCAAAGAAATTACCTGCTCCTGCTCCATGAAGCATAGAAAGATCACCATAGACGTTTGGCTGTACTATAGTGTTATACACTTCAAAGTCATCAACATTTCCTTGAGCAAAATGAGCAATTATGACTTTCAAGTGTGGTAATAAATCAGGATACTTTACTTTCAGTTCTTTTCTAGTTGATTCGATCAAATTTCCAATCTCTAAAATTGAACCTCTACCTCTCGTATCGAAAATAACAGGCATTGAAAATGATGCTGCTTCTATGAGAACTTGGATAACTTTTCCTGAACTAATTTTATCAATCCATCCTTCAGACCGAGGGTGTAATTTTAATCCTCGAAGCCCTAAAACCTCCCTCATATATCGAACCTCTTTCACAGCTTTCTCTCCCTCCATTGGATCGCAACGACCATAACCTATTAATTTCATAGAGAAAGGAAATCTAGTAGTAAAACGTGAAACGTTAATATTACTCGCTCTATATAATGCTTCAGGACGTTTTTCTCGAAAAACATCTTGAAATGGAAAACAAACACCTTGATCTATCATTGAATAAAATTTAGATTTCTCCTTCAAGTCAGAATGTTTTTTTCCAAGTTTCTCTAGTGCAATATAGAGTTTATTTGTAAATGGGTAAGGTGTAAATGACCAGGAGATTTTCGTACTCTTTCCGTTTATGTTTGTAGTGAAAGATTGTTCCCCTGTTTTTTCCCAATCTGCCTTGATTCTCCCTTGTACGTTGCCCCAAAAATCAAAAGTTCCTCCAGACGTTAAGGGGTTCATCATTGTAGCACCATCGACATCTTGACCGAGATGTGAATGGGCGTCTATTACAAATATATTTTCTATTTTAGTTTTTCCTTCTTGTTCTATAGCTGCTGTTAACATTGTTTACATCACTTAATATCAATTATACTTCTACTCTTAGTTTAGGTACTTTTTAATGGAGCTCTACGTTCTTCATGATCTAAATCTTTCATTTTTTCGTCTAAATATTCTTTTAAAGCAGATTTTGGGAGAATCCCCTCAAAACGTCTAAATTCTTTCATGTTTTTTTTTTTTATTAAATTAATTTCTTGATGGTTGATTAAATATTCGATGATTTCATTGTACGTTACAGCACTTCCTTTTTCTTCTTCTACTTTTACCTTAATTTTAAAGAGTTTTTTTTTGTTTCATCATCGATTTGGATTGTAGTAGTCATTTTTAGAATTATACTCTTTATATCTTAATTTTAATCTCTCATTTCTTTTGGTAAAGTCAGTGTTCCAGTTAGTGGATTATTCAATGGATCCTGACAATACTGTATTGTAAAATATATTAAATCATTTAAAATGCTTGGATCTTCCCCATTGTCCAATTTATACTGATATAAACTTAACTGATATTCTGCTTCAGTAATGGGTGGTTCAGCATAAGAAACACTACCAAACACAGATTGTAATAAGGGTTTCATGAAAGGTGAATAAAGAAAGCCCAATTCCTTCAATTCGTCCTTTAAGTAAAAAAACATGCGTTGTACACCTTGAGTCATGTAACGTATCGGTTGATCTATTGGTCCTAAATATTGTTCAGCGAATTCAGGATCGTATTGAGCAAGTTTTTCACGATCTACATTCTGAGGTCTGAATAATGAGATTAAACCTCTGTCAATAGCAGTTTTTCGATTGTAGGCTATTGTGGCGGAACCTGCATCAGGTACCCAAAAACCTTTTTTGATTAAATTTCGTGCTTTATAACACATAGCCTGGATTAACATGCCCACACCTATTCTACGGCAGATGGATATCTGAGCATCGCTAATTCTGACCTCAATTGTTCCCCAATCAGTCAAAGGAAATACGTCTTGAAACCTTCCATCCTCTAAACTTGCCTTCTGCACTGTATGGAGGAAATAATTAACAGAATTCTCACTTAGATCAGTTAAATAAGGAATATAATGCTTAGGGTCATTCCCACTTAACATTGTAGTATTAAATTTCAATCGCAAAGATCTCACACAATTAGGAGCTGTGATTCTCTTATTAATTATTTTTACTATATCTGTCGGTTTATTGTTCAGAATTGGTGAATTGCAAGTAAGAGCAATAAGATGTGGGATAAAATTGCGTATCATGCAGTAAGCCTGAGTTTTCTCTAAATCTGATTCAAAAGACCCAATATGTGAATGGTCTGCTTGACTCAATCCTCTTTGATATTCACTCGTTGCAGGATTTATAGCAGAAGCAATGATATGCAAATCTTTTGGTAAAGTAGATTTTGCTAGTAGAAATAAAGTGCTCGCCCAGTATGCCAATTCTTCAGCATAAATACAAGGTGGTGTAACAAGCTCTAAAATATAAGTTATTGCTGTTACATTTCCATCTCTAGCGAACGCATCAATATCTACGGAAGATTCCCCTAATTCGTAACGCAGATTCATAGTATACCCTTTTTCAAGATCTTCCCGACCCCATGGTCTGGCAAGCACTTTTTGTTTAATATAATCCGGAATGGGAAGAAAATCGCTCTTCCCTTCGTAAATAATCTCATCCATTATTTTGATGGCATCCTTAACAATTTCTTTCATTCTGAAGACCATTTCCTCTCCAGGTGGGTAATTTCCGTCGTCATCTGCGATAATTAGTTCCATTTCAATGCCATGTGTGTAAGGTAAAAATGTCCAATGTTCTACATCCGCAAGAATCTCTGCCCAGGATCTCTCAGGAATATGTACCTCCCTATAATCTGTCCCAAGAAAGAGTTTATCACCTGATCTGTCTATTCTTGCTCCTAATCTCGGCTCAGATGAGGTGGCAACTTCATCTTTATGAGCTAATATTTCAGTAAAAGTATCACTTTTTTGATCATTCTTTTTTTCTTTCTTTTTCTTTTTTTTTTTATTATCCTTCCCCATAGAGACCACAATCTTTTCTTTACTTTTTTATTAATATATATAAAAAACCATTTACTTAACCTTGATCGAATGTTTTATTCCTAACATAAAGATTGAATGAGAGCTTTTAACATGTTATAATCATTTAAGAATTCATATGAAAAAATAAAATTAATAATTGCACATTTCGAGGATGGAAATATTTGTTTCAGGTTGTCTGAGATTTTTCCGCCTTCAAATAGAGATTCATCAATAATGACGTTAATTTTATCACTGACTTTTCCAATTTTGGATTTGATCTTCTCTGTCAAATCGGATTCTCCTGATATAATGATAGTAGGTGTTCCTAAATATGGGATAAAATCTACATTAAACACAATTAATCTATCTCGCACATTATTAAAATTTTGAAAGAAGTGAGTTAATGTATTTTTAAGATTTGATAATTCATTTATCTGGAAATTTTCTGTTGAAGGAAAAATATAATAAGCGAATGAATGATCTGAATTATGGTTTAGGTCATTATATACACGATCTATAATTGGAAATACGCTAAAACTAAAATTAAATAGAGACACGAAAACGATGTTGAAATTAAAATCCTTTAAAATTAGATTACTGCTTAAATTTCCCCCTTTTGTACAGAAATATTTTATATCATTATTAATATCTGAAACATTTATATTTAACAAGAAAAACTGAGAAAACACCCCTTCTAATTCTGATTTTATTCTAATTTCCTCAACAATTTCATAGATATTATTAAAAATATCTTTTTTAAGTTGTTCTTTTTGTATAGGTATATTTATTCCATTTAATATTACATCCACGGTGCCAGGTTCTTCAATTTCGGCTAATAATAGCATTGAATCTATAAGAAATTCATAAATGTGTTTTTGAATTATTTTTTCATCACTTTCATTTAGTGACTTTAGGAGAAACTGAATGATTTGATTCATGACTTTTATCATTTCAAAATTATCTCCCCGTTTCTTTAAAATTTTAACTACATTCAATTGTAATTTAGTTCTTAAAATTAGGTCATCAATATTTTCGATTAAAGTAAGCGATTGGATAGGATCAGTTTCACTCTTATCTGATACTATAGACTTATACAGGTTTTGTTTGGTCTCAGTATCTTTTAGCTTTTTAACAATTGCAATCGCTTCCTCTGCATTTTGAGTTGCGTGAGCTCTTAAAAGCTTTGAGTAAAAATCAATTTGTTCCTTTTTATTTGACAGGGCTAACGCTAATTCTAAAGATTTCAGTATGTTTTTGTTATAGAGATGGCCTTTTGCTAATTTTTTGATAATTATATCAATATCTTCAATTCTAACATCTCCACTAGATTCGACGTCAGTTGAATTCATAGTTTGTATTGAAACATAACTAGTTTTCAATGCATTAAGTTGTTTTTCAACCTTCAGCAAATCTTCTGTTGTTGTAGGAGTAACAAATTCATCACGATTTATTGGATCTGTTACTTCAGTACTCTTTAGATTATATTTTTCGAATATTTCAGAAACCATGCTTTTTGGAACATTATTTCTAACCTTTTGTGTTTTAACAGTATATTCTATATTTTTTATGAGATAAACATTGATAATTAATTTCCCAAATCCATCTGCAGTCGGTTTTAACATTAAACCTATAGTTTTGGTTTCACCTGGCGCAAATTTAACAGGATCCTTAGAGAAATCTGTTACCACTTCGACACCTAGATTTTCACCTTCAAAAGCAAACTGAAACATCTCGGGTTTGTCTGAATTATTAACTACTTGAATAGAAACATTATTTTCTAAGTCTGGGATCAGAAGATTCTGCGGAAATTGAGTTATATTCAATGAAATAATTTTGGATTGACCAGACATGTTATAAACAAAACAAAAAACTCTTTTTTAGTAAAGAATAATTTGCTGATATTTAATTTTAATTTAATCTCATGTCAATAAAACCAAGAAAAAAATAGGAAAATTACACTCCCATCCTTCGACTTCTCTTTGAGTATTCAATTAGATCTTCAATTACCATATCTTTATTATAATCAGGCCAAAGCACCTTTCTAAACCGAAATTCCGCATACGAAGAATCCCATAATAAAAAGCCTGAAATTCTTGCTCCATTCTCCATTCCGGTTCTAATTATATAATCTAGGGGAGGGAAATTTTTTGACCAAAGATATTTTTTGATTAAATTATGGTTAATATCTTCTGACTTTACTCCGTCATTTATTATTCCCTTTACAGCATCTACAATTTCTTCGTGACCATCATACATGATGCAAAGATTTATAAAATTTTGATCATGGTCCTTTGTAAAATCAATTAACTCTTGGATTTTTTTACGAGTATCTGGTGGAAGCATATCACATCTTCCAATAATATTAAACCTTACTTTTTCTTTTCTTACAATTGACTCATTTATAACAGTATCTACAGCTTTAATTACAATTTGATATATATAATCAAGCTCTTTAGGTTTTCGTTTTTTCACATTCTCTAACGATAATATATATAAACTTAAATATTGAATTCCTGCATCAAAAAAATCAAATAATCTTTTTCTAAGGTTTTCATATCCCACTAAATGACCAAAATTTACATCTAAGTTTCTCTCTTTAGCCCATCGACGATTACCATCGATAATTAACCCAACATGATCAGGTAGCCTAGTTAAAGCTACTTTTTTCAATTCTTCTAAAGAAGTTACCATCTAAAAAATCTGAGGATTTTATTCTATTCTAATATTAATATTAATATTATAAATATTAATTTTACGTAGAAATAATTAACCTTACATGAATATTGTTCTTAATTTAGTTCTGTTCTTATCTCTACAAATTCTAAGAATAAAAATTTGACTTTTACTCGAGGTTTAACTTAAATTTCTGAATTAGTTAGTAGTTCTTTAATTTTTTTGAGGAATGAATCAATTTTATATGGTTTTTTAATAAACGCTTTTGCTCCTTTCTCATGAGCAAGCTCTATTAGATTTGATTTATCTAAACCAGAAACTGCCAAAATTACTGCTTTTCTATCGATTTTTATGATTTCTTCTATAGCTACAATACCTCCCATATCCGACATTAAAATATCCATAATCACCAGATCAGGTTTTAATTCCTTATATAGATTTATTGCATCCATTCCATTTGAGGCCTCAGCCAAAACTTCAGCATAATCTGTCTTATTAATAAGTTCTTTTAAAGAATTTCGTGTAAAAGGAATATCGTCAACAACCAAAATAGATTTTTTTTTTTCTCCCAAATATTTCACATTTTTTGTATTTAGGTTATTTCTTCAAAGCATGCATGAAGTTAATACAACATTCCAATAATAATACATTTTTAATTTAAATTTATTGAAAATGTACTACTACGTGGATGAACATGAAAAAAAGGGGATTGAAAAAGAAGAGATTGTGATTAATAAAAGTTAAACCTTTTCTATACACTATTAATTACAATATTTTATTACATCCATTTTATGGTGATCATGAAAGAATATAAAACTCTAAAAGTAGATGAACGAGAAGAGGGAATCTCTATTATTACTCTTAATAGACCTGAAAGATTAAACGCTATTAATTTTGAGATGATAGAAGAGTTCCTTCACTATTTAAATCGTTTAGAAGACAACTATGATATCCACGTTGTTATATTGACCGGTGAAGGTCGAGCTTTCTCGGCTGGACTCGACTTAAAGGATATGAGTTCCCTGGCTAGCAATGAGCTCTATAAAAAAGATCCAAGATTCAGATATCTTAAGACAGAAGATCCGATTAAAATTACCTATATGCTCCAAAGGCGTATAACTCAGATAATGATTAAACTGAGAAAAATCCCACAACCCGTAATTGCAGCGGTTAAAGGACCTGCATATGGAGGTGGTCTTGCACTTTCACTTGCCGCTGATATTCGAATTGCGGGAGAAAGTTCAATTTTCTGTAACGCTTTCATAAAAATTGGTGTATCAGGTGCAGATTGCGGTAGTACTTATTGGCTTCCACGAATAATTGGATTCTCAGACGCTGCAGAGATTATTTATACTGGAAAGGATGTTGATGCAAAAGAAGCTGAACGTATTAGACTTGTTTCAAGAGTAGTTCCGGATAATGAAATTCTTGAGGAAGCTCTGAAAATAGCCAATAATATGCTAGGAAAAAGTGTTTTAGGCCTTAGATTAACTAAAGAAGCATTAAATCTTAATATGGATGCTCCATCATTGGAAGCGGCGATAGAGCTGGAGAATAGAACTCAAAATGTATGTAGCCAATCTACTGACACAAGAGAGGCTAGTAGAGCGTTCTTTGAAAAAAGAGAACCAAAATTTGATAAATGGTGAAATCTTAATTTATATCAATAGTAGGGAATAATTTGGAAAATAGAATTTCTAAGAATAAATATTTTATGAGGATGGCTGAGGTTGCATCTCTACGCTCTACCTGTATAAAAAGAAAAGTAGGAGCTGTGCTTGTTAAAGATAGTCATATTTTATCGACTGGTTATAATGGGGCGCCATCGGGATTTTTTCATTGCACACCAGAAACTTGTGTTCGTAAATCACTGACTCCTGGAGAAAAACCAGAGTTGTGTCGAGGTGTACATGCTGAAATTAATTGCATTATTCAAGCAGCCATTCATGGTACGGCTATTGAGGGGAACATTTCTCTTTATACTACAACATTTCCTTGTATGAGCTGCTTAAAGCTACTGATCAACGCAAGGGTTAAACGGCTTATCTACAAGGAAGATTATAATATGGGAAATACGATCAAAATTGATTTGATAAAAGATTCTGATTTGGAAATAATTAAGATATCCTAGAAGTCTTCATTCAATACAACCTATTCAGAAATCTAAATTTTTAAATATGCGATAGGAACATACTAAACTATTAAAATTTGGAATTAACTTTTCAATGTAACAAATGATAAAGATGATTGTTTATTCAGGGTTAATTTAAATTTCTAAACTAGTTAAGAGCTCTTTATTTTTTTTTTGAGTAAAAGGATTATATGAAGAACGATTACTACGAGAAAATAATGAAAATGAAAATTTAGACTTATAATTAAGTAAAAATCATCGAAGCGAAAGCTTCACAAACGTTTATTCAATATGGAATAGAAAAACTTTTTTAAAAATAAATAAGTTGATAAATTTGATAAAAAAAAGTTAGGAAGAGATTTATTACACTCGTCTCCTATAAATTACCCTTATTATTGAAATAAAAGATTGTTTCATCATTACTATTCATACAAGTTTTTTTGATTTAACTCTAGATAATTTCCTCTGTCATTTCAAATTCTTATCTAAAAGAATAAAATCCTCCTCTATAGATACTCGCATCAATTTTATTCTTGAGTTTATTAATATCAATTTGTTGTTCATGAGATTTTGAAAATTTTTTGAAAAATTTCTTTCGTGGCTTTTGATTTATTATTACATTTACTTTTTCTTTTATTTCTTCTTTCTCAGGGATTATTGAAAGAATTTCAATTTGATCCAATTCCACTTTCTCTAATTTTTGAGCCATTTGTCTTCACTACTTTTGGTAATGTGTTAAATTATTGTTCCCTTTTTTGTTGTAAAATAAACACAGTTACCATGATTAATAAAGGTTTTTGAAATAAAAAAGTTTCTCATTATGATAACGAACAAACAATTTTTACACACAAAGTATATTATTTTTAACTTTATGCACAAAAAGAATTTATTCAAATTCATAATTTTCACTATCCGAGAATTAGAGTAAGGTTGTCATCTAAATATTATAACCCGTATTTTTCCTTTTCTTCATCTTGAAGAGTTTTTTTATCGGGTTTTCCGAGATTTGACTTAGGTAGCGAGTCTCGAAATTCAATCTCTACCGGCACTTTAAAATCAGCGAGTTTGGTTTTGCAAAACTCAATAATTTCTTTTCCGGTAGGATTAAAGCCCGATTTCATCGTAACAAAAGCTTTGGGGAGTTCACCATAGATCTTATCTGGTTTACCAATTACTACCGCTTCTGAAATACCCGGAAAAGTGTATAAAACCTCCTCGATTTCTATCGGATAGATATTTTCCCCGCCCCTAATGATCATATCTTTTGCGCGTCCCCCCATGAAAAGATAACCATCTTCATTAAAATACCCTAGATCTCCCGATCTGAGCCACCCTCCATCGAGAAATACTGCTGCATTTCCTTCTGGATTTTTAAAATAACCTTTCATCACGTTTGGACCCTTTATAATTATTTCACCAACGGTGTTGGGTTCAAATGGATGGTTCGGATCTGGATTGTTCTGATCAACAATTAATGCTTCAACTCCGTTTATAGGCATACCTACACTTCCTGGAATTCTCTTGTCATCAGGAAAACTGAAGCAAGCGCTTGAAACTTCAGTCATTCCAAGTCCGCCCGGAATAATAGTAATATTAAATGTCGATTCGAATTCTTTTTGAAGCTCGATAGGAAGTGGGGCTGCTGCAGATACTATTCCAAGCAAAGATGATGTATCGTATTTTTCTTTTACATCTTTACCAATTTTTAGAAGTATTGCGAGAACTGTTGGAACGACCATGGAATTTGTGATCCTATATTTTTCGATAATCCTCCAAAAATTCGAAGCTGAAAATTTTCTGGTAAGAAGTATTGCACCTCCCATTGAGAAAGTCAGGAAAAGAGATGAAAGAAGGGCATTTACATGAAACATGGGATTTACGACAAGAGCTTTGTATTTATACTTGTTATCAATGAAAGTTTGTGTTAAGTTTACATCACCAATTTCCTCGTCCTGATTCACCTTTAAGGCCATTTTATTATCCCATATTACATTATAATGAGTTAATAATGCTCCTTTCGGGAAACCAGTAGTTCCACCCGTATAAACAATAAAAGCAGGATCTTCTTTTTCATCAATTTCAACCTGAGGAGGATCTGAAGAAAAAGATTTTTCCATTAATTCAGAATAATTCAGCATATCATCAGATGAATCACCGATTAAAACGATCTCTTCTAAATAAGGCAGATCTTTTCTTATTTCGGTAATGTCATCAACAAATTCACTGTTTATTACTAATATTTTGGATTCATTATTATTTATGATGAATTGGAGTTCATTTCTTTTCAGCATTGTGTTTACGGGACCGAAAATTGCACCGATTTTTTGAACCCCGAGGGCAAAATACGTCATTTCAAGACAATTGGGTAAGAGGATGCTCACAATATCTCCTTTTCGCACTCCCAAATTATAAAGCATGTTTGCAGCTTTGTTTGTGAATTCCCCATATTCCTTATAGGTTACCTTGGTTGTTTCTTTTGTTAGGGGATCTTCCCAATAGATAAATTCTCTATTCCCATATTTTTTAGATGTAGATTTAATAACTTGACCGAGGTTTGTCAATTTGCTGTACACTTTTAATTTTTAGTTTTTGATTTATTTTAAAACCTAATGTATGCTTTTTTAAAAATATCATGATTTTATACATATTTTATTTGAAATTCAATTTACTCAAATAAATTATTGAATTCCTCAACTTTCCTAAAAATTTTAAAAATCCTAGAGAAGCATACTAAAATATTAAAATTTGTAGTTAACTTTCAATATCAACTAATAAAAAAAATGATTGTTTATGTCAGAAATATTTGATGAGATTGAGGAAGTTTATATCGAGACGAATGGAATAAAACTTCATACTATGTTAATAGGATCTGGAAAACCTATAATATTATTGCATGGTTTCCCTGACTTTTGGTATGGATGGAAAGATATAATGCTTGGATTAAAAAAGGATTTTAGACTAATTGTTCCAGATATGCGTGGATATAACCTTTCTGATAAACCTGAGGGTATTCAAAATTATTCGCTAGAGTTTTTAATTGATGATATTAAGGGTTTAAGCGAATCATTAAACTTGGGTAAGTTCTGTCTTGTCGGACATGATTGGGGTGGCCCTGTTGCTTTTGCTTTCGCTGGGAAATACCCCGAATTATTAGAAAAACTGATTTTAATAAATGGCCCACATCCTTTAGTAATAAGAGACCTTATTGCAAATGATGAAGAACAGAGAAACGCTAGTTCATACATATTCGAATTTTTAAAACCCAACAGTGCTAAGAAACTCATGGATAACGATTTTAAAACTTTGAAAGCTGTTATGAATATGGACTTTCTAAATTTAGCTGGTCTCCTTAGAGGATCAACAGCAAATAATATTTCTGAACTCCCAAAAAGAGAAAAATCTCTGAATAAGTTTGACGAGAAAAAATATGTAGAGGCTTGGTCTCAACCGGGTGCGATTAATGCAGGATTGGATTATTATAGAGCATCTGTTACCGAACCATTAATTGCAGGGGGTTGGGATGGAAAGATTAATGTTCCAACTCTCGTTATGCATGGGATGAATGATGTCGCTCTAACACCGAAAATCTTAAACGGCTTAGATAAGTACGTAAAGGATCTAAAAATCGTTAAGATTGAAGGGGCTTCACATTGGGTAATGGTCGATGCTCCTGAAATTGTTAATTCAAATATAAGAGAATTTATTGGAGATTCTAAGGCTAGTCTTTAATATTGATATATGAACTACTTACAGCTAACCAGATAAAAAATATAGGAGAAAAAATATTTAAAATATTATTCCTCTTCTTTAAAGGCTAACTGCCAGCCTATTCCCTCTGAATCCTCAAAAACTAAAAACCAAGATCCTAAAAAAGTTTTCTGTAAATCCATCAATATTTCAAACTCTTTCTCCTTAACTTTTTCATAGATTTCATCTAGATCTTTCTTAGAGTCAAGAATAATTAGTACCTGTACCTTTCCGGAACCTATTTTATTCATCGGGTTATCAGATAGCATTATCACAGCGCCTCGAATATCAAGTTCTGCGTGCAATGTAGAATTATCATAATCAAAATCATCGGGAAAGCCAAATTGAGCTCCAATTTCTTTTGAAAAAGGCATATGGTCAACCTGTTTAGCTCCAAAGAGATCTTTATATAAATCTATTGCTTTTTTACCATTATTTACAAATAAATATGGAGTAATTGTTACCAAAATTCACACCTTAGTTGATTTTATTAATATTTATTCAATATCTTTACTCAAAAAAGTTTTATTAATAGATTATAAGATTGGTCCTGAAATATAGGTTCCATTTCTTTCGCTAAATCTAACCATTTAGTGTTTTATTTTTTAAAATACTATTTCTATATTATGTTTACATGAATATGATCAGATCCCAACACCTTCATTAAGATTTTATTTGACCTCTACTAAAACAAAAATCTACTATAATAAAAGTTATATATGAGTAATTTAGCTTGACGAAATTTTTTAGCGTTCATCAGACATATTCTTACATATTTTTCACACCCATCACATTCATCCGTGTAATCAGTAGCGTAAAATTTTGTGGAAAAAAGTTCAAGAGCCACTTCTTAACTTATTTTTTTTGGTATATAAATAATATTATTTCTTTTTTTTTTCTCTTCATTAAATTTGATTATTACTTGGTTTTGTGAAAATTAATATAAATGAGCATATCGCTGTAAAAATCCCAAACATAAACAAAACTCGAAAGATCCCAAAAATATCGGTTAAATAACCCCCTAATATATAAAAAACAGACAAAAATAAAGAAATGATCATTGAAATAATAGAAAGAATAGTCGCACGAATTTTTGAATCTGCATATTTGTTAATATATGTATCACCGTAAACCCAACGAAAATCACGGGAGATATAAGTAATGATGATAACAATTAAAATAAAAGGTGTGCGTAGCAGTCCCATTAGAACCAATCCTATAGAATGAATTGTAAAAATAAAAACAAACGATCCCTGTTCACCCAAAAGTTTTACCAATCTATATGATTGAGAAGCAGTTAAACTTGCTACACCATAAATAATAGGGAAAATTATGCTGAAATTATTAACCGAAAATCCAATCTCTAAATAGTAAGTTTGAGACACTATTTCGTTAAAAAAACTAATAGGTATGGCCATTGCAATGATAAACATCGTAATCCAGATAATATGTTTTTCATGAATAATAAATTTTAGACCATCTCGAATCTTGTTTACATAATTCTTGAAACTCCTTTCTAAATTGTCTTTATCGGGTTCTACTAGAAAAAATACGACAATAATTGAAAGTGCCCATAATCCCGCCATTAATAACCATGGGAGCCGTGGATTATTCAAAAACATAATAGGCCCCAAAAATCCACTCAATATTAAGGGAAATACGCTAAAGATATTCGATCTACCTGATATTTTTAAATATTCATGCTCTTTACCTACTTGTTTTATAGAATCGTACATCAATGCTCCTCTTGCACTGTACAGAAATCCATCCCCGATAGCCCAAATAAAATTTCCAGCAAGAAAAATAAAATATGAATTTCCAATCCCAATTATCATCATACTTACAGCAACCATAATTGTTCCGAAAAAAATACTAAAATTTTTGTTTAATAAATCGCTAAATGCTCCACACGGAATTGTAAATATGAAGAAAAATATTGAATATGCTGCTTCTAAAGTGCTTATCTGAGTATAAGATAGATTATTAAAGATTTTAAAATATAGAATAAAAATTGGGAGAATAAACCAAAATCCTTGCAAAAATTGTAATAAATAGATTTTCCAGATGTTAGACTTAACTTCTCGCATTATTCAAGGATAATTCAGAAAGGATTTAAAATACTTTGGAAAAAAAAGCCCAAATTATCTCCCAAGAATAATCAATGTCATTTCCTTTCTTCCTTAGAATTTGTTTTATTTGATATTTTATTGCTTATCGTCCTGTAGGCTCCCCTTTTCATGAAAGATCAATTTTTACTCCTAATTTGAGTTCAACCAATCTAGCGACCTCCTATTCAATAAATACTTCTGGACCTAATATAATGCACAAATAAGGGAGCAGCTCAGAACTCCTTCTTCTTCCCCTCTTTTTTTAACTGGTAAGAAAAGATAATTTACTATAATTCTCCCACTTTGTGAAATGAATTTCGTTCAAAGGTGAAATGGACTTTGTTATCTTTATCTAAGCTAAATATCACAGGCATCTTGACTCCACTAAGCGTAAGAATGTAGTATTCTAGCGTTTCGTGATCATCAGATGAAGGAAATAAGGGATAACTAGTGGGTGGGAATTGGGTGTTAAGATGGAGAACACCTAATTTATTAACAATTTTCCCTTTAGTAATCCCTTTGTAACCCATATACTCCCCACATAGTTTGTTGTAATGAATATTTCGAATAAAAAATGGAATTTCTTTATCAGGATCTTTTCCTAGCAGTAAAGCTAGAGCAGCGTACACTTCATGAACAGGAAATCCTTCAGCATTACCTATTGCAACGAATCCTATTTTTAACTCCTTAATAAAGCCAATTAACGAATAACCCCCGGTAATTCCTCCTCCATGTAGTATTAAGGTTTTTCCCAAGAAATTATCGCTCACACTCCACCCATATCCATAACCACATTTTTTTCCAAAGGCCGATAAGACGGAATGAATTCGATCGATATGGTGCATTTTGTGTAGTTCGTTGATTTTATCTGCATCTAATAAAAGTTTTTCACCAAACTTACCCCCATTCATCATCATAATTATATAATTCGCCATTTCATTCACTGAACTTATCAAACCACCTGCGGCAAATATAAGTTGATTGAAAGGGAATTCAGCTGGTGTGGGTTTGGGTTTTCCATTCTTATCAGGAACCATTTCATATGGTATTGATATGTTATCGTCCTCAGTAAAATGAGGCTCCAAAATTCCTGACCGATTCATATCTAGTGGATCTAGAATATTTTTTCTCACATATTCTTCATATTTCATTCCACTTACTTTGTTAATAATTTGACCTAGAGCAGTGTATCCTCCATTAAAATAAAAGAAATGCTCCTCTGGTTTGAATAGGATCTCTTCTTGGGCTTGGTTAAAATGAGTGTAGAAATCTTCCCAGCTAGAAAATGGAATTGGAGGAAATCCAAGATCGATAGGAAAATTGAGGCCTATAATTAGTTCTGCGGCCCCTAAACTGGGGATTCCAGAAGTGTGACTCATAAGATGATGGATCGTAATAGGATGGTCTTTTAATGCGATTTTAAAAGGTATATATTTGGAAATAGGGTCATGTAGATCAAGTTTACCTTGATCATACAGCTGCATTATGGCAAGGCTTGTGAATGATTTAGTACAAGACCCAAAACCATTAAGTGTATCGGGAGTGTAAGGTAAGAATTTCTTCAAGTTTCTTGATCCAAATCCCCGAGAATACACAACTCTGTCGTTATGTACAATTGCGATTGCCATACCAGGAACATTGTTTTTAGTCATTGTTGATGAAACTCTTGGCTCGAAATTGCGTTTGAAAGTGTCGATATCCAACATAATAGTCTCTTTCATGCTTTTTTTAATAGGTTTAAAATGTAGTATTTCCATTTTCTTTTAAAGTTTTTTCACATAAATAATGGTAATAATGAGGGAACAATAATAATTTATTGAAACAAAAATTTGAAAAGGATGTTAAAATAGATACCGATTTGAACAAAAAGTAAATTGTTATTCCAATTTTTTCAATTAAGAAATAGCCCCTCTTCCATTTAAAAGTGAGCGTTAAACAACATCGTAAACTCTCCTGCATGACAGAAAAGATAGAAAAGCCTCACTGAAGTGTCACAATCAGATATGAGAATTGTCATCCAGAACAAATCAACACTTTGTACAAAATAAAGAGTAAAACCAACTATAATTCGTGTTTCAAAGCTAAATTAATTATTTTTTATAAGACTTTTAAGGAATTTTTTAAAATTTTGTGTTAGATTACCTTTATAATATGGGTTTCTTCCTGTATCATTCTCATATATTTTATATCTCCTACTCTTCCAATTTTTAAAATTTTTAGTTTCAGATTCATTCCATATTGCTTTCTTACCAGTTAAGGTTTCGAAGACTTTTTTTTCTAAAACCTCATTGCTTTGTTTATTAGATTTCGAGGCATTTTTATTGAGATTTTTTATTTGCTTTTTGTTTTTAATAGGTTTTTTATTAATCAAGTTTTTTAAATATAATGTGAATTGGTTTGTAGGTTTTTCTTTGTAATAAGTAATTTTCCCCGTTTCTATTCGATACTTGTTCTTTATTTTTAGTTTCCAGTTCTGAAAGGATTTTGTTTCAGATCCGCTCCAAATAGCTTTTTTATTAGTTAGTTTCTCAAATACAAAAACTTCTACATTAATAATTTCTGGATCTTTTACCTGTTTAGATTTTTTCTTTAGAATGTCTTTTTTAGTCGTGATTATTGGCTTTTTGTTTTTAATAGGCCTTTTATTAATCAAGTTTTTTAAATATAATGTGAATTGCTTTGTAGGTTTTTCTTTGTAATAAGTAATTTTCCCCGTTTCTATTCGATACTTGTTCTTTATTTTTAGTCTCCAGTTCTGAAAGGATTTTGTTTCAGATCCGCTCCAAAGAGCTTTTTTATTAGTTAATTTCTCAAATACAAAAGCTTCTACATTACCAATTTCTGGATCTTTTACCTGTTTAGCTTTGTTCTTTAGAATGTCTTTTTTAGTTTTGATTATTGGCTTTGTGTTTTTATTAATAATTTCTAAAAATTCAGACCCATTTATTTTTTTGCCACTTCCAATTGTAAAAAAAGGTTCATCTATTGTGTCTAAATGAACAGAAAAGTCAAAAACTTGATGATTTTCTACTAAAGGTCCTAAATATTTTGCTAAAACTATTATTGTACCATTAATTTGTGATAAATCAATAAGATTATTCGAACTGTGGGTAGTTTGATATAAAGAAAGATGGCTAAAGTCACTAATTTTATCTATTTCTTTAATGTTTTCCTTGTTTTTAATGAGAGCGTTATACTTCGATTTATTTTTTCCATTAATTGAAACATCGAGAGCTGTTAAGTAATATCCTGCTTCTTTCTTTATTGTCTTTTCTATAACAACCTTAATAAACTTCTTAACTTGAATCCATCTTGACTTTTTAGCCAATCCAATTATTTCTCTTAAACTCTCTTCAGTCATCAATAACACTTAAATAAAACAAATAGAAGTTCCTTAACCTGTTAGGATCAAATCCCACATTTATTTACATAATATACATAAAAAAAGTATTTAATATATATAACTCATCCATCATCACTTTTACTAAAAAGAATTACAATTCGGAAATTTAAAATCCTTATCTCAAAAAAGAGCACAGAATTGTTTAATTCTCACTTTTCATACTCAGAATAGTGGCTTAATCTTCATAAACTTTCATCATCTTAAAAATATCAGTAGGTTTATATATTCACGACTTCTACTTAGAATAATTTAATTAAACAAGTTTTTGAATAAATAAACGTTATTTTTAATTATTCATTTTTTATGGTACATCAATAATGATTTCCAAATTAACTCCCGAGGATAATCAAATTTTTTAAACCTTTTCCTCTATCTTTTTCAGTACAGCGCATATGTTAGGAAAAGCTTTTTCAAGTTTTAATTTACCAGTATTCATCACCAATTCTTCAATATCTATCCCTTTCTTTCTTAGAATTTGTCTTATTTGACTTTTTATTGCTTTTCGCCCAGTAGGCTCTCCTTTCCTTGAAAGGTCAATTTTTACTCCCAATTTGAGTTCTATCAATCTAGCAACTTCCTCTTCAATAAAAACTTCTGGACCTAATATAATACAAAATAAAAGAATATCATATGGTCCTGATTTACATTTGATTAAAAATGCTCCTTGGAGAGGTAGAATTTCGTTAATACCTATACCTTTAGATTCTAATTGCTTCCTAATCTCAATTGCTGCATTCTCCTTAATATGTTCACCATCTACAATGAAAATTATTGAACTGATTTGATATTTTTTAGAATATAGTGGGATAGCATTAAGAGCATTCAGTCCTGTCTGTTTTTTAATCGGGTGATCAATATAGAATACAGTTGTATCTTCCCCATCAAATTTTCTACAAAGGCTTTTAAATAAAACTCTTTCTGGAAATGTACCATTACCTGAAATCAATAAGAAATAAGACTCAATTCCCTTAAGGTTATCTACTACTTTCATTAAAGTTACCTTGAGGGATTATAATCGCAGTGCATCTAATAATAATCGTGGGTCAGTGTTCGCGTCTAATAAGTCTTCTAATTCTTCTAAAGTTATAATTTCATGACTTAAAATATCCTCATTCGACTTATTCAGTTGGAGAATTGTAGTATCCGGTGGTTTAATATCAACCAAGTGATATAGCACATCGATACTATGTGTTGAGATTATTGTTTGCCATTTTTTATCCTTCAACCATTTTAGAAATAATTTTATCATAGTTGGGTGAAATCCGACTTCAAAATCATCGAGTAGTATAAGTTTAGGAGATAATACTTCAAATAATGCCATCATTTTTATTAGTTTTTCTGCTCCTGATCCAAGATCTTTCAATTTGAGATACACATTGTTATCAGGATATACTTTTCTCAAACTAATAGGCTCAAGAAAAACAAGTTCGCTGTAAACATCATTAACGCATTCATTCAGAAATTTTGCTAGTTCAATATGATATCCTTTTTTCATTATTAATTCTTTAAGAACTTTCATTCTAATTTCTAAATTTCTTAGTATAGATGTAGTAAATGGGATGAATAGGACCATTTCAGATATTTTATTTTCAGGCACTTCATACATTTCAGTGATTTTTTTTCCTATTGACACCTGTTCGTTATTCCAAGACGTACTGGTATTATCTACACTTATATTAATAACTGCACTTAAGTATTCAATCCCAAATTGTAAAGTTGAAGTTCCGGCATAAAGATAGAGAAGATCTTTAATTGATCCTTGATGTAGCTCTCTTAAGTTATCGATTTTTCTTCCCCCCGTTATATAATCAATGTATTTTGGATCAGGTAATAAGGATAATGCTTCCAATATTGAGGATTTTCCTGCGTTATTCTTTCCGATTAAAATTGTAAAATTGCTAAATTTTAAAGCTTTATCACAAGCCTTAATTCCTCTAAATTCTTTAATGTTTAAACTTCTTACAAACATGAAATCTCAATTTGTTGTAGTCGATTAACTTTCTTTAATATAATATAGTATTAAAAACAAATACATTTGGAGTTCTGGGGAGAATTTAGATCTGAAATTTTATCAAATTCTTTTGATAATAAATATTTTCAAAATGACTTAAGTTTTGGGGTGTTTTTATTTAAATAGGCACGAGAACATTATATTATTGAAAATCGAGTACAGATAAAATATGCAAGAATTTAGGGTAAACAAGTATTTATCACTACGACTCGAAAAAGAAGAAACCATAATTTATGTCGAACAGGCACGGTTCAAGCAGTGTGCGTTCTTGCTGCTGAACATTAACATCGAGGAAACGTCCACTTTCGATGAAATCGAATCTATTGATGAGGCAGCAGAAATGTTGGACGCGTCAATGGAAAATCCAATGGAAGCGTATAAATTTAAAATTCCTCCTGAAGTTGAGTTCTGGGGGCATTCCTCCGTGCGACATGAAGCTGTATGGTTGAATGCGGAAACTTAAGTATTACCAAGAAGGTATGTTTATGATAAATAAACTCT
>LAZR01000814.1_pt1 | contig 21556 bp, 11 predicted proteins | sample 329461 | NCBI WGS metagenome assembly LAZR01 (sample SAMN03002196, study PRJNA259156) | marine sediment metagenome | biome: sea floor; feature: Hydrothermal impacted sediments; material: marine sediment; isolation source: Loki non-amplified sample from Loki's castle hydrothermal vent sediment ...
TAGTAATGATACTTTTTCTGTATTATTATCTGTCGATTTCAAAGTTGATACTGAACCTATAGAATTTAGTGGAAGTTACTCTTATTCCATTGAGGTAACACTTGATTCTATCAAAAGAGAATTACTCTTAGCAAAAGGAGGTCAAATATTAAAACACAAGTTGAACGGTGAAGCACTACCTGAAATTACTTTAGTTGACCGAAACGAGGAACTTATTAAATATCTCAGGATGACTAAAAGTGGAGGAGAATATCACTTTGAACATAGAGAGAGATCAATTTCAAATATAAATAAAGTTTGCACAACATTATTGTGGGATGAGTCAAGAGAACCCTATATGGAAGTTATTCGCAGCTTTCTAAAAGAAATTGGAGGGTATGAATTTAAATTCATTGTGCAGTCAAAACCCAAACTTTTTGAATTTAAATTTGGTGAAGTTGAATTTGATGAACCTATTGATTTTCTGTCTCTAGTCTTCCACTACTTAAAATCTAAATATAAGGGAATTCTGGATAAACTAGAATACTATTTTCGTTTGATTTATGATGATTTCATCGAATTTAAAGTCCCATCTGGACAACATGCAGAAACTACATATATGGTTGAAAAATCGGGAAACCAAACGATTAGTGTTCCAACATATTTCATATCAGATGGTACTAAGAGTATGATAAATATACTCTCAATATGTCTTCTAGCTGAAAATTATAGTACACCCAAACTTATCATAATTGATGAAATTGAAAACAGCTTACACCCAAATATCCTTAGAAAATTCTTAGAAATCTTAAAAACTATTAATATTCAACTAATTATAACCACCCATAGTCCTGTTGTACTTAGGTATTTGGAAGAAGGAGACATTAAAATTATGTATCGAGAAGAAAACCATGTTAAAATCTCACAGGGATTAAATAGAAAAGCTTTGGCTGAGGATTTTGAAATCGATATAGATGAAGTAGATATAATTGGTATTTGGATCGATGGAGACGATACAGATTTGATAAAGAATTAACAATAGAGGATTATGCCCTTTAGAAAACCGTATATTTTATGTGAAGATAAAGGAGGACGCGGTTTTTGGAAAAATATCTTGGTAAGATGTTTTCCACAAGTACGTGGATTGAATTATTCTATACAATTCTTTCCAGGACTAGCAAATATTGAAAGCAACTTAGATTTGATAGGTAGAAATATGGTAAGGAGAATAGATAAGCAATCACCGTTTATCTTTTTTATCGTGGATGCCGATACTTATTTAAAGAAAAATCTTGATAGTACTTATCATGAAATTATTGAAAATGTTGAATCACTACTACAAGAAAAAGTAAGAAGTATAGGGTATATGGGTAATATTAGATGTATTCTAATTAAAAATTGTTTAGAATCCTTAATTTGTTGTGATTTAGAAGTAATATGGAGAACCAAATTACCTATGGTAATAAGTGATTCTCCCCCTAATCCGATTACATTTCAACATGATTGTAATAGTACTCGTAGTTGCCCAACCGCTAAATTAAAAAACTTCACCAGGGAAAATTGTTTGGGAGAGTATAACAAAGTATTACATCCTGAGAGGTATGCGAGTAAAATTAATATTGATGTAATATCTGCAGAAAATTTTTCATTCAGAGAATTTATAAGAATTCTAAGAGAAAATATTACATATTTCACTACTATAAGATCGTGAAACGGTTAACAGATTAAAATACTTAATTTTGTTGAGTAGAGATGCTTTATAACCTACCAAATAGATTTTTTAAAATTCTTATTCTAAAACTTTTTTTCGTAATTCTTCATATTTTTCTTTAATACCAACATGGTTGGGATTAATCATTAAGAATTTAGTACATGCTTTAAGAGCACTTTCATAATTTTTATTTTCAAAATAAATCATAATGATTTTAAACAATGTTTCTTCAGTAGGTTTAATGGAAATGGATTTTTCATAGCAATTAATTGCTAAGCGTTTTATCCCTAGATCTTCATATTGTTCACCTAAGCGACTCCATGCTCGAGCATGTTTAGGATCATTCTCTACTACTTTTTTATAAATTTTCAATGCATAACTTGGATGGAAATTATTTAGGGTATAATAAGCTCCTAGATTTAACAATGCATGAATATTTTGAGAATCTAACTTGATTGCTTCTTTTAAAAAATATATTTTGGTTCCAGGCCTAACATCTTTTCCTAAAGTACTTGCATGATTTGTTAAAATTGAAGCAACTAATTGTTCATCTGTCAGTACTTGAATTTTATGATGTTGAGATGAGATATTACCTCCCATATACAAACAATCCCAATGCCTCTTCTTTTTATCAACAGCACATACATGTCCCTCTGGATCATACTTCAATTCTTCGTTATTTGCACTTATAAGAACATTTGCCGCTTTAACTTTAATGGACATTCTCCTTGATAGTCCTAAGAAAAGAGAAGTAAATGCAATACATGACCCTCGTCTACCATAAACTAAATCTTTGATTAAAAATTTGTCTTTCAAATAAAAAAATCTATTAACTTCTTCTGTTTTATTAACTATGGAATATGGAGAAAGCCATGTCAATAATTCTTGAAGAATTTGGGTATGTCGAAATGTACAAGGAATCTTTTTTAATTTTTTCTGGCTCAAGTAAAAGTTAAATTCTTCATGCGCTTGATCTATTGCTTTTTGAGTTCCTTGAAAATAGTGCTCTACTAACTCCTCGAATTGTGTCTCTTGAATTTTAGGGAGTTTTGTATTCATAATTGTTTCAATTTTTGGTTCTTAGAGCTAATAATGATACAACTTGATTAAAAATTACTAATATTGTTATAAAAGGGGTAAATTTTATTTAAAATCAATACAATAATACGTGAAATAACCGTTTCACGAAGATAGGATTTTAATCTTGTTAACAAATTTAGAGAAATTTTCTCATCTCTCCAGTGAATATTCTACAAATTCTAATCGACTCTAACAATTCATCCCATTTATTAAAATCAGCTCTCATACTATTACTGTGAGCTAAATTATTTCTTAATTTCTTCAACTTCTTAAGATTGAATCTAATATCCCCTTCATCTTTTTTACAAGCTGAACAGAAGTCTTTAAATTTCTCAACCTCTTTAATAATTTCGATTTTATCATCTAAAAAGGAACAATGTAGCATATCAATCTCTAAATCTTGGGTTTTTAACGATTCGTATCGTTCTTTAATATTTTTAAAAAATTTTTGATCTAAAATTTCCTGCCAATTTGGTGCATATCTTAAAATAAACTCGATACAAACTACTTCAAAATTCATAATCAATCCGAAAAGCAATAAACGAGCTGGTCCTTTTTGTAAATCTCCATTAGTGACTATTTTTTCAATATTACCATTTATGTTTATGAAATAATGCGTTTTATGTTCATTCATGAATTTATCGAGGAGCTCCGTGATTGGGAGATTCTTTCGTATAATTTCGTTTAGATTAATATCTTCTATTATTCCCTTATTATTTAATACTTTACTTAGCACTATCCCTTTCTTTTTAATTCCAAGCAATGTAAAATTATTATCTTTCATAAACTGAAGAGCAGTCTCTCTGGATTCTAAGTCACTTTCCCAACATTTTAAATCAGAACAAATATGCTCAATCTTAATATTATTTTTAAATAATTCAATGAAATCATAATACTGAGGTTTCATATTTTAATACATTCATTTTTAATACTAAAATATTGCCTAAATCAAAAAATCACGCTAAAATAGTAGGATATTAATTATAATTGATTTTCTGAAAAATTTTTCTATTTAAATATTAGCTATTATGATCTGCCTGCCGATATATATGAAGAAAGATTACCTTATTTAGAATTGTATAATTCTGGTTTTAGATTTATTTTTTTCCTACTGCGGTTATTTCACGAAATTAAAAGTAAGATACATAAAAGTTATAATCCTTAGCTAATTTTTTAAAATAGAAAAGGCATATAATGGGTGATAATTATGAATATGGACGAGGTTCTTAACAAAATTGAAAATATTTGTTTTAAAAATATTAAAATTAAAGGATTATATGAGAAATTTGATTATGAAATTCCATTAAAAAAAATAGAGGATCTCGCAATTTTATATGGATTAAATGGAATTGGCAAAACTACTATTTTAAAATTAATCGATCTTTTTTCTTATTCAATATTTGAAGAAATTTTTAAGATAAAATTTGAACAAATTGATTTTAACTTAATTCCTTATCCCTCTTCTGATTTTCATTTTGAATTTTTTGTATCCCTAATTAATTCCAATTCGAAAAAAATAATTTTTTCCTTCAAATCAGAGATATTTAATTTTAAGCAGGAATATGCAGATATAAATGAGTTAGGTGTTATTTTTAGAATGATTAGGGAGATTAGAATTCCTGCAAAAATCATTTATGAAAATCTCGAGGAAGAATCTGAGATTTCTTGTCAAGAACCTCATGATTTTTTTGGTTCTCTATTATCTCATATCAATTGTTGGTATATCCCAAGTTTGAGGAATAACATCAAGGATTTTAATATTTTAGATTCTTTCTACAAAAAGAAAAGAAAAGAATTTAAACAAGCAATAAAAGGAAAAAAGAGAGCAGATAAACAAATAAAAAAGTTCAAAGTAGAATCTCTTAGTCAAATTGAGATATTAAACGATTTAATGAGCTACTTTTTTGAAGAGAAATTGAATTATGTCTCTAATGGTTTTGTTTATCTCTACACTCATAATATAATTAAAGAATTCGGGGAAGAAAAAAAACTTTATGAAGAGATAATTAATTCTTTACTTGATTTTAAAGTAATCAAAATTGATGAGGGGGGTTTAATTTGCATACTTGAGAATAATGAAATTTTACACCTAAAAGACCTATCTTCAGGGGAAAAAAATCTTATAATATTAATTTATGAGATCCTTTTCGATGCTCAGGATTATTCATTAGTTTTAGTAGATGAACCAGAAATTTCACTAAATATCAATTGGCATTACGATTTCATTGAAATTCTAAAAGATATTCAAAAATTAAAAAAATTTCAATTCATTATTGCCACCCATTCACCGCAGATAGTTAATGAGAATATAACCAATTGTATTGATTTGGAATTACGTGATAAATAGGGGTAAATTCATGAGTTCGCAGAGACAAGATAGGGGAATGTCAGGATTAGCAGAGATTAAAAATATTTTAAACAACAATATAATAAAAAATCACTCTACACGCACCATGATTGTCGAGGGGTCTACAGATATAAAATTATTTAGTAAACTAATATCAAAATATAGGAATCAGGTTAGAATTATAAATCCTTTCCGCACGCATAATTTAAAACAAAATAATAAAGGAGAGGTTATAAAGATCATCAAAATATGTAATCAAGAAGATTGGGTCAAAAATCATCAGGGAAATAGGGGTATATTTGGAATTGTTGATGCTGATTTTATGAATTTAAACCGTGGAATAAATATTAAAAACTTATTATTAACAAAATTCCATGATATTGATATAGAAATTTTCACTTCAAGTTATATTTTAGAAAAATATCTAAATGATGCATATCCTAAAAAGAATTTTTCAAAATCCCAATTATTAAAGATTAGGAGAATTTGTTTGAAGTTAGCTTCTATGTTTGGAAAGTATTTACTTCTCTTAGAAATGAACCACATTTATTCCAATACAAGAAATCAAAAAAATTTTAAAATTAAAAACTTTTTAGAGCGTGATAATATAAATGAATTGGTTTTAAAAACAGATCTTATTGAGGAAAATATTTTAAACAATAACTGGGATGTTAATTTAAATGATTTGAATGAAATAAATAATATTAACTTAAAACAGTTGGCAAATAGTCATGATTATTTTGTTATTTTCTGGAGATTGACATTTGAGAAAGAAGAATTCCCATTAACTTCTAAATTTTGTGCACGCGATGAGAAATATTGTGAAAAAATGCTGAAATTATCTTATATTTGTAAATGTATTATAGATCAAGAATTTTTAGCTAAAATATTTGCATATTTTTAATCCAGACTCAATTACTATAATTAGTCTAATCATGCTTAATGAAAAATTATAATTACTCTATTTATCCAATTTCAGAATTTTTAAAATAATTAAAGTTAAGGTTATTTCTTTTAAATTTTAAATAATGCCAATAATTACATGAGAATAAGATTGAAAATAGACAAAATTCTTTAAATAAAAATATAGTAATATTAAATAAAAATTTGTTAACAAAATATGGTAAATCCAGAACTATTCATAGTAGATAATACAGATTCTGAATGGAAAGTTAAAAAATATTTGTCTGAATGGTGTGAATTAGCAAAAAGTTTTGATATAGCAACAGGATACTTTGAAATTGGTGCACTGTTAACGTTAGGTTCTAAGTGGCAAAATTTAGAGGAAATTAGAATCTTAATGGGCGCTGTAGCTTCTAAAAGAACACAACAAGCATTTAATCAATTTCTGACTAAAATAAAATCGAAGCTAGATCAGAGTATTGAGAAAGAGAAAGAAAAAAATGATTTCCTTGATGGGGTTCCTGCTATTGTTAATGCTTTAGAACAACAAAAAATTAAGTGTAAAATCTATAAAAAGAAGAAATTTCATGCCAAAGCATATATAACTCATTCCAAATTTGATGTAGTTGGCTCATCAGCCTTAGTAGGATCAAGTAATTTTACATATCCCGGACTTACTGAAAATCTTGAATTGAATATTCAAATCCGTCGGGAGGTTGAATTACTACAACAATGGTTTGAGAAACACTGGAATGAAGCAGAAGATATTACGTATGAAATTATAAAGACTTTAGAACGTCATACTAAGGAATACACCCCATTTGAAGTATATATGAAATCACTCTATGAATTCTTTAAAGGCCATGAGATGACAGAAAGTGAATGGGAACGAGGTGAATCCAAAATCTACCAGATTCTTGATCAATATCAGAAGGAGGGGTATCATGCACTAATAAAAGTAGCATCAAGATATAACGGAGCATTTTTATGTGACGGTGTTGGTTTGGGTAAAACTTTTGTTGGCTTAATGTTAATAGAAAGATTAGTTATGCGAGAAAATAAAAGAGTAGTGTTGCTTGTTCCATATGGCGCTCGAAAACCTGTTTGGGAAGCAAAAATTAGAAAATATATCCCTGAAATTCTTAGTGGATTTATTCCATTCAGAATTATAAATCATACAGATTTAACCCGAAGTGCGAGTAAAGATGTTGATTGGCCAGAGTTAATGGAAAATATCAAAAAGCAAGCTGAAGTAATAATTATAGATGAAGCCCATCATTTTAGGAATTTACCTACAGATAGATATAAAAAATTATTTGATATTGCGGAGAATAAACAAATGTATTTACTTACTGCGACACCAATAAACAATAGTCTATTAGATTTACTGCATCAAATGGAACTATTTACACGGAAGAGAAAAGACCATTTTGGAGAGGCTCCACTTGGAATCTATAATTTAAGAGGGCATTTTCTTGGGCTTCATAAACAACTTCTAGAACGCCTTTCAATTGATCCAAGCTTAAGAGGAGTAAGTGTGGATGAAAATGAAGCTAGAGATGTTCTTTCGATGGATGACCTGTTCAATGCTGTTGTTGTTCAAAGATCACGTTCCTATGTAAAAAAAAGCCAAAAAAAGCCAGGAGAAAATGAAGTACTTTTTCCTCAGAGAAAATCACCTATAGTTATAGACTATTCCCTTAAAAAAACATATGGAAAATTATTGGATATATTAAAAACAGCATTCAATAAAGATAATCCTTTATTAACCCTAGCTATCTATTATCCTTTAGCTTATTATATTGGTCCAGATGAAACTATAGATCCAATGAAAGAAGGAAGACAAAAACAAATAGTAGGTTTAATAAGAACATTACTTTTAAAAAGATTTGAGAGTTCTCGTAGAGCGTTTCAACAATCATGTGAAGACTTACTCATGAAACTATTTACTTTCGTAATGAAATATAACGAGAAACTCGCTAAAAGATGGGAAATGGTTAATAAAGCTGTTTTTGATCAAGTTAAGAAACATTTAAAAGAGAGAGGGAAAATAATTGAAGGAGATTGGGATGAAGATTATTTTCCTCAAGAATTGCTAGAAGAGGTTGATGATTTAGATAAAAATGAATATAATATTTCCGGAATAATTTCAGAAACTATAACAGATATGACTCAACTAATTAAATTTTTAAGGGAATTAATTAAGATCCAAGAGAATGAAGATGATAAAATTGAACAGCTTATTTTAACCTTAAATAACAATGAACTATTGAAAAATAATAAAGTTATTATATTCACAGAATATTTAGCAACTGCCCGATACCTTTATAAAGAATTAGAATTTAGAGGATTTACTCAATTATTTGAAATTGATGGTTCTACAAAAGAAAATCGAGGAAATATAATAACACGTTTTTCTCCATACTATAATGATTCAAACAGTTTAGAACTTAAAGAAAATAACGAAATAGAAATACGGATATTAATTTCTACTGATATTCTTTCAGAAGGGTTAAATTTACAGGATGCCTCCCTCCTCATTAATTATGATTTACATTGGAATCCTGTTCGTTTGATGCAAAGAATAGGAAGAGTAGACAGGAGATTGGATAAAGTTATTGAAGATAAAATGTTAAACGACCATCCCGATCTTAAATATATTAGGGGAATTGTACAATATTGGAATTTTTTACCACCAGAAGAATTAAATGATATTCTTAGTTTATATAGTAGAGTAACTAATAAAACTCTGGTGATTTCAAGAACATTCGGAATCCAAGGAAAAAAATTACTACGCCCAGATGATGATTATGAGGCTTTAAGGGAATTTAATGAAGGTTATGAAGGAACTACTACAATTATAGAAAAGATGCGATTAGAATATCAAGAACTATTAAAGGAGAATCCTATAATCTTAGATGAACTAAAGCAATTCCCTACCAAGGTTTTTAGTGGAAAAGATCACATCAAACCTGATACTAAAGCTGTGTTCTTTTGTTATTTATTACCTGCCAAGGATATAGTTACAGAACAATGGTCAGAAGATGCTGCATCCTCAAAATGGTATCTTTATGATTTGGCATCCGAGAAAATTTTTAAGGAATCTGCTGAAATTATAGATTTTATTCGATGTAAAAAAGACACTCCAAGAAGAACAGAAATGAAAAGAAAAGATTTAATTAATATTAGAGTAAAAATGGATAACTATATAAAAAATACTTATTTAAAATCTGTTCAAGCACCTATTGGGGTGAAGCCAATTTTAAAAGCTTGGATGGAATTATCTTAAGGATGAATAATCATGCCAGAAGATATTATTTCGAGAATAAAATCAATAAAAAATTTAAAAACTTTATTAGAATATTTTAGGGATATTTTAGATTGGCCTTTAGAATTTGATGAGACAGAAGATATTACATTTGATTACGATTCAATTGAGTTAGGTATTGATCATAATTCAACAGCAAGGATAAAAAACATTAAGCAAATCCGTTCTCTCATTGATAATCAACCTTGGGGGCTATTCTTTATAGAGTTTGAGTCAAAAAAATTACCAATTGGTATGTTAAAACGTATTTTAAAATCTTTGATATCTTCTAAAAGAAAAAATGTTAAATCAAAGATTTGGAATCTTACTGAATTAATATTTATTGTAGTTTTGGGGGAAAAAGATGAAAGATCGATCAGCTTTGCTAATTTTACTGAATCTGAAATGGGAAAACCTAAGCTTAGAACTTTTTCATGGGATTCTACATATACTTTTATTGAATATTTACAAGCTAAATATGATTTAGATAAATTACGTTGGCCAGAAGATGATACAGATATAAAAAGTTGGAAAAAAAGATGGTTTTCTGCCTTTAAAATCAAGAAAGAAGAAATTATTAGTTTAATTAATTCACACAACACAATAATTAATAAAGAACAGACATTCCGACAATATGTTCTAAAATGTCAGAGGGATAACATTAACAATGAAGAATCTATTGTTCAACCTTTTGCCATATCATTCTTAAAGATTCTAAATTATTATAATCAAAATAATTTATTTATTGAGGAAGCTGAAGAAGGAAACAAGCCAGACTTTCATACAGAAAGTTTTATTCTTGAATGTAAATCTACAAAGTATAAAGATTTTGCAGAAATTAAGGACAGAAAAGAACCTCCTATCGATCAGCTAACTCGATATTTAAAATCAAAGACATTTAAAAGAGAATTTGGTATTTTATTTTCTCTGAACCGATTTGAAGTCTTTTCACTAAAAAATAATAAATTGATTTTGATTGAAGATTTAAGTTTCTCACTTTTAGAGTTCTACGAGCAGAAACCTACTAATTTTGATAACTTTCTTAGAAAATTTTATTCAATTCCTTTAAGAAGGGAAGAAAAGATTCAAATGATAATAGACACTGAAAGAGAAAAAACCGTCCCCGTTAATGCTAAACAATTTAATAAAATATTAAAATCTTTAAAAAATCAAATTTCTTCAGCTTTAATTGAGAACTATAAAAAATTTGATACAAAATCAGATGATGTTAAACTGATAAAAAATAAAATATGTGACATAAAAAATCAGATGGATTTATCTTTACTTAACGCAGAAAAAGAATACATTTCTCAAACAGCTTTTATTTATCTGGCAAGAATTATCTTAACTAAAAGCTGGGAGGATTTATCTATAATAGACCCTCCTAATACATATAACGGGGGTTTTAAAAGTTATCTGGATAGCTCTAGTGGTAAAATTAATGAGGTCTTTCAAATTGCTATTAATAAATTTCAAAGTCTTTATCATTTATTTGATCCGAATAATCCCTATTTAGTAATTAAACTTCCTGATGACTTAATAATCGATATATTTCTTGAATTTAGTAAATGTAATTTTCAAAATCTTGGTCAAGATATACTTGGATATATCTATGAAGATTATTTAGATCGGGAAAATCGAAAGAATTTTGGCCAATTTTACACTCCACCGTATATTGTTAACCTTATTTTAGATCGAATCGGTTATATTCCCAAAAAAAATAAATTATTAGATTACACAATATTAGATCCTGCTTCTGGTTCTGGAAGTTTTTTACTAAGCGCTGTAAGAAGAGTAATAGAATCAAAAAAAGATGGTCAGGATCATTCAAAAGATTATAAAAGAATCATAGAAAACCAAATTTATGGTTCAGAATTAATGCTCTTCCCCTATTTACTTTCAGAGATTAATATGCTACTTCAATTTTCTACAATTATAAGAAAAATATTAGATATGGATTTAAAATTGAATGTCTTAAATGTTTTTCCTAATAATTCCTTTAATTTACTTGATAAAAGTTATGGGAGTCGTTTATTTGAGATAAAAGAGGATCAGGTTGTTGGAAACGAAATAATGGATCCCGCTTTAACTAATATTAAAAAAATAAAGCTTAAAGAGATACAGAAAAAAAATGATTTTGATTTTGTTGTAGGAAATCCTCCATATGTATCAAATGATACCAATCCAGAATTATTTCAAGAATTAAAAAGAAAATTTACTTTTTGCAATAACACTTATTCAAATAAAATGGATCTTTTATATTGGTTCGTTATCCTAGGCATTTTAAAGCTAAATCCAGGAGGGAAATTAGGATATATAACAACTAGATACTGGCTCTCTAAGGGACAACATACAGGGGTAGAGTCACTCAAAGACTATATTTTAAAGTATTGTTATATCAGAGAAATAATTGATTTTGAGAATGTTAAGGTATTTAGTAGCGCTAAGGGTCAAGATAATATAATTTTTGTTTTAGAACGAAAATCTGAGGGATTAAAAGATTCAAATATTAAGATTTTCGAGATTGCCCTTAAACCCATGAAAGGAAAGTGTTTAATGGAAAATTGCAAATTTTCAGAGGGTTATTGCAAGAATGATGATGAATATTTGGAATGTATTTGTTCAAAAAATAGAGAATGGGACGAATTAATAGAAAAACCAGATTTACCTCTTGGAAATTCGATTAATGCTTATATTTCGGCTAAAAAGACAGCTGATTTGAAAAAAAATAGATCTTGGGACCTTTTTTACAAAGAGGGTGGAGAGATTGATATAATAATTAATGAAATTGAAAAAAGTTGCGAAAAAGTCGTAGAAAAAGAAATTATGGGAGGATTAATAAGTAAAAACGTTATTAAGACACATGTAGGGGATTATTTTGAGATAAGGAATGGAATTACAACTATAGCAGATAAATATTTCATATTAATGGACAACGACTTATTGGTGCTGAATGATAACTACTATATAAAAATCAAGAATACGAAAGAGATGAAACTAACTCAAAAAGAGCTTCTAATTAAAGAGTATCATGAGATTATGCTTAGAATTCTAAAATTAAAGGAGATTGAAGCAGATAAGTCAAAATTTGAAGAGGAGAATTATAATTTTTTTGATAAAAATGGGGTTCTATGGTTAAGGTTATCAGAAAATTGTTTAAAAAAGATCAAAAAATCGTATAAAACCCCTGCAATATACCGGCATGGATTGAAAATCACCGAATCGGTAGGAAAAATGATTTTTTTTAATAAAGAATCAGAGATCTATGACTGTCCAGCTTTGTTATTATATTTACGTCAATATAAAGATATACTTATAGAAAAATTGTCTAACTATAACGAATGGACTTCCGAGAGACCAGATAAGTGGGTTACAATAAGACGCGGAGGTATGGTAAAGTTATGGAATAGAGAACGTCGGAAAATAATGAATACTGATTTGGAAACATATTATGACCTTAAACCTAAAATCTTCTTTAATTATATTATGAAAACTAATAATATTTTTGGGTTTTATGATGGTCAGATGGTCGCAACTTCAGACCTTTATTTCTTTCACGATACTAAAAAAAAAATCAAAATCTCTTATATTTTAGCTTATTTAAACTCAAAAGTTATGAGCTTTTTCTTTGCTAAGCGTCCAATTACAATAAAGAGATCGAAATCAAACATAGAAAATGATGTTCCCGTATTTTTACCAAGAGATGAAAACGAAAGGATTTTATGCAAGTTTATTTCTATAATCGAGAGAAAATTAATTAAAACTCTCCAAGAGTATGAAAGTACTTACAGGATGCAGGGATTTCATTTTAATCTAGAGATAGATGATATTAATGATGTTCAAGTTAATTTTGAGCAATTTATACGATATAATAGCCTGAAATTATCAAAAGTTGATGATTTAGTATACAAAATTGATAAATTTCAAGAGATTGACACCGTTGACCGTGATTCTTTTCCGTTAATAATACAAGGGATTGCGACTACAAAAACAATTAAATCATTAAGGGTTAAAGAAACTGGCAATGATCGCGTTTTTTACAATCGTAATTTTAAAATTTACTGTTTAACACAAATAGCAGATGATTTTGAAAAAGTTTTAAATAACTTTAGGTTATTTAGGGAGAAGGCTTTTAACCCCGAAGACATTTTAGAATTACGACTATTATCAAAAAAGGAGTTTGATATAATTCAATCAATCAGGACTCGTATCTATAGCTCTTTAAGAAGATTAGGTTCGATAGAAAAAATAAAATTAGAAAAAATAGTTGAAAATATTTTAAATAACAAGAATTTGGAAGATATTGAGGAATTAGATAATATCAACGAATTTATTTATTTCATTGATATTGCATTCATTAAAATGATAGTCCCAGATCATAAAGATAGCATTTTAAAAAACATACAAACCTAACAATTTATATCTATTAAAAGAATGTAGTTATTTTTTCAGAGTTATGAACTTCCCCCACCGGTTTATACAAATGTTTTAGAGAAATTCCTCGTTTTCTAGAAAAAAAAGAAATAAAAATTAAAGATTTATAGGATAACGGTTTAGATGCAGAAGAAGTAATTAAACTGAAAGCAGAGCGGGAAGTTGAACAAATTCTTAAGAACCCTTTCAAAGAAATATTTAAAATCCCCAAAATGATATATGGGATTAACCACTATTTAGAAGAAGCAGATATAGAAATAATCAATAAATATCGTTATATAAGGAATCTACTATAGAAGAGGTATTGTAGATAAAATGTTTTTAAAGAAATTAGATCAATTAGGATATAAGGAAGGAGATAGTATAAATCTAACTCTTGAGATGGTTAATGAGTTTTCATTGGTTTCCAACGGAGTTATACAAGAATTTGATAAAGCTTTCATTAAAAAATTTCCGTAAATAAACATATAAATCTTTCCCCGATAAAATTGTATAGTATAGCATATCTCTTTATTTTTCAGCGTTTTCCATAGAAAAATAAGGTGGAAGAAAAAGTGCAATGTATATTTACAAAAATTACTCAAATAATGGTAATGATGAAAAATGTCTAATTTAATAGCAGAAGTAAATGATTTAAAATCACTTATCTTATACTTGAGAGATGAATTAGATTGGCCGATTTCAGAAGAAGATTTTGAAGAAATTTTTTTTGATTACACACCCCAGGAGTTGGGTATAGACAAGAAATACTCCGTGAAAATAAATTCAATCAAGCAACTTAGACCTTTATCAGAAGAGCAACCTTGGGGAGTTTTCTTTTTATCATTTGAGAGAAAAAAATTACCTATCGTGCTTCTTCGTAGAATTTTAAAGAAATTAATAAGATCAAGAAGGATTGATAATAATCGATTGAAAACATGGGACCTTGCGGACTTAATCTTTATCTCATTTTTGGGTGAAAAACAACAACAAAAAATATCTTTTGCACATTTTACAGAGCAGGATTTAAAACTACCTGGATTAAGAACATTTTCATGGGATGATAAGGAAACATATTTTCATTACATGCAAAACAAATTAGACTTAGAAAAATTAAGATGGCCTGAGCATGTGAATGAAACTGAAAAGTGGAGAGAAGAATGGGGAGATGCTTTCACAATTAAACATGGGTCTATTATTTCCAACTCCCAGGAATTGGCTAAAAGAATGGCAGAAATTGCTAAAAACATTCGGGATCAAATAAAAGAAATTTATAAGTTTGAAATAACATCTGGTCCACTACATACGTTATTTGATGAATTTAAACGTGTATTAATTTCTGATTTAAATTTAACTCAATTCTCAGATATGTATGCACAAACTATTACCTACGGACTATTTTCTGCAAGAATTTCCCAAGAAGGATATTTTACTGAGGATGATCTCTTTTTAAAAATACCCACAACTACACCCTTTCTAAGGAAGTTATTTGATGAATTAACTTCTAAGGGGAATGAATTTCAAAAATTAGATTATGAGGATATAGGTGTAAATATACTCATTAATCTCCTAAAAAATATAGATATAGATGCAATATTAAGAGAATTTGGAGCTTTTACTGAGGATCCCGTTATTCATTTTTATGAATTATTCCTTAAAGTCTATGATCCAAACCAAAAAGTGGATAGAGGAGTATATTATACCCCAGATCCAGTAGTAAAATATATAGTAGACGGAGTAGATAAAATACTTACAGATATTTTCTCTCAAGATCATGGATTAGCATCAACATTAATAAAAAATTATAAATCAAGTAAGGATAAAGAAGTAAATCAACCAATTGTTCAAATCTTAGATCCAGCAACGGGAACGGGAACCTTTATTAAATATACAATAAAAAAGATTAAAGAAAAATTTGATTTAAAATATCAAGCTTTGCCGAAAAATGAAAGAAAGAAGAAATGGAATTCATATGTGAATGATTACCTTTTAAACAGAATTTATGGTTTTGAATTAATGATGGCACCATATGCGATTGCTCATTTTAAAATCGGATTGGAATTAATTGAAACGGGTTACAGTTTTAAAGATGATAAAAGAATTGGGATTTACTTATGTAATACCCTTGACCCTCCCGATGAAGCATCTGTGGCTTATGTATATGATAAGAAAAAAAGTAAAATTAGTCGTTTTCAAACTCTTGTACCTCGGTTAAACTTTCTAACAGAGGAATCAAAAAATTCAGATGAAATTAAAGCAAATAAAAGAATTACGGTTATTATTGGTAATCCTCCCTATAAACAAAGTAGTAAAAATGATCTACCATGGATAAATGCTCTAATTGATGATTATAAGAAAGATTTGGATGAAAGGAATTTAAAGGTATTAAATGATGATTACATAAAATTTATAAGATTTGGGCAATGGAAAATTGAGAAAACAAGGATGGGAGTTCTCAGTTTTATTACAAATAACAAATACCTTGATGGACAAGTTTATTATAGGATGCGTGAAAACTTGAGAAAAACATTTGATGATATATATATAGTAAATCTTCATGGTGATTTACGAAAAGATGAAAAAGGAAATCCTTTTGATATCACAGTCGGAGTAGCTATTTGTTTTTTAATTAAAAGAGAGGACACATCAAATAAATATGCTAATGTATATTATATTGATATCCCTCAAAATGATAGAGCTGAAAAATATAATTTATTAAATGAAGGTTTTAATTTTGATAAATTTAAAAAAATACGTGAAACAAAAAAGCATTATTTTATTCCAATTGAATCTGAATTTTTAGAGAAATTCGAAGAAATGCCTGTTATTACAGACTTTTTTAATAAAAAGCCTAGCACAGGGATAATGATGGGAAAAGAACATTTGGTATCAGATGTGGATGAACAAAATCTCATAGAAAACTTGGATCTTTTTTTCAATCAACAATTTGAAGAGCTAGAAATTTACAAAATTAATGTAAATAATACAAAAACTTGGGAGAGAGAGGTCGTGTTAGGGAATACAACTCTGGAAAATGCAGTCAATGCAATACAGAAAATTCAATATAAAGGATTTGATTACAAATACCTTGCGTATGATAGATTTATCGTTGAGGGGCATAGAATAGGATATATTGATCAAATCAGCAAGAATAATCCAGCAATCACAGTTACTAAAAAATCGAGAAAGTCATCTTTTTCAACAGCTTCCCTGGCATATTTACCAATTGAGAAGTGTTATATGTCAACAACTGATAGTGCATATGCTTTTCTGTTGAAATATAACGGGAAATACAATTTGAATACATCATTAGTTTCATATAAAGTTGAACCAAAGCAATTATTCTATTACATTTTTGGAATACTATGTTCAAACGAATATAGGGAGAGATATAATGAAATTTTACTAATAGATTACCCGCACATTCCATTGTCTAATGAAGAATCATTATTTAAAGAAATGAGTTTATTAGGTCAAAGAATCTCAAGGGCATTTAAAATAGATTTAGAAATTTCAGAGGAGTTTAAGTTATCAAAAAATGAATCTCAATCTTGGATTGTAAAAGAACCTTATTATGTTCGGGATGAGAAGAGAATATACCTAAATAAAGAAAATAATTCTACTTATATTGAAGGGATTTCATCTGATATTTGGGATTATTCTATTGGACAAATAAAACAAATTGAACAATTTTTAAAAGCAAGAACATATTCAGAAAACAGAATGATTAAAAGGATTTGTAGAGGTTTAAATCAAGAGGAATTAAACTATTTATTAAAATTATGTACATCAATAGAATATATTTTAAAAATAAGCAAAGAAATTGATAAAGTTTTCATAAAAATTGATCCTTAGTCTAAATTAGACTCTTCTATTCAAGTGTAGGATAAAAAAAGATTGGTTTTATTTTCTTAATGAAAAAATACAAAATTACATCTAAAATCTACATGTCTTTATTTCATATTACGTGAAACAGTTTCTCTGATTGCGTTTGTTACTTCATCGATTCCTGCTTTTGTTAAATATTTAGAAAGAATCTTTTCAAATGTTTTTTAATTTAAGGGTATAAGATTAATGTCTTTACATTAGCTTCCATAATGTTTCTTCATCTAATTCCTTTTTAGCAATTTTATTTTTGCGCCTTAAAGCGTTCAATTTAATATTCAAGTATCGTGTATCCGTTCTTAAGATTATTTTAATAACCAATAATCAAGATTCCCTTCAAAGGGAGTTTCAAACGCCCGCTGGCATAAAGAGCTTCATAAAAGGCTAAAACTTTATTAAAATCTTCATTTTTTAAATAAAGGTTTCTTATTGCTGTAACCAAATATAAAACCTCTGCCATCATACACGCTTGGAATAAATCCTTAAGAAATTGGTTGTTTAAAACACCTCTTCCCGCCTCTATTTCGACTACAGTCTTTTGTTCTTCATTATAAGCATCAGCTTCAAAATACTTCTCCAGTTTTCCACGTAATCCAAAGAGAACTGGAACAAAAATTTTATCTTTTGCTTTTTTACTTTTTTCAACTTTGTACCAATATTTTTCTAAATCTTGTCTAACAATAGATAGAACATCATTGCTCTTTAATTTATATCTCAAGGAATCGATTTGATCACCGAATTTTTCAAAAATTTCTATAATTATTTTTAAGTGTCCTGGAATTTTATCTGATTTAGGAAAATACTGCCAATTAATCATGGTTCAGATATATATTCAATCATATTTAAGTAATCTTAGAGATTTCCCCTCTTTATTTTAGAATCGTTTAAATGAATATATTACACATTATTCTAATTCAATTTAGAGATCTTTTCTACTTAAATCTAAGTTTTTATTTTAGATTTTTTCAGACATAAAAGGATAAATTTTAGAGCATAATATTCAACTCTCAAGCTTTTGTTAATCTAATACTCAAACGTCCTTTCGAATTTGCATCTATAAAATCAAACTGAGATAAAAGTGATAGAATGAAAGAACTCCTGTAGGTTGATTTTTCATGCTCATCTCTATAGAGTACACCATCGTTTACTAAGTTTTTCCATGCTTTTTTAATTAATTCTGAATTAACCAGTTTATTTCCTTTTTCAGTTTTAACGAGAATTCCGTTGTCATTGATCTCAAGTATTTCATTAGCTTTGTGTTGCTTTAAGGTAAAAATAGTTATCGGGGGCTCAAACTTCTTTTGAATTTTAACCCATAATTCTTCGAAATTTAATGGATTTGAATGTTTAAATTTATTTTCTAAAATTAAAACATCTATTGCCCTGCCTGAATTCCTATCATGCAGAAATTTTAACCATTCATAATTATTTGCTTTTTCGATAATATTTCCATATCTAGTTAGAAACTCACTAAAAAGGGGATTTAATTCAATACAACCCTCCTTTTTATTGAAAGAATAGAAAAACTCTTCACTATCTCCAAAAAGTGCACCGAATACGTTTCTTGAACATTTTAACACTACTTTATTTAGTATTTTTTCTTGATCATCAGTTAAAATCTCTACAAAATCTCCATTCCTAAAGTTAGGGTGTTCAATGATATAGTTAATCAAAATGTTATATATGGATGAGAGGGTTTTAGATGAGATTTGGAATAATTGGTGGTTTACTATCAATTTCCAGTAAACTTGTGTAAAATGTGTGAAAATGTCTCTAAATGCGAATTTTAAATGATTTTCATTCACTTGCAAACATTTTAGAATTGAATAAATGAGTCCAAATTTATAGCTAGCTACTTTTACTGATTCGGCAACATTAAAGATTTTTATAAATATTTTCCAAATTTGTTCTTCTCTTAAAAAATCCTTTTTATAAACACCTTCATTTAATTTTGAGTACTCTGTCATTTGATTTATGTAATTTTCTTTATTTTATAATTCTATTTTAAATTGTTTCAGAATTTTGACCTCAGGAACCTTTCAATTTAAAAAATCCACAATACTGAATCATTGGACATCCCTTACAAATCGGCACTGGTTTTCTACAGTGAAATCTTCCTATATCAAAAAGAGCCCAATATATTATTTTAGGATTAGGTTCTGCCAACTTTTTATAAAAGTGGATTAAATTCTCTTTTGTCTTGATGTTCCATACATTTAAAGCAATTCTCTTTAGATTATTGTCAAGTGGAACTTCATTTTGATCATAAGTAAAAGTTAGAATAGCATTAGCGATATAATCTCCTATCCCAGGGACTTTTAATAAGTCATTTTTATCTTTCGGGATTTGTCCTTCACATTTTTCAAGAATATATTTAGTTAGCTTTTTAATCCTTTCCGATTTTTGATTATAAAGCCCTAAAGGATTTAAAATTTTTATTAGATCTTGGATTTTTGCTCTGTTTAGAAAAAAAATATCTGGAAATTTTTCTAAAAAAATTTGATAAGAATTATTATCAGAAACCGCTTTGGCAGTTGTATGTTGAAGAAGTAACTCAGCTATAAGAATTTGATAAGGATTTTTTTTTCCAATTCTCCATGGATATCTATTTAAACCTTGATTCCATTTTCCTTGATACCAGTCTAATATATTTCGAGCTATTTCTTTGATAAAAATCACAAAATTTTTACACTTTTAATCTAGTAAAAAATAATTCCTAAGTTATTATTTGTTGAGTAAAATGAATTGTAGAAATTAATTAATTGTGTTTTGACATACGAAAAGTTCTTAATATAGCTATTTTCTATTTCTTCTACATTGTCTAAATCCACAAAAAGAAATAGATTATTTTTTACTTTGCTAGAATGGTTAGTTATAAATTTTGCAATATTGAGTTGAAAATCTTCTCTTAGATTAAGGTATTTATCTAGAATTTTCAAATTTTCTAAAAACTTAACAGGATCGGGCAAGATAGAATATTTTCTGGGAAGTTCCTCTTTATTTCTTCTTTCAATCTCTTCAAATAAATCATATTCGTCAATTTCACCTAAATCTAACAAATCTTCTAAACGATAATCACTATTTTCTAAGTTTTCGAATGGTTTACTTAAGAGTTCAGAATTAATAAATGAGTAAATTGAATTTTTCCAAGATTTTTGTAGTATTTCATATTCTGACTGAAGTTTTTTAAACCTTTGAAAATTATTGGAATCCTTATTTGTAAAAGGAAGATTTTTCCTTTCCAATTTATTATTTACAGTATTTTCTCTTTCTTTAGTATCTATCTTTTCAGTTTTTCCTCGAAACATTGATTTTAGGATAGTTATAATGGATTTTATCTTCTCCCATATTCGATTCTTTAATTTTTTTGATTTATTATTTGATAAGGGGCCCTTTTCCGGAATAATTTTTATTTGTTTTTTTCTAGAAGCCATTTTTATTTTATTTAAATCTTGAATTTCCTCATCTAATTTAATCAGCTCTGGTGGAAAATGTTTCTTCCAGAATTCAGTTATTTTAATATTCTCTTTTATAAATTTCTCTAATATTTCTTGATGTAGATCATAAATTTGCTTATTCTCAATAATATTATTAGATATTGAATAACCAAATTGTTCAATAGTCATAAAGTTAATACTATTAAATTGTGATAGCTTAAAATTATGAAATAAAATGTTTATATTTTTAGCAGTATAATAACAATCATCACAAAAGAATGATACTTCTTTCTTACTCTTTGTATATAGAATTTTCAGCTTTCCTGGACAATTAGGACATTTTAACACTATCCTAATACCTATTTTATAAATTTCAGGGATTCGATTATATTTAAAATGATCAAAGCAAAAACACTCAAAGCTGTTAGAAAATTCATTGAATTTGAATAGTTTATTGCAGGTTGGACATTTTTCTAAACATAATGGAAAAACCC
>LAZR01000815.1_pt1 | contig 21522 bp, 19 predicted proteins | sample 329461 | NCBI WGS metagenome assembly LAZR01 (sample SAMN03002196, study PRJNA259156) | marine sediment metagenome | biome: sea floor; feature: Hydrothermal impacted sediments; material: marine sediment; isolation source: Loki non-amplified sample from Loki's castle hydrothermal vent sediment ...
TTTCAAATTAAATTTTGGAATTGGTTTGTACCAAAATTAATACACATTAGTAAAAATATTTAAAATTAATTTTTAATAATTCTCGTTTTGTTCATTGGGAGGTGGTGTCTCTTTTATGACAGAAATTTCAGCAAATTCAATGTGTCCAACAGTACTTAATAGAAATACTCTACTTCTTATTACTTATTTCCTTCCCTCTATCAAATTAGTCCTATCACGTGGTTAATATTTATGCAACTTACGTTATTTCATGATTATGAAGGGCAATATTTAGATCTATGATTCATGGATTATTATAAATTTAAATAATTCAGGTTTTAATTTAAAAACTCAGAAATTTTAACATAATCTATTTGGAAAAGTATATTTTTTCCATGAAAGGGGTTTTAAAAAATATTAATGTGGTTTTTAAGATTAATATTCTTTATAATTACAAATTGGTATTAAAAAAAGTGTAAATAGAAACGATGTAGGATGTACCATTTATGTGTTTGAAAATTCTAGGTGTATCAGGTAGCCCAATACCAAATAGCAACACAGATCGAGCAGTAAAAGCGGTTCTTGAATCCAGCGGACTTCAATCTGAATTTGTAAAGCTTAGTGATATCAATGTGAGACCATGCAGGGCATGCAAACGTTGTGTGAATGACAATATTTGTAAACAAGAGGATGATTTTCAAGAGCTTGCGAAAAAGCTACGTGAGACAGAAGCGCTTGTGATTGGTGCATATTGTCCGTATGCTAACGTCGATGCATTCACTAAAGCTTTTCTGGAACGTCTTTGGTCCATGCGACATGTGAAAAACCTTAATGAAGGAAAATTAGTGGTGATTGTGGTGACCGGTCTCACTTTATCGAGTTCCAAACGAGTGAGTGATAGAATCGCAAAAGAGATGCAAATGGAAAATATGGATACTGTTGACACTATTTTGATCAGAGGAAACTTGCCGTGTCTAACTTGTGGGCATGGAAGTGAATGTAAAATGAGTGGGGTTCCCTTGATATTTGGAAAAGGTGTGAAAGCTTCAAGTGATCTTTGTGTTCGTTTCGAAGATCAAAAAAAAGTTCAAGAGCAAATCAGTCGAATAGGAGAATTACTTAATGAGCGGCTATCTACTTAAATATAGTTTTTTTAGAGTACTCTCATTTTTATGAATATTCAATGTTTTTAATTAAGAAAAGGAAACAAAATAATAAATGTTCTTTATATGGGGCTACAAATCGTTTTCACACACATTAACTCAAATTTGTATAAAGATTTTTCAACATATCAAAGTAGATGTATGACAATTATTTGCAAGTGGATTAAAAATGTTAAATTAAATATTTAAAGATAAAATTGATTACTGTTGAAATATTTAATTTTAATTTAAATAAAGATTGATTTGAAGGAGAGACATTTTTTAAATTTAACTAATTAAGAGAATTTAAATTATCATATTTTTATAACATAATTTAAAGTAATAAAAAACTGTAAAGTAAGAAATGGAAACTTTTCTAAAAATTATCGTCTCAGGACTTGATAATGCTGGAAAGACTTCAATCTTAACGGCATTAGACAAGAAATATGATTTTCAGAAAGATATTGTCCAACTTAAAGCTACTATTAGAGTCGAATATCATAAAATGAATTTTTTAAAGAAGAATACAATCTACTGGGACATGGGAGGGCAGGAACAATATAGGAATATTTACATGGAGTACCAAGATGTTTATTTTGAGGCTACTGATCTTCTTATATATGTGATAGATATTCAAGATACAGATCGATTTGAAAAGTCACTTGAGTATTTAGATGCAATTTTACAATTTTTTGCTCAAAGTGAAATGAATGTTCCTACAATTATAGCTTTTCATAAATTTGATCCCGATTTGAGGTATGATGAGAAAATATTAGAAAATGTTGAAAAATTAAGGAAAGAAATATTGAATAAATACGAGACTTTCAATATATTATTTCAACAAACTTCAATTTATGACATTATTTCTATTGTTCAACTAGTTTCATATGGTCTTTCAGTTTTCGATAAAAAATTCTTCGAACTTTCAGAACTCTTAGAAAAGTACTTAAATCTATTTAAAAGTAAAGCTCTAATTGTGTTTGATCATAATGGAATCATTATCTCAGAGTTTTATAGTGATATTGAACCAGAAGTTTATATAGGATTATTAGAATCTATTAAAGAACATCTTTTTTTAGTTAAACGTATGGAAGAGGAAAAGTTTACTTCAAATTATAATTTCTCTACAATAGAAGGTACTCTGTTATCATATTTACATAGAATGAACTTAAAAAAAGAATCATTTTTTGTTTCTGTGGTAATTAGAGAAAAACAAAAAGAAGAATTCATGGAAAAATTTCCTGATTTTCTTGAAAATTTAGCTGAAATTTTAGGAGAATTAATTTAGTTTATATAAATTAAAAAAGAGTTAAATCAGTTAATATTTAAGAGTTCTTTGGCTTTGTCAATTAATTTTCCTTTTTTCTTCTGATGATCTTTAATGAATTTCAATACTTTTTCTACGCATTCCTGTTTATGTTCTCCACACATTAATATTCCTTTAATACACATTTCAAAATCTTTAGCTAATTCTTCATCATCTTCCTCAAAGTGATACATCAACATCTTATAAATCATGCATTTTTGAGGTTCGCCACCTAATTCCTGTTGTTCTTTCTTATTTTTTCTTCCTCCTGTTAAAGCGCCTTTAACTTTTCGCTCGATTGACTCGATTGACTCGTTAAAAGTAAAAGAACTATTGGGATTTCTTTTTGCCATTTTTTCTGAACCGTCTATGCCCGCTAATAAGTAATGATAAGTTGCTCCTGGTAAGAAAAATTTCTTATCTTTATAATATCTTCGTGTAAGATCTCGTGTTAATCTAATATGTGGATCTTGATCAATACCTACAGGGACAACTGTTGGTTGTGGACCATCTAAAACCTGTGGTAAATTGATATCTCCAACTTGAACAAGAGCCGATAAATAAAGACCAAAAGTTTTTTCGCCGTATATAGCATTTAACATATTCTGTGTTACAAGCCTGCTTACTCTGAATGCAACATCCTTAACAATAGGTTCTTTACTTTGGCGCCAGATATACGCTTTATCTGGATCTAATCCGAGTGCTAATATATCTGCTAAATTATCGATGGCGACCTCTTCTGCATCTTCGAAAGGGATTCCATTATCTTCCCATGACTCAATATCCGCAATACAATAATAAACTTTGGCTCCCATTTTCTGAAATTCAACAATCTCTAAGGCCGTTGTTGAAGTTCCTAAATGAAAAGGTCCAGATGGTTTAATTCCACTCATAACTGCCCATGGTTGCCCTTTGTCAATAGCTTTAAAAACAAGATTTAAATCCCGATGCCCAAAAATTATTTTCCTCCGTAAAAAACGGTTATTAATCATTTTTTGTCTGAGCGTTTCTGTTATTTCTTCGATTCCAAACTCTTTGATTAATCTGACATAGTCTTCTTCTAAAAGTGCTGAAGCTCCCCAGGGATCTATTTTAAAATTGTCAGCCATGCTTATCTCCAGTATGTTAACATTTGATAATAATAATAAAAATATATACAGAATATTAATTTTTAATGCTTATTCTTTCAATTTTAGATCTAGTTGAAGGTAGAATTCCAGACAAAATGTAAACGTTGTCACATTCCTTCTTTCATATTCTATTAAAAGTATTAGACTTGCACAAAAGAAGTATTCTTATATTCTTTTAAAATCATATTTGAATTTGTTCTTGTAATATATTCTTTCTCATTTAATTCTCTAATGAATTTATGAACATCCTGAGACTCACGAAATCTGCATATTAAAGCGGCAGACTGTTCTCCAGTAGTATGAAAGACAGAACATACCTCCGGAATTTTTTTAATATCTTCTAATATTTCCTCTGTGTGCTTCCCATTTATGTCAATCCTAATTAAAAAAGCCAGATTATATCCCAGTTTTACATTGTTCAATCGGAGAGTGTAACCTTCTATAATACCGTGCTGCTTCAATTTGGAGATTCGGTTATGAATCGTCCCTATTGAGATCCCTAAGTTATCTTGAATCTCTCTGTAACTCGTACGTGCGTTATTTTGGAGTATTCTAAGGATTTGTTTATCGATTTCATCAAGAGTTTTTTCTTTCTTCATTATGAATCAAACCTTGAAAGAATTATAATAAATTATTAAGATCAATATATTTTATATTTAAGGAATATATAAAAGTTTAGAAAATTTTGAATGATATTAAAAAAAACCGGAAGTTTGTTCAATTTGAATAAAGAACTTGATTAATAGTATGAAAGATTTATTGTTGATACTTCTATTTTTTGAAGATTTTTTGATTTCAAAATGTTTTTCAATTTTTTGATATTTCTTAAAATATTAGATCTTTGTTCGTATCTAATCGAAACGTTTTCACTTAAAAATCTATTAATAAATTTCATTTTTTTGGTAAAATTATTATAATATTTTAAACCTAAAACATCTAAAAACAAATTCTAAGACTGAATACATAAAGTTTTTTAAGTTTTATATATAAAGATGCATAAATCATATTTTTCAATAAAAGTGAATTATTATGTCAGTACCAATAATAATATTAAAAGAAGGAACCGAAGAAGTACATGAGAAACAAGCTCGAAAACAAAATATCTCTGCAATGGTTGCAATTGCTGAAACCGTACGTTCTACCCTTGGCCCAAAAGGCATGTCAAAAATGTTAGTTGATTCCTTAGGTGACGTTACAATCACTAACGATGGAGCAGAAATTCTTAAAAGTTTAGATATTGAGAATATTGCCGCAAATATGATGGTTAATATAGCTAAATCAATTGATGAGGATATTGGTGATGGAACCACTTCTGCTGTTATTTTTTCAGCTGCTTTATTAAATAATGCATTAGAATTGACTGAGCAAGATATTCATCCTAAACCAATCACTCATGGATATAAATTAGCAGCAGATAAATCCCTCGAAATTATTAAAGAAATTGCTGTTACCATTTCTAAAGAAGATGATGAAGTTCTTAAAAGTGCTGCCAAAACAGCAATGAACTCAAAAGATATTGCACCATTAAAAGATTTTTTCGCGGATTTGGCATTAAAAGCAATAAAACAAATAGTAGATGAGGAAGGCAATACTTTCACTAAAGTAAGTAATGTAAAAATCGTTAAAGCACCTGGTAAATCTCTAAATGATTCAAAATTAATCAATGGTGTATATATTCAAAAGGAAAAAGTAAACACTATGATGCCTGATAACATAAAGAATGCAAAAATTGCTGTAATTAGAAGAAAGTTGGATGTAAAAAAGACAGAATACGATGCACAAATTCGAATTTCTAGCCCATCTGAAATTCAACAATTTCTTGATCAAGAAGAGAAAATTCTAAACGATTATTTGAAAATTTTTAAAGATTTAGGAGTTAATGTGATTGTGAATAGTAGTGACATCTCAGACAAATTTGGTGCCTTTTTAGCAAAAGAAGGAATTGCTGCTATTAAAAACGTCGGGGAAAGCGATTATAAGTCAATTTTAAAAGCTGTAGACGCTAAGTTAGTTGATGATTTAAAATCACTTTCTGATGATGATTTAGGATTTGCTGAAAAAGCACAATTTGAAAAAATTGGGGATGATGACTATCTTTTACTTTCAGGCTGTAAAAATCCTAAATCTGTATCAATTTTACTCAAAGGAGGTTTGGATAAGATTCTTAGCACTGCTGAAGTCTCTTTAAATGATGTCTTATCTGTTATTGCAAAAATAATAGATACTAAAACTGTTGTCGCTGGTGGAGGCGCTGTATATATTGAACTAGCAAAAAGAATTAAAGCTTATGCTAACGAAATTGGAGGAAAAGAACAACTAGCCGTTAATGCTTTTGCTTTAGCGCTTGAAGATATCCCAAGGGCACTAATACAGAACGCAGGATTAGAAGAAATCGAAAAATTAACTGAACTTAGAGCTGCGCATAAGACTAATGATGACAAATGGATTGGAATTGATACTATTACAAACACAATCGGAGATAATTTTCAAAGAGGAATTGTAGAACCTGCAGCATTAATCAATCATATAATTAAATCAAGTAGTGAGCTGTCTAATTTAATCTTACGGGTAGATAGGATTATTAGTGCAAAAGGATCTGGACCAGCAGGAATGTAAGAAATATTTTCTTTTTATTTACTTTTTTTTTTTAAAAAGATTTAATCTTTAAAAGTTATGTTATTCATAAATTTCTAATTACACTCTTAAAATCCAAAAGAATTAAAAAATAAAAGTTAAATAGTGACAACATTTTTTTTTAACACATTTAAGATCTTTAAAAATTAAATCGATACTGTATATGTGATAGAAATTCTTGATAAAAATAGTCTTGAAAAATTAGAAGCTCTAAATAATGAACATGTCCTAAAAATTATAAATGAATTTGTTACTTTATGTAAACCTTCTAAGGTTACCGTAATAACAGACTCGAAAGAAGATATTGAATATTGTAGACAAAAAGCAATAAATATAGGCGAAGAAGCGAACTTAGAAACAGAGGGTCATACAATCCATTACGACGGATTTATTAACATGAGCAACCATGATCAGGCAAGAGATAAAGCGAATACAAAGGTATTAATTCCAAAAGGAGAATATAGACCACCTGCAATTAACACTATTGATAGAGATGAGGGACTTAAGGAAATTTTGGAGATAATGGATGGATGCATGGAAAGCAATGAGTGTGTTGTGCGATTTTTTTGCCTAGGTCCTAAAAGTTCCAAGTTTTCAATCCTTGCACTCCAACTTACTGATTCTTTTTATGTTGCCCATTCCGAAGATATATTATATAGAGCTGGTTATGAAGAATTTAAAAAATTAAATGGTTCTGATAATTTCTTTTATTTTATTCACTCTGCAGGAGAATTAACAGGTAATCCTCCTGTAACAAAAAACATTAATAAGCGCAGAGTATATGTTGATTTACAAGAAGGGCGCGTCTTAACAGTAAATAATCAATATGCTGGCAATTCAATTGGATTAAAAAAGTTAGCGCTTCGATTAGCAATTCATAGAGCTAATAATGAAGATTGGCTTGCCGAGCATTATTTTATTTTAGGAATTCATCCTAAAGGTAAAAATAGGGTTTCTTATGCTGTTGGTGCCTATCCATCTGCCTGTGGAAAGACTTCTACAGCTATGCTCCCTGGACAAACAATAGTTGGAGATGATATTGCGTATCTTCGTATTTGGGATGATGGTTATGTCCATACAACTAATATTGAGCAAGGAATCTTTGGAATTATTAAAGACGTGAATCCAGAAAATGATCCTGTTATATGGGACGCTATTACAACCCCTCGTGAGACAATATTCTCTAACGTGTTAATAACAGAGGGACAACCTTATTGGATTGGAGATGGAAGAAAAATTCCTCTAGAAGGGAAAAATTTCTCTGGGAAATGGAAAAAAGGGAAAAAGGACAAAGATGGTAAAGAAATACCTCATTCCCATCCAAATGCCCGTTATACCATTCGTATCGAAGAATTAAGCAATGCAGATAAAAATTTACACAGTCCTATTGGAGTACCCGTTCACGCTATTTTCTATGGTGGACGCGATAGCGATACATTGCCACCTGTTCTCGAGAGTCTTAATTGGGAGCATGGTGTGTTTCTAGGTGCTTCAATTGAATCAGAAACCACATCCGCAACACTTGGTGCGGAAGGGGTAAGAAAACAACAACCCATGGCAAATTTAGATTTTATAGTAGTACCACTCGGTAAATACTTAGATAACCATAGGAAACTCGGTAATTCGTTAGAACATTGCCCAAAAGTGTTTGCAATGAATTACTTTCTAAAAAATAAGGATGGTAAATATTTAAATGGAATGTTGGACAAATTATGTTGGATAATTTGGGCAGAGGGTCGTGCAAATGGAGATTATGATGCAATCAAGACACCCGTGGGATTCATTCCGAAATATGAGGATTTAAAAAATCTATTTAAACTATACCTGAAGAAAGATTATGCAGAAAAAGACTACATTAAACAGTTCTCAATTCGAATTAAATATTTTTTAGAAAAATTAATTCGTATTGAATCTATGTATAAGAAAGAAAGTTATGTTCCCGACTTCTTCTGGAATATTCTAAACGAAGAGCGCGCAAAACTTCGCGAATTAAAAGATCAAAAGGAGAAAGAGGTTATCTTTCCTTCCGAATTTTAATATTTTCTATATTCTAATTATAAACGCTAAATGTATTTTTATAAATAGAAAAACTAAACTAAGTATTTTAATCCAGTTTTCACTTTATAGGTTTTATTGATCCTATCAATTTCAATAAACCGTTTGATTTCTAAATTATTTAAAAAATCACGAATTTGGACACGATCTTTTTTTAATTCCTCTCCCAAACCCTTAATATCACTTTCATAAGAACTAAGTATTTGAAGTAATGATGAATATTCTTCATAAATATAGTTTACTATATACGTGATGGATTCTTTTATATTCAAACCGGTCTTGGTGCTTGTTGGAAAGATTTTACTTTGTTCAGGTAAATAGTTTTGTGAACGAATAACTTCTGGAGGTCGTGCTACCTCAATATCCTGCTTATTAGCTAAAAAAACTATTGGAACCTTAGGTTGGATCGTTTTTCTAATAGAATTTAATATTACAATGGCACTATCATCTTGTTCAGGAGCAGCGGCATCAAAAATAAAAAGCACGCCATCTGCTCCACTTAGTAAAATTCTCCTCATGACTGAGAATCGTAAGAGACCTGGTGTACCAAATAAATAACAGTCAAATCCATTTAACTTTACACTTCCTAAATCCATACCTACTGTGTAAACCTTTTGATCTTTGCCTTTCGCTTCTACGTTTAATGAATTTTTATCAAGATATTTTATATAACTAGATTTTCCCGACTGTTGAGGCCCAGAAACAACGATTTTAATTTAGTATCACCAAAATTTTTATAATGCTATTATAAACTAGAATTAACTTTTCTTATTTATATATTTAAAAGAATATATTATGTTTTTTTTTTAAATATTTTATTTTGTGCTCTAAATATAAAAAACTTCAATATCTTATCAATTTTATGCTTAAGTTAATATAATATATCCGTTTTACCTTTATTAGAAAAGATTTTTAAGAACTTTTTATGTGAAAGCTGATATCTTTATTTCTAAAATAACTTAGATAAAATATAATATTACTTTTTTTATTATATTAATTGACAGTTTTCGGACTATTTTGTATACTTAAGAATTTATGAAAAAATTAGCAAAACCAATAATTTTACATGTAATATTTAATCGATAAGTCACTTTTTCTGATTGAATTCGATATTTAATTATTAAAACCTTTTATCTATCAAAATATTTATATAGATTTTTGTCGGATTTAATCATTAAAATGAGTAAGTTTTCAAACTTAAAAACAATTTTCAAATGTAATTAAACATTTCATACGATCTGATAATTAGTTACAAATCTTAACTATAAATTGAAGGAAATGAAAAGATATTGAAAAATAGTAATATAATCGTAATAGGCGCTGGAATTTCTGGTATCGAAGCAGCTTTATCTTTAGGTGAACAAGGATATAAAGTAATTCTCGTAGAAAAGACTCCATCAGTAGGAGGGCGTATGGCTCAATTAGATAAGACTTTCCCAACATTAGATTGTTCAATTTGCATTTTAGCTCCTAAAATGGTTGAAGTGGCTCGACATCCAAATATTGAACTTTTAACTTATTCTGAAGTCAAGGAAGTATCTGGAGAGGCAGGAAACTTTAATGTAAAGGTATTAAAAAAGTCAAAATATGTCGATTGGGATAAATGTACCGGATGCAACGCTTGTGCTGCTGCATGTCCTTTTAAGAAGATTCCTTCAGAATTCGAGGAAGCAATGGGAAACCGCACAGCTATTTATATCCCCTTCCCACAAGCAGTACCTCGTAAAGCAACAATTGATGCCGAAAAATGTCTTTATTTAACTAAAAATGCTTGTCGACTGTGTGAAAAAGAATGTAAAGCAGAAGCAATAGATTTTGAAATGAAAGACGAAGTTGTTGAATATAATGTGGCATCCATTATTGTCGCAACAGGGATAGATATTCTTGATCCTTCACCCTTAACTAGGTACCATTATGGAGAATATCCTAATGTTATTTCAGCAATGCAATATGAAAGATTACTTAGTGCGTCTGGTCCTACTGGAGGTGAACTCCTGCGTCCCTCAGATAAAAAACATATTCAAAAAGTTGCATTTATTGGATGCGTAGGATCTCGTAATGAATCGTTTTGTCCTTACTGCTCAAAATTTTGTTGCATGTATATGGCTAAAGAAGGAGTTGTAACAAGAGAACATTCACCTGATACAAATGTAACAATCTTTTTTAATGATACTCGTGTTATAGGAAAGAATCAAGAAGAATTTATCGAAAGAGCAAAAGATGAATATCAACTAAAATATTTTCATGGAATCCCGGGAGATATAAGAGAAGACCCTAAAACTCATAATCTTCTCGTTAAACACGCTAATTTAGATACTTCAGAAGTAGAAACTGCTCAATTTGATTTGGTTGTATTAGCAAGCGCAGTAATACCTCGAAAAGATTCTGGGCAATTAGCAAAAATCTTAGGAGTTGAAACTAATGAACTAGGATTTTTCAAGACTAAAAATTCAATTGAAGATCTTCAATCAACAAGGGAAGGCATTTATGTTACTGGATCGTGCCAATCTCCTGACGATATTGCGAACTCTGTTTCTAAAGCCAGCGGGGTCGCCGCTTTAGCTGCATTACATGCTATTCCATTAAGCGAAGAGGAGCAAAAAGTTGAATTGCCTCCTTTAAGAGTAGTCCGTTCGGGAGATGAGCCACGAATAGGAGTCTTTGTATGTCATTGTGGAATTAATATCGGTGGTTATATGGACGTACCTGAACTTGTAGAATATGCTCAGACTCTTCCAAATGTAGTATTTGCAATGGATAATAAATACAGCTGTTCAAGTTTGACTCAAGATATTATTAAAGAAAAAATTGAAGAATTAGACTTGAATCGAGTAATAGTGGCAGCTTGTACTCCACGAACACATGAGTCCTTATTCCAAAAAACCATCCGAGAAGCTGGATTGAATGAGTACCTATTCAATTTTGTAAGTATTCGAGAATTAGATTCATGGGTACATATGAAAGAATGGGATAAGGCGACAGACAAAGGAAAAGATTTAATCCGGATGGGAGTAGCTCGTGCAAGATTTTTAAAACAAGAAGTAAAAATAAAAGGAGCTGTGGTTCCTGAAGCACTAGTAATCGGTGGAGGAGTTGCTGGCTTGAATACTGCTATGGAGATTGCCAAAAAAGGTTTTAGAACTCACTTAGTCGAAAAAGATGATAAGCTTGGGGGTCAACTAAATCTCATCTATAAAATTAATTTTGATAGGATTGATTCGAAAGAATTTTTGGATGAAACACTAAAGGAATACAATTCCTTGAAAAATATTACTACTTATTTAAGTTCTGAAGTTAAAGATGTAAAAGGTTCAATCGGAAATTTTAAAGTAGAAGTAAAGACCAAGCAAGATGAAAATATTTCAAAATTAAATGTTGCAGTTATAGTTGTAGCTACTGGAGCTTATGAATATAAACCAGAAGGGTGGTATCATTATGGTGAAGATGATAGGATTATGACACAGTTAGAACTTTCAGAAAAATTAAGAGACGATAAATTAAAGGATGGGGAAACACTTGTATTTATTCATTGTGTTGGCTCGCGACAACCAGATGGGGAAAAAGGATGTACATATTGTTCATTAATTTGTTGTTCTGAATCTATTAGACACGCATTATGGGTAAAAGAAACTTACCCTAACTCTCAAATTTTCGTTTTATATAGAGATATTCGGGTAGGCACTTATGAAGAACAATTTTATTGGAAAGCAAGAGAAAATATAAATTACATCAGATTTAATGATTATCCTGATGTTGATATTACAAACGGTAAGATAGTTGTTAAAGTTCATGATATTTTAACCCAAATTCAGCTTACTATTGAAGCTGATAAAGTAGTTTTGTCAACACCATTAAAACCTAATGATAATAAAGTGCTTGCTGAATTACTAAAAGTACCACGTGACCAGAATGGGTTCTTCTTAGAGGCACATGTAAAATTGAGACCTATTGACTTTGCCACTCATGGAATTTATTTAGCTGGAACTGCTCATGGTCCTAAAGGAATAGCTGATGCAATATCCCAAGGGAGAGGTGCTGCTGCTCATGCATTAATACCTTTAATAGCTGGTGTTGTTGAAAATGAACCTTTAGTTTCGATTATTAACCCTTCCCTATGTTTATCATGTCAAAAATGCGAAGAAGTATGTAATTTTGGAGCAATTGGTGTTAATTTCGATAACGATATATTAGTTTCAGAATCTAATCCTCTCTTATGTAAAGGCTGCGGTGATTGTGCTGCTGCTTGTCCTGCCGGCGCAATTACAATGAGTCACTTTGCTGATGATCAACTAACTCCAATGATATCAGAAGCACTAAAAGGTGAATTTCTTGATGAAAGACCTCGAATTGTTGCCTTTTTGTGCAATTGGTGCAGTTATGCTGGTGCTGATACATGTGGAGTTAGCCGCTTCCAATATCCGACAAATATTCGACCAATAAGAGTAATGTGCTCAGGAAGAATTCCAAAAAGATTTATATTGCAAGCCTTTTTAGAAGGTGCGGATGGTGTCTTTATTGGAGGATGTCATCTCGGAGATTGTCACTATCTAAAAGGAAATTATGATACTTTAAAAAGATCAAACGAGCTTAAAGGAATACTTGAAAAAGTTGGAATTAATTCAGAACGTTTCCGCCTTGAATGGATTTCAGCAAGTGAAGGAAAAAGGTTTTCAGAAGTTGTCACTGATTTTGTTAACCAAGTAAAACAATTAAAATCTCAAGGAAGTGTCTAAACAATGACAGAAGAAGAAGTTATCAATGCTAAAGATTTAGATAAGAACTTTCGATATGAAATTAGCCAAAAAGTAGGCACTAAATCGCTTTTAAAGTGTATACAGTGCGGAGTGTGTTCATCTGGCTGTACAGTTACAGAATATGTTGACCTACAACCACATAGAATTATAGCATCTTGTCTTTTAGGTTTGAAGGAGCGAGTATTATCAAGTAATGCAATCTGGACATGTTCATTATGCCATAGATGTACAGAACGGTGTCCTAAAGGTGTGGATTATTCCTTCATCTTAGCGTTATTGAGAAACTTAGCTGTTAAAGAGGGGAATATACCCAAAGAATACCAAAGTACAATTCAAATATTACATGATAATGGGTTTGTTGTACCGTACACCGGAGGGTTGGCTAAAACTATTGATAGAAGGCGAGAAAGAATGGGGTTACCTAAATTAGTACCCCCTAGTTTGGAAGAAATCGAATTCATTATGGAAGAAACAGGAATTGGAAATTTAATTGAAAAGACATTAGAAAATAAGGAGGATGAGAAATAATGGAATATGCGTTATATTTAGGTTGTACCATCCCATTAAAAATGCCACATTTTGAATTTGCCTTTAGAGAAATTGCAAACATATTAGAATATAAATTCAAAGAAATGGAAGGTTCAAGTTGTTGTCCTGACCCCGTAGCAACTCAATCAACCAGTATCGATACTTGGTTAACAATAGCAGCAAGAAATTTATGTATTGCGGAAAAAATGGGTTTAGATATATTAACCATTTGTTCTGGGTGTTATGAGACATTGAAAACTACCCACGTATTATTAAAAGAAGATAAAAATGCATTTGATCGTGTTAATTCTGTTCTGAGGAAAATTGGTTATGAATATAAAGGGACTTCAAAAGTTTATCATTTTGTTGAGTTGTTTTCTCAAGATGAAATGCTTGATAAAATAAAAAAAATCCTTATGAAACCCTTAGATAACTTGAATGTAGCAGTACATTATGGGTGTCATCTCATAAGACCAAGTAAAATCTTACAATTTGATCACCCAGAGAGACCTGAAACCATGGATAAGATTATAGAAGCGATGGGAGCGAAAACTGTTGTGTTTGCGGGAAAACTGGAGTGCTGCGGGTTCTGTGCGAGATTACGAGAGGAAATAGGGTTTCAATTAGTTGAAGACAAAATGACTGAATTGAAGGAACTTGAAGAGGAGGTCGATGTTATGGTTGGCGTTTGCCCTGCTTGTGTGGGTCAATATGATAGAAAAGAGCGATTAGTCTCGAGAAAAACTGGTAAGGAACTGGATATTCCCGTTTTATACCTACCGGAATTAATGGCAATTGCGTTTGGTGTAGAATCAGATAAACTTAGTCTTACTCACCGGAGCGTAAGACCTAAAAAGTTGATGGAAAAATTAAATATTTAATAAAAAAGGTGTTGTTTTTAATCCAAATAAAATTACATAAACCTAAAAAAAAATAACGAGAATATAATTAGAAAAAAATTGGAGATTTGTTATATGATAATCACACAACAAAAAGATATAAATGAAATATATGAGGTTGTAAAGTCCTATTCAAGAATCTTGATTACTGGTTGCGATGGTTGTTGCCAACCTCCAAGATCTATAAATGAAGCTAAGGTACTTGGGCAGCTTTTAGAATTAAAGGCTAAATCAGAAGGAAAAGTTATTAAATGGAAGGCAATAACAGTCTTAAGACAGTGTGACGATCGAATTGCAGCAACAACTATTCGTCCCTTTTTGGATGATTATGAAGCAATTCTATCATTAGCCTGTGGCTTAGGAATTGTCATGATGAATCAAATAGCGGATAATATCCTTACATACCCTGCACAAAATAGCATGTTTGGAGGTGTACAAAATGCTGGTGAAAATAACTTTATTGAATATTGTGAAACTTGTGGTAATTGCTTGCTTGGAGAGACTGGAGGTGTATGTCCTATAGCGGGGTGCGCTAAACATTTAAGTAATGGACCCTGTGGAGGCACTGTAGAAGGTATGTGTGAAGTTGGAGGCTATACGAGACCATGCGCTTGGATTAAGATCTGGGAGAGGTTAAAAAAATTCAATCGGCTTGATCTATTTACTAAATACAGAGCTCCAAGAGATTTTAGATTGTCGACGAGTCCAAGTTATATAGTAATAAACAAACCTTATTCTAATGAAGAAGAAAAACAAGAGGAGGCGCGAGGTTAAAATGGTAAAAAGGAAAGCTTTTAGCAATTTGATGAAGGAACTCGAATCAGGTAAGTTTGTTTTTACAGGGGAATTAGAACCTACAAAAATGTATGATCTATCCACAGTCCTTCATTCTGCTGAAGAAATGAAAAAAACAGGTAAAATTGTAGCCGCAAATGTTACCGATGGTCCACAAGGTGATGCTTACACCTGTTCAATGGTACCTAGCTACTTAGTTCAAGAAAAAGTAGGATTGGAAGCAGTGTGGCAGATGACAGTAAGAGATAGAAATCGAATCGCTTTATTTGGAGATGTGGTTGGAGGTGCTATTCTCGGACTAAAGAATATATTGACCCTCACGGGAGATCACACTGCTTTAGGAGACAATAAGAGAGCAAGACCTGTATACGATATAGATAGTACTCAATTTATTGATCTTGTATCAAAAATAATAGATGATGGAAATGATCTTGAAGGAAAAGAAATTGAAGGAGGACCAATTGAGATGAATATCGGCTGCGCTGCCAACCCAAATGCCCGTCCACCGTATCTTGAGCCAGAAATTCTTAAAGTAGGTAGAAAAGTAGAAGCAGGAGTGGATTTTATTCAAACACAAACAGCTTTTGATATCGATGAGGCTAAGGAATTTTTAAAAGAATTAGAAAAATATAATGTACCAATCCTACTTGGTCTATTTCCGCTGAAAAATTATGGCATAGCATCATATTTCGATAAATTTATACCTGGAGTTTCTGTTCCAAAGGATCTACTTAGTGCGCTTAAAAAAGCCAAAAAAGATTTTAAGGAAGATAAGAAAAAACGTAATGAAAGAATCGACCAGATTAATATCGATTTTTATGAGCCGTTTATTAAAGAAATAAAGAAAACTACGAAAGCAAGGGGAATTCACTGCATGGCAGTCCATTATGAGCGATTATTCGGACCATTACTTAAAGATTTCTAAGAGTTAATAAATTAAATAAAAGAGAAATAATTTTTTTAAAATTTTAAATTATATTTTTTTTAAATAAATAAGGAATAGAAAAAAGAAGAGGATCGGTGTTGAAAAATCTCGATGATAAAGATAAAATAATTCTTGAAATGTTAATTGAAGATTCACGTCGCCCTTATCGAGAAATTGCTGACGAGGTTGGATTATCAGAATCCACAGTGAGAAAAAGAGTTATTAAACTTCAAAAAGAACGAGTCATAGAAAAGTTCACAATCAAAATTTGCAGAGATGAAGAGAAGTGTATTATTGCATTTGTTACTCTCATACCAAAAACTCAATCAGAAATAAAAGAATTGTTAAGAGAGGCACAAATTCTTCCTCAATGTGAAGAGGTTTATTTTCTCGCTGGAGAATGTGGTATTCTAATAAAAGTTAATGTACCAGAAATTTATGAGCTAGATGCGCTAATAGAGTCATTCCGTGCTCGAGCGGATGTAAAAAGCGTTGAAAGAGTGTGTGTAGTATTAAAACCAATTAAAATTGTTTCTCAAAATAGCAAAGTTCCCTTATAATTAAAAATGTTTATTATTCAAAATTAATAAATTTTGAATTGAAAAATTAATACTATTAACTGTAATTCAACAAATTTTCTTGGCTTATTGACATTGATTAAATCTTCTCTTTATCATTATTAGTAATAATCAATATTCAGACAATTACTCAATTCATAACTGATAATAATTTGCGATTATAATATTTTTTTAAAATTGAATTTAAAATATTTTCAAAACATTCTATGATCCCTTCTCCATGAATGGCACTAGTAAATTCGGATTTAAGGTTTTTATATTCATAAAATTTAATTTCTTTCAAGAAATTCTCAGGATCAAATTTTTCTGATAAATCTTGTTTATTAAATGCTATTCTAATAGGAATATCATCAATGCATTCTCTAAAATATGAGATGAGTTCTTTCCAAGATAATAAATTTCTTTCAATCACTTCTTTTTGAGAATCGACTACAAAAATTACTCCATCAACTGCTCGTAAAGTCACAGGTCGAGTAATATAATAGAAGTCTTGACCAGTTGTTGTATAAATATGAATTTTTAGCCTCCATTCCTCATTTTGAAAAGTGACTGTTCCATAATCAAAAAATAAAGTTCTACTTACGGTGCTTTCGATGCTAAGTAACTTGTCTCCCTTACCAAATTTGGAAAATAACGCCTTAATTGAGGTAGTCTTGCCAGAAAAAGCAGGACCAAAATAGACTACTTTAATACTAATAGTTTTATCGCAATGATCAATTATCATTTTTTCTTCTTTTTAATTAGTAATTTTAAAATAGCTTTAAAAAAGTCAATTTTTTTTTCCATAATATAAGGGAAATCATGCTAAAACATTAATAAGAATTTGAAATTTAGCATTTTCATAATTAAATAAATTAAATAATATTCATTTTTTAAATTAAAATTAACTTAATTTGAAGATTTAACATGACAATCTACGAAGAAGCATTAAAAGGGAATATAACAAATGAAATGATTAAAGTTGCTAATGAAGAAAATAGAGATGTTAATAAACTGTTAAAAGATATTTCAAAAGGTCATACAGTAATAATGAAAAGATTTAATAGTAAACCTTTAGGTATTGGATCCTCTTTAAGAACGAAGATTAATGTTAATCTTGGTACCTCATCTTCTATTTTTAACATTGACAATGAAATTAAAAAAACAAGGATTGCTCAGAAATATGGTGCTGATACGATTTCCGATCTTTCAATGGGAGGAGATATAGACGCAATTAGGAAACAAATTATAAAAAATTCAACAATACCAATAATTACTGTCCCTATTTATCAGGCTGTTGATGAGGCTAATTCTTTAGTAAATATTTCGGAAGATTTAATTTTGAACATAATTGAAAAACAGATAAGAGATGGAATAAGTTCAATAGTTATACACGCTGCTTTCACTCTTGAAAATTTAAAAAAAATGAAAAATAAACGAATAATGGGTATTATCTCTAAGGGAGGTAGCTTTACAGCTTCAATAATGAGTGAAAACTCTATAGAGAATCCCTTTTTGAAAAATTTTGATTATATACTTGAAATGGTCAAAGAAAGAGATATTGTACTTAATTTTGGCAATGCAATGAGGAGTGGATGTATACATGATAAAATCGATGAATTCCAACTTGCTGAAATTTTATTGAATTCTAAACTTGCTCAAAAAGCTAATGAAGAAGGTATTCAAGTAATTTTAGAAAGTTTAGGAGGACATGTAAATGCAAACGATTTAATTGATTGGATTAAAATACATAAAACGCTAACAAATAATAGACCTTTATTTGTTTCATGACCTCTTCCAATAGATATAGCTGTAGGTTATGACCATATAGCTGCAGCCATAGGAGGCGCATTTGCATCGGGCTTTGGAGCTGATTATTTATGTGTTATTACCCCCGCAGAACATCTTGGACTCCCGTCCGCTAATGACATTAAAAATGGATTAATAGCTTGTAAAATTGCCGCACATGTAGGAGATTCCTTAAAGTTTGGACTGAATTATCTCTTTGATGACGATCTTGAACTCTCGAAAAATCGATTTTTGAAAAACTGGAAAAAACAATTCGAATTAAGTTTAGATCCTGAGATGCTTAAACAAAAATATTCAGATCACAAACATGAATGCTCAATGTGTGGAAAATATTGCGCGTTATCCATTACCCAAAAAATATTCCGGACGAAATCCTAAATAATAAATTAAAATTAATTTTATAATAGTACTTTAATTTTGTAAACTGGCTATTATTCTTTTAACTACATATTTTTAAATTGGTTAATTGAATAATCTACAATTTCTTTTGCATCTTTAGCGCTTTTCCATTCTTTAAATTTAACCCACTTATGTGGTTCTAATCTTTTATATGTCTCATAGAACTCTTGAATTTCCTTCAATCTATGTTTATGTATATCTTGAATATCATTATATCCACTAAATCTTGCATCATTAACTAAAACAGAGAGAATTTTCGGGTCATCTCCATGCTCATCCTCAATAATTAAGGCACCAATAACTCGAACTTTTACTATACACCCCACTTCGAGTGGTTCATAACTTAATATCATTATATCAAGAGGATCATCATCATCTGACCATGTTTGAGGAACAAAACCATACTCTACAGGAAAAATGACAGAGGAGGGAATGATTCGATCCAACACAAAAGCTTCCCATTCGTGCTTATACTCGTATTTATCCCTTGAACCACTAATAACTTCAATTACTGCGTTTAAAATAACTGGAGGATTGTCTCCAGGCGGAATATCTTTCCACAGATTCATAGTTATCTAAATACAAATAAGATTTTTAATATTTCTTCTTTATTACAAAAGGATAAAATAACACTGTAATTTCCTATTTTAATATAATTAAGTATCCAGTCTAAATGGATTCTACAGAAGAAAATTTGAAAATTCTATAATAAAAGTTAAAATTTAATATCAAATTCATTTGGTTAATCAGCACCTCTTGGTTTATCCCAAATTGGACATACGTGAGCGCATATTGTGCACCAATGATACACTTTTCTTTCCCAACGGGTATATACTCACCTCGGTTCTTTCGATAAGATCTGCATTGCAAACCTTCAAAACCATATTCGGTAATGGCCCCAGAAGGACATGCATTAACGCATTTATTGCATTCATTACACATATCCCCCTGTTCAAATGAAACACCCTCTTCAAATGGTGCTGTGGTTCCCAAGATTCGAAGATGAACCCATGGTCCCCAATTAGGATGGAGCAAGAAAGCATTTCTTCCAATTTTGCCTAATCCGGCTGCTTGAGCAACGAATCTGAATTGAAGACCGCTCTCTCCCGGATAGGCGACAATCCAGGTCTGAAAACAGTGTTCTTTGAGTTTCTTTTTAAGAACTTCAGAAACATCAAGAGTATGGTCATCCGCATTACAACGCTCATGGATGTCAGTAGGCTGATACCAAGTCCAATCCTCCATAGTGACAATGTGGTGACAGATTGCAATTGCTGAGGCTACTTTTGGCATAAACAACGCAAAGAAATGTTTTTCTCTTTCAGCAAGATTCGGGATAGAAACAGCACCGAATTGACAACATTTCAAGGTGTTTTTAAGCTCATCTAAGATATTCGTGAGGATAAATTCTTTCATTGTCAATTCTTTTTCCAGAGATTTATATTTATCTAAATATTAATGATTTTTTAATTTTTCTTCTTAATTACTTAAGGAGAAAATCACCCTGTAAAGGCGATTTATGATACACCGATTATAAACAAAAATTTAGCTTTAAATTTTAATTTTTCAAAATTTTTCCGTCAATCCACGGGAGTGGTTAGAACAAAACCTTCCAATACCAAGTGCTCTAATGAAACAATATATTCCAAATAAAATATATTTTGATTTTAACATATATGAAGATTCAAGTAATATCAAAAAAATTCTTGGAATAAATTGAATGAAAGAATATAATAGAATAAAATTTTTTATAAGAACTAAAAAAGTAAAAAAGATGCAATAAATCAGATTAAACATGAAAAACTATAATAGTGTATTTTTAGAAGAAGTTGATTATCAAGTATTAAGTAACATTGAAAAAATTATTCAGAAATCAATTCCATTTAAGAATTATAAATCACCAATCACTTATTCCCTCGAATTTGGATTCCATGCAGAGAATGGAAAAATTGATATTCTAATTGTTTTTAATAAAAAATTCAAAAAATTTCCAAGTAGTATTTTTAGTTTAGACAATTTAAAAGTGCTTGAATTTTCTTGTGAAAATCAGTCCTTTAATGATCTAAATATTGAACTTCCTGAAGAAATCTTAAGACTACAAAGTTAAAAACCTTAAATTTAAACCATAACGGATTAAAAAATCTACCTGAATCTTTATATGAGCTTTCATCACTTGAATATCTATTATTAGAAGCAAACGGTTTAACTAAAATTTCGGATAACATCGGAAATTTAAAAAATTTAAAAACACTTCATTTAAGAGCAAACAACTTAAAAAATTTGCCAGATTCTTTATGGGAATTGAAAAATCTGGAAGAATTTTATATTGGCACAAATAACATTAAAGTTATTCCAAAAGAAATTGAAAATCTACAATCTTTGAAATATCTAAGTTTAAAAAATAATCTTATTTCCTTTATCCCCGAAGAAATTGGGAAATTGACTTCCTTGGAATGTCTTGATTTAGAGGCAATTCATACTACTAATTTCCCTGAGACTTTTTTGAATTTACGAAATTTGAGAGAATTGCAAGTATTACTAGAATATCGTATATCTCAAAAAATTAAAAATCTTCTCAAAAAATTAAAGGATAGAGGTGTTGTTATATAC
>LAZR01000816.1_pt1 | contig 21501 bp, 28 predicted proteins | sample 329461 | NCBI WGS metagenome assembly LAZR01 (sample SAMN03002196, study PRJNA259156) | marine sediment metagenome | biome: sea floor; feature: Hydrothermal impacted sediments; material: marine sediment; isolation source: Loki non-amplified sample from Loki's castle hydrothermal vent sediment ...
GCGTCAAGACTGAGGGGGGGCTCTTCCCCAAGCTGTTTCACGTAGTTTTTAATGATGTTGGCATGACCTCGGCCATGACCACGAGCCAACAAGGACAGTCGTGCTTGGGCCATCACGGGATCTTCCTCGATCACCACTCCCCGGCCGAGGCGGCGGTCCTGAAACTCACTGAATGCTTGAAGAGCCGTGGAAAAGTCCCCGGCCTCGACGAATCGCAGTCGGTTCAGCGCTCCCGTGTCCCCGAGCTGCCGCAATGTGAAGTCCGTGTACTCTTTCACCTCCTGGTCGGTGGCTGCGGGGTTGACTTGGAGTAGGTTGGCGGGGCCGCCCGCAAAGCCGGGATCTTTGGATGCCCGAATATCCAGAATCAACTGGAGGAATTTTCTCTCTCTCCCACTGCTGTTGACAGGATGCTCGGCACGTAATCCAGGCAGGTGTTTGAGAAGAATGTCACGACCGCGGTTTTTCAGAACGAGTTCCACCTCCTGTTGTACCCCCTCCGTGGTGTCCCGAAGCTCTTGAGTTTGGCCGTTGAGCCTCCGAATCTCGGCATTATTTATCTTGGCCTGTTCAAGAGTAGTGAGTTCAAAACCCCCCCGAAGATGACGGCTCGCCGTGGCTAACTTGACATCCATTATCGCGTCGTACTCCGCCTGAGCGCGGGTACGAACACCCTTGTCCCGGCTAATGTCCGCAGCAACCTCGGCTTTGGCTCGAAGCATTCTTTCCATGCCTTCCACGGCAGCCTCGGACGTAGTGGCCGCGATGATTGCGCCTTGCTCAGCAGTCACGCGCAGTGCGGCAGTGGCGGCTTCCTTTGGTCCTAACTCCGCGGCCAAATCCACGCTCTGGCGAGCTAGATCAGCCTCGGCACCAAAATTCTCTTGGCGAAACTCCAATTCCTCTTCCTGGATTCTCCGCGCGGCCTTAATGTCAGCATCCAGCTTCTTCTGATAAGCCTCCATGGAGTGCTTGCGAGCTGCCCGCTGCTGAATCGCGTTGGCAATAGCCGTGGCAGCTCCGGTAATACCGGCACCCAGTGAGTCATTACGGCGAGCGCCACCGCCGGCTCCCGAGGAACCTCGGCGTATGTTAAACGTCGGCGGTGCAACTATCCGGACTTCACCCATGTTATTTGCTCCGAAGCTCGATCAGGATGTCATCCAGGGTCTTCTGCATACGACCCAGGGACTTGGACACCCCGTCCTTGTACTCCGTGAACTGAGGCACGGACACCGTGTTCGAGTAGCCCCAGGTGCCCACGCCGGCACCGAGCGCTGCCAATGTCAACAGGTAGCCCAGCAGCTTGGCGTACGTCACAAACTTGTTGCCATTACAGCTCTGCATAGCTGGTTCTATCCAAGCGCCGCGGCACCGAGTAAGCCGGCCGTGTTGATGAGAGACCCGCCGATATTCGACTTCGGACGAGACGCTTCGACCTGCTCCCTCTGGATTCGGCTGTCCTCTCGATTCTCAAAAGCTGCCAGGGAGTTCCAGGCGATTTGCGCGGTTGGGGCCACGTTGACCACCCAGTTCATCAGGGCTCCCGCGTGTTGCGCGTCCAAGCTGTTCCTTTCGGTGATCGCGTCGCTAATCATGGTGACATACAGACCCTCAATCTGCATGTTGTCATTCCTGGCCACGTCTCGAATCGACTGTCTAGTCAATCGGAAACTCTCGCGAACTGCGTCATCATTGAGCAGGGCGGTTTGCGCCCCGGCTTGTGTAAGCCTGCCGGACGCATCGCGTAGGCTCACGACCTGGCCCGCGGCACCTGCCCTGATACCGGCCCCAGCAACCTCAGTCCGTGCAACGGCTGAGGCAGCGCCGGCAATCGAGGACTCCAAGGACGCATTCAGATTATTAATACTCGTATTATGCACCAACTCCACTTGGCTGCGGATATTGCCGTAGTTGGCAGCGGCCTGCTGACCGGCAGCTGCACCGATTGCAGAGAACTGCTGCTCGATGTTGCGCACCGCGGCCTGGTAGCGGTTGTCTCTCGGTCCCTGCCAGGTCTTATTTAGCTGGTCGATCGCGGCTTGTCTCTGCTGACGAGCCCCGGCAAGCGCCTGCATGGTTGCAGCCCCGTAGTCCTTGGTCACGTTGTTGAGAGCAACGCCCTTGTCGGTCTGTGCCAGCTTAACCGCGTCAGCTGCCCGGATTTTGAGATCCGAGAAGTTGGTGTGTACTACGGACAGTGCATTGGAAACCGCAGACTCAACGTCGGTTTGGAATGCCCCGATCGCTGTGTCAAGCTCGACCCGCCTGATCGCATCTTGTTCCTTGTTGGCGGCCGAGAACCTGCCGGTCGTGTCCAACAGCTTCCGGGCATCATCAAGGGTCTTCTGTTGCTTCTTGACAGCTTTAACTCTTTCCTCAAACGCCTCAGCACCTCCAGCACCGGATACGCCGTCCTGCACGAGGGTTTGTATTTCCTCGTCAAGCGCAACCTGCTGGGCGTCCAGTGCATTGGATTGTCCTGGATCCGCCTGGAAAAACCGCGATTCCTCCAGGGCCAAATCAGCGGACGAGGCACGCTGTGCCCCTTCCACAATTCCAGTGGCGGTGGCCTTAAAATCCCCGGCAATTTTCTGACGCTCGGGGAAGGTTCGCCCGGACAGATCGCCCAGCTTTTTGGCCCCCTCCTCGAAAGCCTCGTTGGTGCGCCGCGCGGCTGCTTTGGTGCCCTCCTGCCCGAACGTATCATTTATGTCCAGGCCTAAGCCCAAGGCGGGAAGAACTACATTTCCAAAAAGGCTCTCAAGTCTGCCCATGCGTACGCCCCAGCCGGCTAATCGTCCGGCACATCTTCAATGAACTCACTGGGACCTATTGTACCAGAAACAGCGAATTCATGCAACTCGAAAGAGAAATTTCCCACGTCGCACCAAGCATACGGGAACAATAAAGCCCCGGTAGCCTCCAGGGGGCCGTGGTTGACCGCCGGATTTGTAGCGCTCAACGCAAGATCCCTGGACGGAACCACGGTTTCGTGACCGGCGTGTGCCGGCAACGGCACCCAGTTATTCAGGGAATATGGAACATTCCCACGGCCTGCGGTGATAGCCGCTTGATCGGTGGCTGCCATATTCTCGTAGGAGACCACGCCGATTCTCAGCACGGGGTTCCTGGACTCCAGGTAGCCTGTGTCTCCGCGGAACCTACTGACCACGGCCCTGGCCCCCTCCATGGACTTACGGTGCGTAGTGGTGGGCTCTCCCGAGGCTATCGGACCCCCAACCACCCGGAAGGGCACCCCCCCGATGGACAGGGAGAAGCCAACCAGCTCGGCACGGGTGAGCACCCTGGATATGCGGAGGCCTGGATCAGGAAAGGTCTCGGTAATGGCAAAGCCCTGTCCGGCCAGGGGCCCCGACAAAATCCTTACGGACATACCGGTTAGATCGAGAGCCCCGAAAGGATCACCGTCTAAAACCACGAGGGTGGACTGGCTGCCCGCTTCGCTGGATATTATTTCCCGATTCATGTTGAAGTCCCGGGGCAGCCCGTACATGGACTGAGGCAACACGGATGCTTTCGGGAAAGCAAACGGCTGGGATATTCGATTGGCGCTCTGCATTAGATGCATGGCTCTGGATCCGTCGGCATGATCGACCTGGCGTACGAACATGAATCGGGCATCCTCACGTACCGTAATCCTACCCGTTTTTGTCCACAGGATAACGGTTTCTTCAGTCTGGCCGGATTGCACGAAGATAGCCTTCATGTGGTTATCGTAAGCACACGAGATATTCGCCTTCACCAGGCCGCTGTGGAACCAGCGGTCCCGGAGCACGCGGTCCAGGGCTTGAAGATCCCGGACAGCACCCGTGGCTGGATCAATGAAAACCGCTCCATGCTCCATGATTGCGAAGATGCGGTTGCCGGCTACACAGGCGGCTTCCGGGCTCACGAGGGACTGTCCTGAGCCCATCTGTAGAATCTCGACGAAGGAGCCTCGACGCTGCATACGATAGTAGGGGCCGTCCCCAAGCACATATAGGTATTCAGAGATTTCAAGAAGCGCGGCCCGGCCCCGAGTTATCCTGGTCGGGAAGTTGTTCACTTCGGGGAATTCCTCGGGAGCCAGCCGATGGCTGGGGCTCCAGCGGAGAGTCACTGTGCCCGAGGACTCCGTGTTGCCGCCTGCCGCCGGTTTCTCACCAGCTGCCAACACCACGATGTCCTGATACACGGCAATGCGTTCCGCACTTGGGGGTTCGGGTGCCGCATCATCCGCGGTGAAGTCGTACTCCTGGGAAGCCGCCATGCCCACATCGCCAATATTGGACGAATCGAAGAGCGATCCATCGTTGTAATCCTTGTGCATGAGAGAACAGCTATCAACGAAGCGCAGGGTGGCCCCGGAGCGAAACGCGGGATTCACATCCCAGGAGTCAACGAAGAAAGTGCGGCCCCCCGAAGCATGGGCGGGGTCCAGAGTGCTTGTGGTTCCCCAAACCTCCCAGCGATTGTATTGCCTGCGCTCCTCAAGAGGATCCACGCTCTCCAGCAATTCGGGGAGAGTGAAACGCATGTACTTTTCATCCGTATGGATCACATCAGTTGCGGGAACAGACAACCGGGTGTGGCGACTGCGGACGGTGTCTACAAGTCTCCAGTGGAACTGATATTGTCCGGTTATGCCGATACCCGGCCCGGCCCCGACCGGCTCCATAGGCGTTCTTGTTTCTATTCGTGTGCCGAATTTCTCCTCTCTCCAAACACCGGTCTCAAAATCCCCGGACTCCAGCCAGACCACCCTGTTATCAAACTGAGGATCATTGCTCACGATGTAAATGAACTTGCCGCGTGTGGCGGCATGTAAAGTAGCCCCTACACCGGGGCCCGCCACAAGGAAGGAAGCCATAACCGGAGCCCCTCCGTCGGACGGTTCTGCTATCAGCCTGACAACAGAGTTTCCGGACCCGTCGAGGAAGTTAAGTAGGATCCCGGAATAAGTCAGGAAAGAAGCCCCCGCTGACACGCTGAACGGAATAGCCTGTTGAATCGTGGCCCCTTGAAATGTTGGAGGCCGAAGTGTTAGAAGATTAGTCCACAGGGAGTTGCCTGGGTCTCGACGAAAGGTCCCCGTAACACGGCCATCCACACCCACCAGTACGGGATGAGTCTTGCGACCCAGCAGCGCGGGTGTCCGCCCCATGTCAACCTGGGGATTCTTCCCATCCGTGGTAAACCACAAGGGGCGATCATCAGGTGGTTCGATAAGGCTGGGCATAGCTACTCAGGAGACACGGAAGAAAACGAGCCGCTGGCTTTCTCCGGCCACACACCGGCATCTTCAGGGCTGTTCGAGAGGGGCATATTCACGGGACTCACAAGCGTGGGCAGATAAACCCGGCGGTCCGCCATGGCCCGAGCAAGACGCTCCTCTTTTGGGGTCCCCTGGAGTTCTCCGAACCGTGTACCCAGTCGCTCGGAAAACTCGTCGGGAGTTTCTCCCTCTTGCACTTCGAGGGGGTCCCTGGCGGGGTCCAGGGCCAAGCTAAGCGCTGTTATCACCTGGCCAACCATGTCAGCTAAACTGCTTGTGTACAGAGCTAGAATCTCGGCTTTGTTGTCCTGAGCTTCAATGCTCGGCTCAACTTGCCCGGAGAAGTAGCTCTCAATGAAGGAGAAGGCTGCGTTAGTAGCCGCAATCACCTCTTCGGAAGGCTCCGGGACTCGTGGTGGCAGCAGCCAAGCCTGCGCCTCGGTCCGCCTGTAGAACTCGGGGTCCCTGTCCGGTGGGAATCGCTGCACGGCTAAGTCCCAAACCAGTAGTCGGAATTGTCCCTGGTGTCCGCGGCCCAATGCTGTCCAGCGCGGCCCTCCGCGTTAGCCGCTATCAGCATGATGGCCCGCTTCTCATCGTTGTAAAGTCTGTTTAGGCTGGCAAAGCCCCGGCCTCTCTTTTCCATACCCGTGATGAACTTGGCAACGTGCAAGGCCAGCAACTGTTTGTGAGGCCTTAACAGGTCCGGGGTAATTTCCATTTGGAGAAGCGCGCCACCCTGTAGGCCTGTCGGGTCCGTGGTGAACGCGGGGGCCACGGTAACAGTTCTAGTGGGAATGTCCCAGGCGGTAATCTGCCGCACTTCGGCGGGCCAGAAGTCTCCTGTAGCCTCGAACACATTGATGAAGTGCCCAACGAAGGCCAGGGGGTCCGTAGAAAGTGCCCCAAACGCATTGGATGCCAGCCGAATCGTCGTTGTGGTGCAGAACTCCGCCCGGATTTCTCCCCGGAAGAACTCACCGTCACCGGACGGGACAAACGACATGGTTACGGTGTCACCACCAGTGCGGGGGGTCGGCACAAACCGGATTTGTCGGGTGCCCTCAAGCAAGTAGCCGGGGCCCAGAGGATTCCAGAAGGATTGAGGGCGCACGTCCCAGTTGACCAGGCCAGTGATATCTGAAATCTGGGCAATCTGAAGCAGCTCCGAGTACAGGGGCAGGGGATATACCGCTTGGTCGGCCACAGTAGTGAATGAGTAGCGCCCGATAGGCGGCTGGCTGGATACCAGCATGATGTCACGTAAAATGGCTCTAAAACTAGACTTGAGAAGAGGAACCAGTCGGGCATCAGTATACCGTGCGGCTAATGCGGGATCATCCACGTAGAAGCGAATGGTGTTGAGCAGCTCTTGAATTTCACCGGACAAAGGCATGGCCCACCTACGTGAAGCTCAGGGTCAAGCTAGCCGCGTCACTTCGGAGGTAGCTTTTCGAGCCGAACGTAGCAGCTACGGACAAGAACCTGCGAGCCGGGGTGCCCGAAGAACCCGAGGTCTCTTCAATGGCCAGAGTCAAAGCCCCCGCCGCCGTGGTTTGTACACGCACCGTGGCTGTGCCGGAGCCCTCCAGTATGGCTCCAACCGGGGAGTCCGCGACATAAATAACCGCAGATGATGAAGCCGCTGCAAGCTCGGTGTCGGACACGCGAACGGTGTATACGATTTGCTCGGCCACCGCCTGCCCGTCATCCGTCTCAACGGTCAGAGGTACTTCGATGCGATTGGCAGTCTGTGCGCCCTCAGCACCTGGAGTGCCAAAGACCACGACTTTGAGAGTTGACCAGTTGCCGAGGCGAACGGGGTTGAAATCACCGGGGGCGGCTGCCATGAACTATTCTCCGACTACATGATTGCTAGCTTAGGATCATCCCCATACATGCCGAGCCTCTTTCTCATAAACTTCATGACATCGTCTTTGCGGCGACGACGGTCGTCCTTCTTACGAAACCAGTCTCTCCGATTAAACCGCAGGTCGTGTTTCCAGCGGGCGTTGGCTTTCTTACGCTCCGGGCTCAAATACCAGCGGACTTGCGCGACCAGCCCTTTGTCGGGACCGGTTGCCTGGTCGTAGGCTCCGATCTCCGCGACTCGCCCGCCCAGCTTATTCAGCCAGACGCCGATTACCATGCGATCATCGGCCGGCACAACGAACCCAACGATGTTGGGCTCATTTGTGAGCCTCCGCACGTACTTGACGAACGGGTCATCAACCACGCGTACTGTGTGGTCAAGCTGTGTGCCACCGCCGAGCATGGGACACCCCTAGCTATACAGTTTCGAGCACTTGATCCATCGACACACCAGTTGCTTGGCTGCCCCACCGGTGTCCTCGATAGACACGTAGGGCTCTATGGTGGACAGCCCGTTGGTCAACTGTATGGAGCCTGAAAATATCCTGGCGTTATTGAGATAGAAGCTGGCATACCGGTTTGCCGATACGTCAACCCGAAGCTTATACGCCGTGTTAATGGCCACAACGGCTGAACCACTATCTGTCGTGGTGTCTGTGCCGCCGACACTTTCGATTGTCCGCCAGTGATTCCCGGAAGACCCCGATGCAAACTGAAAGATGGCTTGGTCATCATCCGTGGAACCGCTGGGGTCCCCCGTGAGCTTCCAACCAGCCACGATGATAAGGTCAGACACTGAGGCCAAAGTTCTAATCTCGGTCTCGAAACTCAGGGTGTCCTCGAAAGGCCAGGTAGTGCCTTGCCAGACGGACATCCCGGTGTCATCCTGCGGCCCGATAATTGCTTGATCAGCCGAGGAGCCGGCCGTTTCAATTTGAATCCCGCCCCCGGCGTAGTGCGTGCAAAGGGCGGCGGTCATACTCGTGCCCGAGACCTGAAAATTCTTGTTTGATCTCAGGAAAAGAGCTGTTTCAGCTTTCGTAGCCCCGTCATTGCCATCGTCCGCGGAGTCAGGCTCCATGTCCCCGTTGAGAGTGGGGCGCTGCTTGAAGTCCTCGAACAGCTCCATGCGGGAGCCTGGACTGGCTGCTCGGCCCTTGGCATCGTCCCACGTAGTTCTTTTCGGGCCTGAACCCATGAATAGCTCCTGGTTACTTCAATCTCTTGGACGCTTCGATCCAGCTCGCCCGGATCAGCTTGGCGGCACCGGTATTGTCCTGAACTCCAACAAAGGGGTTCTGGTCGGTCTCAGCCGTTTTGACGGCCGAGGCGCTAGTGCCTACAAATCTAAGCTTGGGCTCAAGCCCGACACCAATGTACCAGTGGACGAATCGGTTGTCATCGACGAACGCGGCTAGCTGATACCAAGTGTCGGCCACAACCGTGATGCCACTGTCAATGACCACGTCCGTGCCAGCGATACTGGTTGCGAGGCCCCAAGTACCCGAGTTGACCTGGTCGTCGTACATGAAGCCATACTTGTCGTCGTCTGTGACCAGCAGAACTGCCGCGGTTTCTCTCATGCCCGCCCAGATCTCGCAGGTGATCAGAGCGTCCGTCCTCAACAGGCACTCGAAAGCAGGCTCGTCATCGGACTGCCAGATAGCCGCAGCATGGGCATGAAAAGGAACGTCTGTATTGGGGGAGAGTATGGCCTGGTCATTGTCAGCGGTGGCGGTGGCCAGCTTAATGCCGCCTTCAGTGTCCCAGGTTACGAGGGCCGCTGTCATGTTAGTGCCGGCAATCTCATAAGGAGCCGCGTTGTTTGAAGCGGGCCTCAGACCAATCTGGATGATTCCCTCCCCGGCCGTGAAGTCGGTGACGGTCGCGGCCTCAAGAGTCAGCACGTCGGTCGAAGTAAACACGTTGTTGCCGGTAACCGCGGAGCTAGCCGCGCCAACCTCCCCGACACTCGACGTGTCAGCCAGAATCAGAACGAGCGTGCCGCCAGAAACATTGGTCGAGCCGATCTCAATATTGAAGGTAATGGCCGAGCTGGAGCCCGTGCCTGCAACCTCTGTGACAAAGCGCATCTGCTCATAGGCCCCGGCAAACCCCGGCGTGAACGTGAACACGTCAGCCGCAGTAATCGGGTCAAGGTCAATGTATGTGTTGAACCAAACAAGAGGACCCTGCTCGGCCTTTAGGATTGGCAGGTTGTCAAAATTGACCCTGGAGACATATCGGTTGACGCCGCGTCCACCGACCAGGAGTTCGTCGTGGATGCCTCTGCGTGCGGCATCAGAGGCCAGTGTAGCGGGTACAGCGCGAGCAGCCATGAAAAAACTCCGTAGCTTAGGTGGTGTTGTAGTTCAATCGAACAATTACGGCAGACGCGGGACTAACAGCGCCTCCTGTGCCCCCGACGGTTAGCATGGCCAAAGATAGCCCCGTGCCGAAGGTCAAACCTCGAGGGATTATCCAGACTTCACGCTTCGAGGCAGCAATCTTGTATTGCTCCATGGGAGCGTCAGTGCCTACGTCCGGAGCCGCGGCGTCCCAAAACTTGATGAAGCTGGCAGCACTATTTGCCGAATTGTCCACATCCACGAGGTACAGCGTGCAGCCGCCACCGTCAATATCATTGACAGCAGTAGCTCCCAGGTTCAAATCAAGGAAGTTGGAGTCACCAACGAAAGCAGCTCCAGGATAGGTTTCAGAAGCCATTTACACGGGTCCTGCAATTAGTCGAGTTACCAGTGCATTCGTGGGAGCTGTAGTTCCCCCTGTGCCTGCTTCTTGAACAGCCGCAGTTGAGAAGTCAGCTCCAGTGTGCCCCGAAACACAAATACGCTCGGTCTCTGCCGAGGCGTCAATTTCAAAAATGAAGTCGGGGGCATCAGTTCCGACGGTTGGTTCCCCGTCCTCATACAACTTCACGTAGTTGACCTCGCCGACCCCCGCTGTCATGCCAACGTACCTAAGAACAACGGACTGGTTGCCAAACACCCGCTTGGACGCCGAGCCATTGTTCACTGTTTCTACAGCAAACTCAGCGGCGAACGGGTTAGACGCACTTGTGCTGGTTAGTGACATATCGCCCTACAGACCTTGAAGCGCCGAGTATGCGGTCAACACGTTCGTGATCTTCTGCCCACCCCAAATATCCGGGGCAATCTGATAGGGCAACAGGAACGGCGCTTCCAGCATGTCGGTGGTTTTGCCGTCGTCCGATGTTCCACCGGTAGCTTTCGCACCGCCAAAGATATCCGACCAGCCAAGAAGATTGCCAATGAACTCAACGCCTCCGTCGAACATACCAAGGGATTGGGCACCGGGAAGAGCTGGGGGCACGTAGATCTTGAAGTTCTGATCCCGGGTCTTGATCCCGTAGATAGTCCCGTCCGTGATGTAGTTGTCGGCAAGTAGTTCATATCGCCGCCCATACGAGTTGAAGAACATGGCCTCGTTCACGCCGTCATTGACGTTGACCAGACTGCCGTTCCTCTCCGCGGTATACAACACGTCCTGGTTCTCTACGTACGCGGCCCAGACACCTTCGGATGCCACGTAGGTATCTATGGTGTCCGGATGCGCGCTGCCGTGCCTGTTCCTCGCCGCGATCTTGAACAGCGTGGGTTCATCCATAGCCGCGCCGGCATTACTGACCACGTAGCCCCTTCGCTTGGGATACTTGTCAAGGTCAATGCCGAACAGCGTGCCCGTGGCCACTACCAGGCTGGACAAGGCCGTGGGAAGATCGGACGCTGTGGCAGAGCCCGAAGTACGACCGGCTGAACGTACAACAAGATCATACTGTATGGTGGTGGCTAACGTGGTCGAGCCACTAAACTGAAACAACTGGAAGTCGTTGCCCAAGGGATTGACGCGGCCCACAAACACAGGGCCCCCCGTGTTCATCTTGACGTCGTCCGAGCTTCTGAAAAGATCAATGGTCTGGCCATCCTCGAATCGCTGGATAGCCGATTGCCCGGAGTCCAGCGTGACTGTATCACCATCGCCGTTGATCGTGATGTCGGAGCCACCCACGGTAAATGTGCCGATCAAGCCGGAGCCATCCTCAGCGAGGAAAGCATTAACCCGGGTCTGTGCCACACGATTCGCGGTGCCCTCGATAACCGCTTGGAGCGGCTCACCGATCATGGCACCAAGAGCCGCGGCCCTCTTCAAGGTCAACGGCACATGGACAATACCCTTGCCCTGGACCAGTGTGATCGTGGACTGCACGTATCCCGGGGTGGTTGACTCATCAAGCCCCTGGAACACGGTGATTGCGTTGTCGCCGTAGACCCCGAACTGGGTCACGGTGTTATCGGTCAGCATGGCCTTGGCACCAAGCTGCTCGAAGCCAAACGCTCCAGCCAGCCCTGTGCGGAAAACCTTTTTGACTTTCCAGTCTCGACCCACCATATCCATGCCGACGCCACGATTCGTGGTCACCAGCTTTCGCCAGATTGCGGAAATGTCGTGCCCCATAACCTCGACGGTGGGGGCCAGCAACTCGCGTACCGAGTCGGATACACTGGTTGTAAGGGTGTCTACAGCCACGGGAAATTACTCCGTAGTAAGGGTGGAGCGAATTATCGCCGACTACGAAGCCCCCTCGGAGGTGATGTGGGCAGGTACTTTTCCCCTACCCGGCGAGGGCAGCTTCCGTCTCGGCCTGGTTACGGGCATATTCCGACAAGTTGTCGATATGCTCGGCCATGGTCATCTTGGACTTATCGTATACCGGCTTCTCAGCCAGACGGTGGAATCTTTCGAGACCATGCACTTGGCCCGAGGTGGGCGCAATGCTAGTCGGTCCTTGAGAAGTGGTAACCTTCGCTCCAACGTCAATAAGGCTCAGCGTTTTGCCGAGGGCCTCATCAATAGTTGTCTGCGAAAAGGCGGCACCCCCCTCGACTCGCCGGAAGACCTCCTGCCACACGTCCCCCCGGATGGTGACGGCATGAGTCTTATTCTTACATATTGTACCAAGAATCTTGTGTTTGTCAATGGCTTGGTTGACAATTTCTTTGCCCCGAGCGTCCGTGGACGAATCATGAGCGGCTTGAGCATTTTCCAGCGTTGAGACCGGATCAATGCCTTTGGCGTCGCACTGGGCGAGGAATTGCTGGACGCGGGTAAGCGTCCGTGTCTGAGCGGCCGGCAGCGCGGGCTGGGCGGGCGCAGCGGGGTTCGCGGCCCCGGGGACTGCGGGTGCCGGTGCTGAGTCCGTATTTTGAGCTGCCAGCATATCAGTCACTGCGTCCTCCGTAGCCCCGAAGAACCTGGCCACCTCCCGAAACGCGGCCTGCGCCTCCGGATCATCATTGGGGCGAGCCTTGATGAGATCCATCTTGGCCTGGATGTCCGCGAGGGGCTGATTCTTCTCGTTCAGTGCCTCAGCCTGCTTGAGAGTCTCCGAGGCTACCCGGAACCTCTCTTCAGACGCCTCACCCTTCTGGAGCTTGGTTTGTGCCTCGGCAAGCGTAACACTTTTTTCAACACCGTCGACTTTGTACGTGATGTTGTCGGCGGCCGAGGAATCATTTCCTGTTGGTTCCGGCATGTCTACTCCTTAGTTAAAGAAAAGGGATGCCAGCTCAGAGAAGTTTCGGTGCTCTGCATCCTGTTTGGCAACGGCCGCTATACGTCGGGTGAGAAGCTTGTCTCGAACCGGGCTAACTGCCTGTTCCGGAGCATTGGGGCTATCTCCGGCTCTCGCCGCCACCCGCCGGCCAATCAGCCCCACCACCCGAGAGAAGAGATTGACCGCACTCTCCATAAGCCCGGCCTGATTGGCTGGGTCCTCGGGGGCACCATCCAGGATACCCAACGCCATATTGAACTCGGTGAGCGATGCCTGCAAATCCTCGGCTGTTTCCTGTGACACCCTGGTGTCTGAGCAGCCCAAGCCAAGCTTGGATTCATTTCGGCTCATAATCAAAACTCCTGGCCTAATCTCTTGCTTGCCATATCAAACGAGTCAAGAGCTGTGTGTACTAACTCCGTGAAATCTCCAGGGCTGCCCACTTCCACCGCGACATTCCTGCTTCGTAACTCGACACACCACTGTGCAGTGTTGGTTCCGCACTTGTACACGAAAGATCGTGACAAATCTTGAGCCAGCCATTCTTTAAGACTGCGAATAGGGTCTTTCACAATCAAGTCTCCTCATGAAATTCCGTGAAGTTGTCATTGGTGTAGAGAGAAATAGCACCGTCGGGCTCTATGACCCGCCAGTCGCCGGGCTCAATAGGTGCTAGAATCCCACTTATCCTGATCTTGTGGCCTCCTTCACCGTCCGCCTGGACACCGTCCGGCCATTTATCCCACCGCTGTTCATCGGGCAGAAACTGCGCGGCCTCAACGGGCAGGGATTTCTTACAATACCGGGCCAAGAGATCCTTCCTTTCCGTCTATGCTGACTATAACCCCCGGAATATCACGGAACACTCCAATACAGACCTCGTCCGGCAAACTACCATTATCCTCGATCCACGCCTTGCGGGATGCGTCCCAGTACCAAGCCCAGCTCTGAAACAACTCTCTGTGTGGATACGTGTTGCCGGTGGCCACATAAACAGCGTTCTCGTGCAGCAACTCCGAGTCCTCAACGGGCGGGGAGCGCTTGCGATACGTGGGCATTATTAAGTTCTCCTGGATTTCCGGTTCTCAGCTGCTCCTCAACCCCCAACAGCCTCTGCTCAACGGTCAATAGCCTCTGCTCACCGGGTGCCGCGAATGTCATTCTCATGCCCAAGGGTCCGATCTCGAACGAGATCATTCGACCGCAGCCAGTAGCACCTAGGACAGCGACAACTGCTACAACCTGTAAGAATCTTCTCATTTGTTTTCTCCCTCACACCCGGACGCTTGGGGAATAGACTCACTAGCCTTTCAATCAGCTTGGGAGGTGAATCTATCCCGGTCCATTTACAGTATGGTTCTTTACACAAGACATTGAGGAATTCAATCCCCAGCTTAATGTAATCAAGGTTCGACGGGTGTCCCACTCTCTTCTCATCAGTCGTGGGTCTTGCATCCATGATTCTCAGAACCTGCTTTTCCGAAAAGCGACGGGACAACCACTGGAAATTCAGGGGATGTCCGAGCCTTCCTGGAACCGGGGGATAATCCATGTTGTGTCTCCATTATTGTACGCCGGGAGCCCCCCCGAGTCCCGGCGCTGGTGATTCACTGGATACGCCCAGTGCCCGTTGCACTTCATCCGGTGGCAGACCAACCTCACCGAACACACTGGCAACCAGCTGCTCCGGCGGTCGTCCCATGTTCTCCATGTGGTAGTCCTTTCGGTCGCGGAACGCCTGATGAACATCATCGTGGGCCAGCCGAAATACCGCCGTGGCCATGAACTCGGTCACCACGGAGTACCCAATCGCGTGGTCCTCGAAGTCCGGCTTACCCTCCCAAGCCCCGGGCTTCTCCCCGTCGCCAAACATGATCACGTTGGCTAACCAGGCCGTGACATAATGCTCATACGCGGCCCGATTGACTGTGGGCAATCCCAAATCGTACTTCTCAGCCGCGATCTTATACTGCACGGGTGTGATCAGGCCCAGCTCAAGCTGGTGATCGAGGCCAGCCTGCAATGCCGTCTTGTCCTGAGGCAAGGCCGACCTCACCCCGATGTTCATGGAGAGAACGGACTTCGGCAGGGGATTATCAGCGAGCTTAACAGTCCGGGTCTTCTCATCGAATTTGAGGCCCACGATCGACTCATCGAGCCTCGTGAAGTGCAGTTCCCGGTCCACGTGCAGGGAGTCCCGAATAACCTCCAGGGCAGCTTTGTAGTAGCCGCCGTAGCAGGTCTCAATGTCCGCGGCCGTAGCAGAGAGTTGCGCATTCTGGGCCTGCTGAATGGCCAGGATAGCTTTAGCCGAGTCCGTGCGGCCAGGTGCGTCTCCCCGGCTCATGGGGCCTTGTGCAGCATCGTCGTCCAGCATCTGGCCGATCATGGCGATGGCCCGGCCAGCCGTGTCCCCGATGTTGGGCGGTGACAGGAACCGCGGCTCGTGGCCCTTGACCCCGAACTCCGGCATGTAGGCCATGAACTTGTTCCGGCGGATGATGCGCATCCTGTGGAAGTTGATCCCGGAATTTACAGGGATAGCGAGGATGCGCGAGGAGTCTGCTTCCTGAATATTCTGAATGAGATTCGACACCATGGCTTCGAGGCTCTGGTTCAAGCTGATCTTGGAGTCCACGAAGCCGCGGCCCCAAAACGATCCCACCCTCCGATACCAGCAGGGATGAAGGGGACTCGGTCGAAGTTCATCTAACTCCCCGGAGTCATGGGCCAGCTTTCGCCCCAGGGTCACCAGCCAGCGAGAATACGTCTGGGGTTCAGCCTCCACCCAAGTCTGGCGCAGCTCCACGAATTTCTGTTTCTTCTCGGCTTTTGGATGAGCAGATGTTCCCGGCTTGCCGGCCCGGTCGAACGCAACCGTGGCGTCCCCCCCGGATGGAGAAGTCAGCCCCCGCGGCGCTGTCTGCGTTTGCAGGAGCGAGCCCGGACTACTCTCCCGGATATCCATGAGCTTCTCGTCTCGCGGAATGCTCAGGAGCTTACCGAAGTGCTCCTTCAGCCAATCGAGAGGCACCCAGCGGGTCCAGGTAACACCGCCCTTCTCATGGGGACCGGTAATTCCGGCCGAGAGGGGCCTCAACTCCCAGGGGGGAATTATGAAGGTATCAACACCAAAGCCGATCTCTGAGTGTTGCCCGGGGAATGCGCCGATCGCCACGGTGCCATAGTCCACGAGCATCTGGATAAACGCAAGCTTTGTGTTCGTCGGATTGCCGGCGAAGTAAAAGTTGTCCAGTACGGTCTGAGAAATACTGGTGCTTCGGACTCCGTCGAGGGCCACTCCGATCGGCCGCTTAACATAGGGCGCGAGGTCCAGGCCCATGAGCCGGCCGATCTCAGCCTGGCGCATTTGAAGGACCTTCTCGAAGCGTATCCGCAACCGCCCCTGAACATCATGGTAAGAGGGTTGTGGCTGTGCGGTCCCCAGGCCGGCTATCCGGATTTTCCGCACGCCCTGCAAGTACCAATGGGTGAGAGTCCAATGAACCGCCTTCTGAATGTGCTCGGTGCGCGAGGCCTCGAATTGCACTTCTAGCGCATTCTCCACGTCCTTGGGACGGCCTTTGTCGGGTAGAAGGAATTTTCCGATGATTAGCCCCCAACCCTGTGCAGCCCGCCATGACAAGCGGGGCATAGCCAAATCACCGCCAAGGGTTTCGTGTCAATCATCTTTCGCATTTGCCCAAGGCTGTGCGCCGGCATAATCTTCCCGCCACTGAGTAAAGCGGCACCGATGTCGGCAACACCAGCGACAGACCGCCAAATCACCGTGTGCGGCGTGTGGCACGCAATATACCCATTTGTGAAGCCTCAGCCAACACAAGAATTTATCCACGCTCGGGATCTCCACCCAGCATGGGCGTCACTATGCCGGCGAGGTCTTGAATGACCGCGGTCTCGGGCAGCGCATCCGGCGGAGGTGCCCCAGCCTCGGCGTTCGGTCCGATGTCCGGGGCATCCTGGCGAAAGGTCTCCGGGTTGAACGGGCCAGGCCCCACGTACTGGTGGCCGATCTCGGGTGACCGATCGGACAGCTTATACGCGGTCAGCAGCTGAACGAGCCGGCGATTCTCTATTAGCAACCGGTCGATACGGGCTTCATTGCTTAGGTCGTGGCCCCGACTCACGAACACCTGTAAACCGAAGCAGGCCAGCATCAACACAGCCATGAGGATAACCAGGTATTCCATGGGCTAATCTTCGACCTCGATTGTATCCAGCTTGACACCCACTTCTTCCCACCAAGCCCGAGTTACAGACTCAATGAACTTCTTTTTGTTTATCAGAAACATCTGGCCAGGGGGTATGAAGCGGTCTTCCACCGCCTCGATATCTTTGCCTTTGAACTTAAAAGTCATGTCACACGTCCAATGCTATGCCAATATGAGAGCCGCCCCATGCATTGCTGGGGCCTCCGTCACGACCGCCGATCTCCACGTCACCGGCTTCAATCTCCGGCCCAAGCAGTGTGGGCCTGCTGTTGTTCAGCGGCACCCAGGGTGAACCCGTGGCTCCCGTGACCACCCAGGTCACTGATTGACCCGAGCGTTCTTCCGGCGTGGGAAATAGCGCCACAAAGAACACGGTGGCCGCTTTGGCTCGCGTGTTACTCAAGCTGTACTGCTGCTCGATTAGCTCGGCGAGGGTTAGCTCTTCCGACCACCACGCCGCAATCGCAATCCTCGCCTCTGCCGGCTCATCAGCGGGGTCAGTGGCCCCAGTATTTCCCACCTGTGTATCAGAACCCGCGTCCGTAACCACATCTCCGGAACCTACGGCCTGTGTCCCATAAGCCGCGGCTTCCACGAAGTCCGTGTTGATGTCCCCGTGGTAGAGTTTCTGATCGCCATTCGCGCCGGCAGCATCATATACCGCGGCCAAGCAACACCACTTGTCAGCCCCGAACGTGCTCATGTTGGCCGGGGAGGCGATAATCGACAAGTCCGTGGTGTCGCGGTCAAGCAAAAACTCAATGTTCGTGTTCAAACGCAGCCTTTTGCCTTCGCCTCCAACATACTTCTCTAGATAAACCTTGCCACCAACACCCACGTCCATGGGATACAGCCAGATCAGCATAGTGCCGGTATCGGTGTCGTCCGCCTCTCCCGTGGCGACCGCGACCTCATCGTTGGCGTTGAATAGCAGGCTCAAGAAAAACCCTCGCTTCGGGTGATTATCTGGAGAAGTTGCTTCTCAGAATATCGTTTGCCGGCCACGCAGAAGTAGAAGCCCTCCACCCGGCCTTTTCCATCAAACCGTGCGTAGGCCCCATCTTCCTTCACCGCATCGCGAAGAGCCGTAATTTCATCTCCCACGCCTTCGTCCCAAAGACGCATTGCCTCACCCTCGTCCTGCTGATTCATGGCAGCTATAAATCTATCCAGCTTGATCAAGAGGCACTCCGTAGTTGGGGCCGGCCGATTGAGTGCCGGGAGGCCGCGATCAGTATGTCACTCACCAACCCGGCACATTCGATCGGCGGAGAAACTCGCTGTTCCGCGGCAAGCGGGCTTTGCAGCCAGTCTTCCAAAAACAGGAGCCGGTGAACTCCGGCCGTGGTTCCTTACCAACACTTGGCCCGCGGGGGAAGGTTACCCACGGTCCACCAGCTCCTTAATAATTGTATGCGATGACTCACGCCTTGTCAACCCCCGGGATACGAAGATCCGAGGATTGCGACGGCCGGATCCGGAACGATAAGCCCGGGTTCATTGTCCGCACCGTCGAGCAGGTTGTCGTAGAGGCGCTCGCGGGCCTTCCCCAGAACTTCCTGGAGTTCCTCGCGGCTGAAGTTCCGCAGGGCGTGCGTGGACTCAGCCAGGGGAATCCTGGTGCCCTCGATATGCACCTCGCCGGCCAGGAGCTGGTCCTTGTCGGAGGGGTTCGTGGGGAGAACAGCCCCTCCTCCACGGTTATTACCTTTAAGCAACAGTGGGGCCATGGCCAACGTGTCAATCGCGTCATCGTGAGCGAGTGCCCCGGGCTGTGGTACAAAATCGGATATTTGCTGGAAGAGTTGTTTATAAGATTGTGTCTGACGCCGGTCCCAAGGTAATTTAATCCGTCCATCAATAAATCTCCATTCGAGGGCTGCAATTTTGTCTTCCTTGGACAGGTTGGGGGGCGGACGCAGCGGTACAACAGTCGGGGACCAGCCCCACTGGCGCAAGAACCACGAGCTGGACTGCACTAGCTGATTGAAGAGGTCGTACTGAAGGGCCATGGCTTCGGGAGCCACTATGCGGGCTTGCCAGCGCTCCACGGCGCTCCAAATCCTGGGCACCAGAGCACCCAAAGGCAACTTACAAACATCCAGATCAAGAGACCAAAGATTATTGCCTCCGTCAAGGCCCATGGTATGAATGGCAGAGAAATCAGATTCGGGTTTCTGCGTGGGAGCATAGTCCACCGTGATGAATCGGAACATGTTCTGAACGAAAGGAGCCCAATCGTCGGTGCGCGGCGTAAACGACACCGGGGCTCCGGGCTTCGTCCCCGAGCCAGCCACATTATATATAACTTTCGCCGAGTTGTTGAACGGGCGCACGGTCGCCTGATCCGTGTCTCCCTCCAGCCAGTAGCCGTGCTTGGTCGGTATCAGCTCGAAAAGCAGATTGCCTTCGACGCGGGGGTCGTTGTATAGCTCGGTGCGGGCGTGCGCCGTGCCCATCTCAACTTCCATGGCTTCGAGGCGCTCTTCGGGAAACTCGTCTTTCCAGCAAAAGACCCCTTCCGAGGACTTAGCCGGCATAACCACCCGGAACCAGTTCTTGAACCTGTTCCAGCTCCTGTTCCTATAACTCAACAAATAGGCTCTAGTGTTGAAAGTCTCCAAGGACTAGGTGCAATGACTAAAGAATTATTTGATGTTGGGAAAGGATTAATTGTGCCTTCTAGTACGAGTGCACCATGAGAATCTTACACTTCTCCCTCATCATCGGGATAATTATCTTTTGAACCATTTCTTTAAGGCGGCTGGTCAGTTCTGTGGTGGCCTGTTTGGTGATTGGATCAAATTCCGGGTCGTCCAGAATAACCATTGTGGGACGACGGCCCCGTTTACGGCCGAGAACTGCTGCTCCCATGAGGCCGGAGTTATACGGAGGAGCAGCCTTCAGGTGATGAGAAGACCACTTTCGTCCGTCGCCACGGCGAGGGGCTAGTTTCCCGAAGTCCTCAAGAATGCGTTCATTTTCATCAAGTTGAATCTTTACGTCATCAATGGCCACCTCCGCCATGTTGTCGGTCGCGCAGATCAGCAGGGTCGTGTGGCCCGGCCGCGACAGCATTTTCCAGAGGGGCAAGGCACGACCGAACACGAAAGACTTGCCGTGTCCGCGAGGAGCAATCAGAATCATGCGATCGTGTTCTTCCATCCACTGGATGCCCTGGCGGTGGAAGGGTGCTGGAGGGGGCACAGGATGCACGTAGAAAACCGGGTCAAACCCCTCGGAGGGGCGCAGATAGTAGCTATCGAAGAAGCCGAACGCCGAGGCAATGTCAGCGGATGAGGAGTCCAACGAGCAGGCATTCACGCGGGCGAGACGCTGCCCCTCCGTGGTTAGAGACCCGTAGTCGGCCGGCAACGGCCAGTAGCTGTTCCCCTTCTTTGGGAAAGTTACTGCCATTCTTAAATCATCCCCTTTCGCTCCCTGGCGTGACGGATCCTGTGGCAGTTGGCACACAAGATCTCACTCTTTCCGGCTTCTTTCCGGCTTGCCTCCGGTGTTGTACAGGAGTGCTGCCAATGGTCCACGCCTTGATAGCACCCCGATTGTTCTTCTCATGCTTACGACGATAGGCTGGGAAACGTGTGGGCTATCGCAGGGCCCTCTCATATGCTTCTTTGACCAAAGACATCTTGTCTATGGGGAAGCCCATCTTTATTCTAGCCGTATTCAATTGGTCCAATGACCGGGTGAAGTTCGGTGAACCCCATGTGCCATCGGGTTTTACCCAGTCCCCAAACTCGGACTGTTTCCATCCCCCCCCCAGTGCAATAGTGTGGTTCACGAATGTATCGGATTTGGAGGATCTCGGAAGGCCCACCTCTTCCCATTTGATCTTCATGGCCTACTCCACGGTTGCCAGGACATAGTGCGCCAGGTCCTCCGCGTGATCTTTGCAGAAAACCACGAAGTCGGCATCACGTTCATCCCAATACTTGGACCGGCCCTTCGGTCTTATCCGAGGACCCAGCAACCTCACCGCCCCCGGCGGCGGGCGGTTGTTCCACCCCGCGTTCTTGTGTGGTTCCCGGGTGGTTTCCCAGCATTCCGGCTTGAGCTGTTGAGCGAGCCGCACCAACTCCCTGGCGGCATTCTCGTTGCCAAGCGCTATAAATCTTCGGGGCATAACTCACTCCACGGTTGCCAGGACATCGGAATCGTTGAGGAGCATGTAGGGGCCTTCTTCCCCGGCAATCTTATCGTCGATCTCCACGCCTACATAGGGGGCAAACAAGACGCGATCGCCACGGGAATAATCACTGCCAGGGCTAGCAGAGACCACCACGCCCGTGAACTTCTCTGTTCGGCCTTTTTCCGGTATCGCAATGCTGCCGTCCTCGCTGTACGCCTCGGAAGCATCCTTACGTACCAGAACACGAGCCCCCGTCGGCGTTATTTTCTTATAGCTAGCCATGCTTACTCTCCATGGGTTTCCTGGTCTTATCCTGCCTCTGTTTGTCTCGATGAGCCTTGCATTCCGCGGCTTGCCGGCTCCTGTCCACGGA
>LAZR01000817.1_pt1 | contig 21469 bp, 16 predicted proteins | sample 329461 | NCBI WGS metagenome assembly LAZR01 (sample SAMN03002196, study PRJNA259156) | marine sediment metagenome | biome: sea floor; feature: Hydrothermal impacted sediments; material: marine sediment; isolation source: Loki non-amplified sample from Loki's castle hydrothermal vent sediment ...
CCAAGTTCGGCATCCATTAGCCTAACTTTTCGGCAGGGTGCAAATTCAGATCTTGCCGCTATTGAAGTACAAAATCGCTTGAAAACAGTTGAAGCAAGATTGCCAGAGGTAGTTCGACGAAATGGTATTTCAGTAGAGAAGTCTGTAGATAGCATTCAAATGGTTGTATCCATCACATCAGAGAATAATCGGCTAACTGAAATTGAGTTAGGTGAAATTTTATCCTCAAATGTCCTCCAAGCGTTACGAAGAGTAGAGGGCGTAGGTAAAGTCCAATCATTTAGTCCTGAGTATGCAATGCGGATATGGTTAGATCCAGCAAAGCTGACATCTCTTAATTTTTCTACATCGGATATTCTTTCTGCAATCCGAAGCCATAATGCGCGCGTGACAGTTGGAGAAATTGGAACGGGAGGAGTGCCTGAAAATGCAACTATCAGTGCCAATATTATGGCAGATAGTACTTTAATAACACCTGAAGACTTTGAAAATATTCCATTACGGACTAAAAGTGATGGTTCAGTAATTACTTTAAAAGAAGTTGCTCGAATTGAATATGGTGGAAGTGACTATAGTATTTCCTCGCGAGTGAATGGAAATAATGCTGCAGGTCTTGCAATTAAGATGGCCCCTGGTTCAAACGCTGTAGCAACAGTTAAACGTATCAAGACGACTATGGATGAATTGAGTCGATACTTCCCAACTGGGGTCAGTTATCAAATCCCATATGATACTTCTTCCTTTGTTCAAATTTCTATTGAAAAAGTCGTACATACACTGCTTGAGGCAATCGCTCTGGTATTCCTCGTTATGTATCTTTTTATGCAGAATTTTAGGGCCACACTAATTCCTACTATAGTCGTGCCTATTGCACTATTGGGTACATTTGCCGTGATGTATCTATTTGGTTTTTCAATAAACGTGCTCACCATGTTTGGGATGGTGTTGGCCATAGGGATTATTGTGGATGATGCAATTGTAGTAGTGGAAAATGTGGAACGCATTATGGTTGAAGAGGAACTACCCCCTTTCCAAGCGACGATGAAAGCAATGAAACAGATTAGTGGGGCTATTATTGGTATCACAGTAATACTTACTTCAGTATTTTTGCCAATGGCGTTCTTTAGTGGTGCTGTTGGTAATATTTACCGTCAATTTGCATTAACACTTGCCGTGTCGATTGCATTCTCCGCCTTCTTGGCACTATCGCTAACGCCAGCATTATGCGCTACTTTACTGAAACCAATACATAAAGAACACCACGAAAAAACGGGGTTTTTTGGATGGTTCAACCGTAGCTTTGTCTCTTTCAACAAACGTTATGAACGTAGCATAGGCAAAATATTAAAGCGTCCTCTGCGATGGTTTTTTGTATATGGACTAATCGTTATTGCCGTAGTGATGATGTTTATGAAATTACCAACTGCATTTCTACCAGATGAAGATCAAGGTGACTTCATGGTCATGGTTATGCTTCCAGAAGGCGCTACGATGAAAGAAACACAAGTCGCACTAGGTGAAGTTGGAAAATACTTACTAGAAAATGAGCCAGTCGCATATGCTTATGAGGTTGGTGGTTTTAGCAACTATGGTAGTAGTCCAAGCAGTGGAATGATATTTGTAACACTAAAAGATTGGAGTGAGCGCAAAGGCGCTGAAAAACAAGTTCAATCTATTGTCGCCCGCGTGAATAGCCATTTTTATGGCAGGAATAATCTTACGGTTTTTGCAATCAATACACCACCCTTACCTGAACTTGGCTCATCAAATGGATTTGATTTGCGGTTACAAGACAGGGCTGGAGTCGGTCTTAAAGTGCTTGCAGAAGCTAGGGACAAGTTGTTAGCGGATGGAGCTAAAAATCCTGTTTTAACAGACGTTACTTTCGCCGGACTTGGTGAGGCTCCACTTATTAATTTGGATATTGACCGGCCCAAAGCCATGGCGCTAGGCATCACAATGGATGAAATTAACGCTACTTTATCCACTATGTTTGGTTCAGAATACATCGGTGATTTTATGCATGGCTCTCAAATTCGTCGAGTGATTGTGCAAGCAGATGGCAAAAATAGACTTAACATTGATGATGTAAGGAACTTGAGAGTGAAAAGTAGCAGTGGCAATCTTGTGCCAGTAGCTGCTTTCGTTACAATGGAGTGGACTGTAGGGTTACCTCAACTAACAAGATATAACGGTTTTCCATCATTCACTATCAATGGTAACGCTGCCGCAGGTCATAGCAGTGGTGAAGCGATGAGTGAGATTGAACGGATTGCCTCTACCTTAAAGAGTGGCGTGGGGTTTGACTGGTCTGGCCAGTCATATGAGGAACAAATTTCAGGAGCTCAGGCACCAATCTTGTTTGGTTTATCAATTCTAATTGTATTCTTAGCGCTTGCTGCCCTTTATGAAAGTTGGTTGATTCCGTTTGCAGTTATTCTTGTAATTCCATTAGGTGTCCTAGGGGCACTATTAGGGGTGACGTTAAGGGGCATGCCTAATGACATCTATTTCAAGGTTGGCTTGATTGCAACGATAGGTTTATCTGCTAAAAATGCCATTCTAATTGTAGAGTTTGCCAAAAATAACTTCAATGAGGGCATGGGAGTCATTGAAGCAACGCTTGAAGCTGCCCGGTTGCGCTTGCGCCCTATCATCATGACATCTCTTGCATTTGGAGTAGGAGTTTTACCACTAGCTGTCGCTACAGGAGCGGCATCTGGAGCGCAAGCTGCAATTGGTACTGGTGTGTTAGGTGGAATAATCACTGCTACTTTATTGGCCATTTTTCTAGTGCCTTTATTTTTTACAACTGTTGGTCATTATCTTAAAAGGCCGAAAAAACAAGAAAGCGACCTCCCATGAAAACAGCACTAAAGTGTAGTATTTTGCTTTTTGGATTGAACCTAACTGCATGTTCATTAATACCTGAATATGTACAACCTATCTCACCGGCACCTGCGAACTATCCAGCAACGCAAGAAGCAGATAACCTTAGTATGCCAAATAGCTGGCAACAGTACTTTATAGATCCCGAGTTGCAGCGATTTATTAAAGCCTCTTTAAAGAATAACCGAGACTACAAAATCTCAGTTTTACGCATCGAAGAGGCCAGAGCCCAGTATGGTATACAGCGCTCCGACACACTGCCAACAATAAACGGCACTGCTGATTATGAGCGTAGCCGTACACTTTTATCTGGAGGGCAATCTTCCAAAGCAAGTTTATATCGTGTTGGCTTAGGCATGAGCAATTTTGAATTAGACTTATTTGGACGTGTAAAAAGTCTTTCAAATGCAGCATTAGAAGAATATTTTGCAACTGAAGAGGCCCAGCAAACGACTCGCACTAGCTTAATTGCAGAGGTTGCCGTCAACTATCTAAATGTACGTTCACTGACCGAAAGACTTAGGATTACTCAAGAGACAATGCTCTCACGGGAAGTTGGACTTGCCCGCATTAATCGCCGCTTTTCTGCCGGCATAGATACGACAATTGATCTTAAAACTGCAGAGCTACAACTCGAAACGGTACGCGCTAGTCTTGCAGCCTTAAAAAGAGAGCAATTACAAGCAATGAATACCTTAAATTTGCTTGTGGGCGATCAAACGATGAAATTGGCAGCAAGTGAGTCACTGGCTACTTTGAAATTTTCTGCTTTGCCCGTTGGAGTGCCATCAGATCTCATAGAGCGACGGCCTGATATTCGAGCTGCGGAACACAGATTGAAAGCAGCTAACGCTAATATTGGAGCAGCAAAAGCTGCATTTTTTCCACGCATACAACTCACCACTAACATTGGGTTAATCAGTAATAGCTTCTCTCAATTGTTTAGTGGTGGCGCGGATCAATCATGGAGCTTCGCACCTCAATTAACAATTCCCATTTTTAATTATAGTAGGAATCAATCTAATTTAGACTTAGTCAAAGTACGAAAAAATATCGCTATAGCTGAATACGAAAAAGTAATTCAAACTGCTTTTAGCGAGGTTTCAAATATCTTAGTAGCTAGAATGCAACTTGATAAGCAAATAGAGGCACAAAATAAAGTCTTTGAGGTAGAACGAGAGCGCTTAAGGCTGGCAACACGTCGCTACGACAGCGGGATAGCAAACTACCTTGAATTGCTTGATGCGCAACGAGGCATGTTTGATGCAGAACAGGTTTTAGTTCAACTTAAACAGATATTACTGAGCAATAGTATTAACCTCTTTAAAGTTTTAGGGGGGGAGTGGGAGGTATAGATTATTTTTATAATTCCAATTGCTTCAGTCGTTATTTTTTCATTGGCCGGCTTTTCTTTATTTGCCAATAGCTTTGCCGCTCAAATAGATCTTGCTCCAATGCGGGCTAAGAAAGGTCCTTGTTAAACAAAAAGGATGAATAAAGCAGTAATTTAAGGTGTGTTGGACGCCTTAATTGGCAACGAAACCAAACGCCGCTATGGCATTGTCGTGAATGCAAATAATCATTTTACTGATACTTAATCGTTCTACTCTTCAGTGACTGGACGTTCGCTACTCGGCTTCGTTAAAGTAATGTCTGATTTTGATTGCATCATCGTGACATCAAAAGGTTTGCTGTCTTCGCCAAAATAAAGGGTGCTATGTGGAAAAGGAATTTCGATTTTCGCCTCATCAAAAGCAAATTTGATGCGTCTCAAAAACTCTCGGCCAACAGTCCACTGTTGAATAGGTAATGTTTTAATCCGACCTTTAATAATAACGGCTGAGTCATCCAGTTTATCGACACCGAAAATTTCTGGTTGATCAATAATCAGCTGCTTATATTGTTCATCTGACATCATAGAATCGATTACCTCCTGAATTTTACTGGCCACCACATCCGTATTTTCTTTATAGGCAACACCAATATCAAAAACATAGGCCGACCAATCACTGGTCATATTACTCAATGAAGATATATTACCGTTTTGAAAATAATGAACAACGCCCTGAACATCTCTTAATACGGTTGTTCTAAAATTTATGCGTTCTACCAAGCCACCTGTATCGTTAATAATGACAACATCACCGACACGGATCTGATTTTCCAAAATCATGAAAAAACCGGCAATAAAATCACGTACTAGGTTTTGAGCACCAAAACCGACAGCAAGACCTAAAATACCTGCACTGGCTAATATTGGACCAATTTCAAGACCTACTTCGCGGAAGATAACCAAAGCCATGGTAATCCATAATGCAAGTAATCCTGCTTGTCTGAGTAATCTAACGATCGTTTCAATTCGTTTCTTGGCTTCAGATGATGACTCGCCAGAATGTGCTGAGCGACTAATCCATATGACTTCTAATTTAATGAGTGTTCTTTTTAGAAGGAAGGTCAAAAACCAAGCAATAAAAAGTATGAATGTGATCCGTAAGGAAGTGTTAATTAGCGAAACATAATCAAGACTTTCGGCCAGTTTTTGCAATAACTCCATAAGTCGGAAACTCCTAGATTGGGATGTTAAGATTCTATTGCCAGCATAACAAACCGATAAATTTGTTATCAAGACCAAGATGTTGTTCTATCGTATTGATGTGCGATTAAATATGCTTTAACTCATCAGGTGAAAGCCTGCTGGCTATTCAGCATAACCGCTACCAATTGCACGAAAAGGCATCTTTAAGCCGAGTTCACCCACTTGCAAGCCTACCCATGCAGGAAATGTATTACTATTTGGACCGGGGAAAAGTGTGTATTCATTAGACCAAGGATAATGACCGATAGCGTCGGTGACTTTTGGGATAAGTGCTGCGGCTTTTTCACCTTTTAATGACAGAACTTTACTAGGTTTGGCACCATACCAGTATCGATCTGGCGTAGTTGTTGTGTACTTAGTTAATGCTGGTAAGCCACGTTTGATGCGCCATCCTACTACTTCATAAACCGTATATTCAGATGCATTTTTTGCTTTTATCGCAATCCAAGTATGAACGGCAAACCAGCCTCGCCAACTAAATGCATCAGCAGCATAAACTTCAATGACCGCCGATTTTTCTTCGACTGGGTTAGGTGCTATGCCAGCAGATTCACGACTTGCCGTTTGCCAGTCATTGTTCGAACAAGCAGTGATTAGAAGGCTAAATAATATGGCAGCGGTATATTTGATCAAGGTTTTTTACCTTTAATTGCTGAAAAATAAAATGGTTTGATAACCAGTTTACAATCTGTTTGCTATTAAACAATCATTATCTTAATATCTATGAAGTAGCAAGACGAACTTGATTAAAACACATTAAAATGGTATGTAATCATTACTTATCATAGGCCGTTTTAGGATAAGCAATCTGTAGCTGTATCAAAAGAGTCATAGAGAAATAAAATGCTTTAACAAGTCTCAGTTATAGGCTTTTAACCCACAGTCGACTAATGGAATCGAACTTAAGGGATGTAGAATGACAAACAAAATATTGATTGTTGAAGATGAGGCTGTTGCTATTGCCGCTATGCAAAAGCTGACAAATCAGCTCGGCGTGAGCTACGTTGCAACGACCGCTCAAGCTGCAATAGCCATGACTTATGATATTGAACCCGATATTATTTTGCTCGATTTAGGCCTGCCTGATTTTGATGGTTTTGATGTCATCAGCGCACTAAAGTCTGACGAGAAATACTTTCATATTCCAATTATTGTGATTACATCAACCACCGATAGAGAGAGCCATTTGCGTGCAATTCGCAGCGGCGCCGATGACTTTTTATCCAAACCCTTTGACTATAAACTCTTACAAAGTCGAATTACCGCCCTATTAGAACGACAAGAACGGTTGGTAGCGCCAACAATTAACGCAAGAGCTAAAGATATCGAAAGTAAGTTTTCAAACGTTCTTGGCATGCTTTCGGAAGCGGTGATTGTGAGCGATAATCAGGGGGAAATCGAATTAGTTAATCAATATTGTCTCAACTTATTCGGCTATCAAAAAGATGAACTTATTGGACAGAATATTAAGCTTCTTATCCCTTTTGATGATAATGACCCATTTCCGCAAAATCATAGACCAGTAGATGACTATTTATTGCTGGCTGTGCCAACAGAATTTAATGTAAATACTAAGCTAGGTAAGCCACTTTCTATTGAGTTTAACTCATCAGAATATAGTGATATTTTAGGCAAACACTATCTGTTAGTAATTAGAGATTTAACAGAAAAACGTGCAATCCAAGCATCGCTTGTAAAACGAGCTATGTTTGATTCCTTGACCGGGCTGAATACGTTGACTGCTTTTCATCTTGATTTTGATAAGCAGATTTCTACTGAGCGAACACAAGGTGTCATCTTTGCGATGATGGTAGATTTAGATGATTTTCACAATTTAAACATACTTTATGGTCACGAATGGTGTGATAAATTACTGATAAAACTAGCTAGTGGTATTGGAAATCTTTGCATACTGAAACGATTGAAAGCCTACCGTTTGATGAGTGATCGTTTTTTGCTTTGTGCCTTTATGGAAGATGGTGAGGACGCATATGGAAAAAGTGCCCTTGTCGAGCTAGCAATAAAGGACATGATCAAATCGGTTGATCATCAGTTTAATATCAGGTTATCAATGACAGCGACATCGCTGATCAGCACAATGGATGAGATTAAACATAAACCTTTACTTCAATTGCTGGAAATGTCACTCACTATTGCGAAACATAATGCTGACCGAGGTCATTTCATCGTTGCGGATGATACCCACTATAGCCATAGAATCGATTTGGCTTCTATTTCGCAGTTGTTACTTGCAGATCCTAATTACTTTGAACTCTCCGTGGCGATACAACCTAAAGTAAACCTCACTGGCAATATCACTTCTTTTGAAATACTGCTGCGATGGAATAGTGAAGAATATCCTGATATCGGTTTACAGGAATTTATTGGACTTGCTGAAAATACTAGCGCCATTATCGATATCGGTTATTTTGTTATTCAACAAGCCTGTTTATTCCTAAGTCAAATTCCGCTCACTAAGAGGAGGCGGGTGAGCGTTAATCTTAGTCTTCGTCAGTTATCAGATAATCATTTTGTCACTAAAGTCGAGGATATTTGTGATGCATACAAGATTGCGAATAATTTAATTAGATTTGAACTAACGGAATCTATGGTTGCCGATGATATTAGCCTTGTCGCCGAAAAACTTGAAATGCTGACACGATCTAACTTTTCAATTTCCATTGATGATTTTGGAACCGGACAATCAAACCTTCGTTATATTCATCGTTTGCCAATGGCTGAGCTAAAAATTGATAAATCCTTCATCGACGATATCATTGATGCCGATGGTGATTATCCTCTGGTTGATTCTATATGTGCGATGGCGCGAGCGATGGGCTTAACTATTGTTGCAGAGGGTGTTGAAACCTATGCTCAAGTTCAATATTTATCAGGTACGAGTTGCGATGAGATACAAGGCTATTATTTTTATCGCCCCATGCCACTGTCGACCTGTCTTGCCTTGATTAATGAAGCGGATACTGTTGATTAAGTCCTACAATACTCTTTCTTGAGCATCTCATTATGCGAAATAGTAACAGACAATTATCAGAACAAAAGGCGACATCAGATCTAAAGTTTAAGCTGATGGTTTTACTGATCAGTAGCATAATAACTTTGAGCGTATTAGTCTTTTCTAGCCTATCCGTGATTAATAAAGAACGTGCACTCCAGCAAGAATGGCATGATATTAAAACGAAACAAGACCCCATAAAAAATGCGCTTTATTTACTTGTTTATCATGCGGGTTATGGTGGATTTATTCATGATTTTAAGAATTATGTGATTCGACAAACCCCTGTCTATCTTGACCAATTACGCACGCATAAAGACATCATCGAAAATCAATATAGTCAACTTAAAGTGTTGTTGAAGGATGAGCCGATATTACTAGCCGATTTAGAGGATGTTATTGCTACCCTAAATGAATACTTCAGCAAAATTGATATAGCAGAATTAGCCGTTCAAAATGGTGCATCCGTCAAAGAGTTAGATTCGCTTGTAAGAACGGATGATTCAGTCGCAATGAAAGCGCTAGAGTCATTGAAAAAACATACCGATTCAACAATGGCTAAGTCAATTGATAGGACGAATCAACAATTAGTGGAATTGAATGCTGTGAGTAATAATGTACTACTGGTTTCTATTCCAATTATTATTCTCACTTTTGTCGGTATATGGTCAACGATGACTACACGCAAAGCCTTGAGTTTAGCTAATGCCTTTGCTATTAAAGCCCACGCTTCTAAACAAGCACAGGCAACTTTCCTTGCCAATATGAGCCATGAGATTCGGACACCTATGAACGGTGTATTAGGGATGTTGACCTTATTACAAGATACAAACCTAGATCAACAACAGAATTATTTTTTAACACAATCTCGTAAAAGTGCAGAAAAATTACTTCGTATTATTAATGATATTCTGGATATTTCCAAAATAGAGTCCGGCCAATTAACCTTCCAAAAAACTAACGTCAATATTGAACAGCTTATTGTTGATGTTGGTCGGCTCTACGAAGCGGAAGCAAATGCAAAATCAATAGACCTACTGTGCCCTGGCAATCCTATCCAAAACTGCATTGTTAAAGTAGATGGTATTCGGTTGCGTCAAGTAATGACCAATCTTGTTAGTAATGCCATTAAATTCACTGATGTGGGCGTGGTAGATGTGACCATTAATAAGATATTTAAAGCGGATACAGTAGAACTTACCTTTGCTGTAAATGATACAGGTAGTGGTATTCCAGAATCACAGACCGCCAACATCTTTAAACGCTTTAAACAAGTTGATAATAGTCTGACACGGCACACGGGAGGAACCGGCTTGGGTCTGACCATTTGTTCTGAATTAGTCAGCAGAATGGGAGGAAAGCTTGTGGTCTCTTCTGTGCTAGGACAGGGGAGCCAATTTAGTTTTACTATTGAGTGTGAACTAGCAGAGGCGCTAGAACAAACCACCTTTAAACCGATTGATAATCAAATGCTTATCTGCTTTGGGCATCCTAAATATCTGGAATATCTTACTGCATTATTAGCCAGCTGGGGAATGGAAGCTAAAGTTTCTCATGATTTGGAGGAGCTTGTTCAATTAATTGAGAAGGTGTCATCATCAATGACGATGGTGGTTATACTTGATTCTAAGATGGTTAATCATAATGACTTTTCTAAAATTGAGAGAATCAAGAAGAATGGCTGCAAAGTTATCATGACTAATTCGCTAACGTTACAAAATCACAAACAACAACGCCAACAATTTGCAGATGTTTCTATTGTTAAGCCGATTGCACCATCTGAATTGTACAACGCTATTCTTTCAGTAACGGGCGATAATATATCTGAGAATCAAGACTTAAGAGCATCATCACTTTATCGTTCACATCAAATGAAGGGACATGTATTGCTTGTTGAAGATGATATTATCAATCAACAAGTGGCTATAGCCTTATTAGGTAAGTTTGGATTAACCGTAGAGCTGGCAGAAAATGGCCAAGAAGCATTAAATAAACTCAAAAATCGTCAATACGCCTTAGTTTTAATGGACTGCATGATGCCCGTAATGGATGGTTATCAGGCAACTAAACTTATTCGTTCAGATGTTACGGGTGATATCGATAGTACTGTTCCTATAATTGCACTGACTGCAAATGCGATGGAAGGCGCAGCGGAGGAATGTATTAGCGCAGGTATGAGTGACTATCTCTCTAAACCCATTGATCCGGAAGTGTTAGTTGAGAAACTAAAGAAATGGCTACCTTCAGAGGATACCTCTTATAGTATTTAACCAATAACATCTTGAGTTTCGCTGGTACATGTAACTTCGTTCAAATGCAGCTCGTCGCTTATGTGTCCCTCTTAATATAGCGTATATAAATGTAGGTTTTCAGCCGTTACATGGAGAAGATAATGGATAATAAGATGCTATTTGATAAAGCTCAGTTACTAGGCCGTGTAGATAACGACACTGTATTAGTTGAGCAACTAATGAGTCTATACATCAAACAACTTAGCCAAATGATAGAAAGTCTCAAAGAGGCACTTGTGTTAGAAGACAAAAGACAGGTCCTTTCTCTAGCCCATAAAATTAAGGGCTCGTCGGTCACAATCTGTTGTCAATTAATTTCGCAAAAGGCAGCAGAGATTGAAAATCATCTAATCAACGATAATTTCAATGTAGCATTTATTAAAGATTTTATTAGTCAAATTGAACACGATGCGCGTCAATTTTCTTCATTGTTAAAAGATAATTGAACAATCAATTCTCTTTTACAATCTCCCTGATAAATAACCTAAGATAAAGTGGCTACTTATTAGGCCTTAAGCTGAATTTTTTGCTCAATATAAAGAGACTTTTCAACGAAATCTTAGCTAGATTTAAGTCAGTGATGACGACCTTTTTTGCTGAATTAAATTGATTCAATCGGTTATGACAGCCGTTTTATTTTCAGGGTTCCTCTAGTAGAAAATGATGGTACAACTCGATGACCAAACGCATTGTGATTAAGACTTAATGTCATTGCTGCTACTCATTCATGTTGGTGGAACTGCATTGAGAGAAAAAAATCTTAATTAGTGGCAACATGACATTTATCTGCCGTATATTTTGTCATTATTATTTACCTTCAACATGATCGGTTACTAGCTTTTTCTTTTTTAGCTGATAATGAAAAATAGCACTGAGTTAGCGAGTTATTAAACATTCCAAGCGTCATCAGGCTGCCAATTATCTAACCATTGAGGGATATCACTTGCAGGCATTGGCCGAGCAATGCCGTAACCTTGAGCTAATTGGCAGCCTAGTTGTAATAATGTCGTGCCGTGTTCAATTGTTTCAACTCCCTCAGCAATGACTTTACGGTGAAAGGCTTTAGCTAAGCTTATTACACCTTCCACTATCGCTAAATCCTCTGGATCATCCAACATGTCTCGCACAAAGCTTTGGTCAATTTTAATTAAGCTTGCCGGTAGACGTCGAAGATAAGTAAGAGATGAATAACCAGTACCAAAATCATCCAAAGCAAAATGAACACCAAGTTTACAACAAGCATTCATGGTTGCTGTTACATGATTAATGTCGGTTAATGAACTGGTTTCTAATACTTCTAGTTCTAAATGATGTGGTGAAACATCAGCGTGTGCTGTCAATAGCATCTCTAATCTTGAAACAAAATCAGATTGTTGTAATTGATGAGCACTGATATTGACACTAATTGGCAATATAATTGAGATGTTTTGCCATTCGCTTAGTTGTCTTAATGCCTCATCAATAATCCATTCACCTATCTCTAGACTAATGGCATGATCTTCTATTATGGGTAAAAAGTGAATAGGCGCAATTAAGCCTCTTGTAGGATGTTGCCAACGAATTAGAGCTTCTACACCGATCACTTCGCCTGTGTGCATATTTACTTTAGGTTGATAATGTAAGACAAATTCTCGTCTATCAAGACCTGAGCGAATATCCCCAATGCTTTCACGTTGGATTTTGATGGCATCATCATGAGCGGTATCAAATAAGTGATAACAATTTTTACCTGCTTCTTTAGCTAAATACATTGCTTGATCAGCGTGCCGGATAAGTTGATCGGCGTCAGCACCATCTTGAGGATAAAGCGTAACCCCAATACTGGCCGAAATATTTAATACGATGTCATCCACTACGATAAGTTCAGATGTGGCAAGTAATAATCGTTTTAATACCGGCTGACAATCTTCGGCGTTGACTAAGTTGGCGAGCACTGCGATAAACTCATCACCACCTAATCTTGCAAGCGTATCACCTCCACGTAAGGCTTCTTTTAAGCGTTGAGATACGATAATAAGCAATTCATCACCTACGCTGTGGCCGTGTTTGTCATTGATGGCTTTGAAGTTATCGATATCCAGAAAGACGACTGCTAATGACTCATGTCTGCGTTGGCATTGCACCATTGCTTGTCTAAGGCGATCAGCAAGTAACGAACGATTTGGCAAGCCTGTTAAAACGTCAAAATTAGCAATATGTTCTAGCTGATCTTGGTGTTCTTTCATCTGCGTAATATCGCTACATAAGACAACATAATTGGTTGTCACACCATGCGCATCGCGAACTGCGCTGATGGTTTTCATCTCAGCGTACAACTCACCATTTTTACGACGGTTCCAGGCTTCACCAATCCACAAGCCTTTTGCTTGTAATATCTCCCACATGTCGGCATAAAATGCTGCTGACTGTTTGTCAGAGCTAAACATACTCCAGCCTTGGCCTAGACACTCGTCTTTAGCGTAGCTTGTAATGTCGATAAAAGTATCATTAACATCAATAATTGTGCCCTGTTCATCAGTTATAGCGATGCCTTCAGCAGCATGAGTGAATACGCTAGCTGCGAGTTGCAGTCGAATTTTAGCCGCTTGTTCCAACGCAGTATTATTAGTAGCGATCAGTAGGTAACCAATGATCGCTTCTCTTTCATCACGTAATGCCGATACCGATACGGTGGCAGGAAAATGAGTACCATCTTTGCAGACAAAATTCAGTTCGTATTTATCATCGATGCACCGAGATGCCTTGTACACCAATGTTTCAAAGCCGGCAGTAATCGCTGTCCCAAGTTCCAAACTAAGTGCTTCTGCACGAGCAATAACTTGCTTTGTGTCAGAGATATCTGCAGGCGTAATTTTGTTGATAACATCAATAGCTGAGTAGCCCAGCATCCGCTCGGCGCCGGTATTGAAGATTTGAATGACACCATTAGCATCAGTGGCAATACTTGAAAAATCAGCACTATTAAAAATGGCATTCTGCAAAGCATTTGCTCGAGCTAGTGCTTTCTCAGTATTTTTACGTGCAGTGTTATCTGTGCCAATTAATAAATAGCCGATAATAGTGTTTCTCTCATCACGCAGTGCTGTGATTGATACTACGGCTGGAAAACGACTACCATCTTTTCGGATATAAGTTAGCTCATAAATATCTTCGATGCCGCGTGATGCTTTGTATACCAATGTCTCAAAGCCTGCTGAAATAACGGTACCAAATTCGATACTGAGCGCCTCAGCTCACTCATATATTTCTTGTGTATCTGAAATATTAGCTGGCGTGATTTTGTTCATTACCTCAGTAGCCGAATAGCCCAACATACGCTCAGCACCGACGTTAAATATCTGAATAACGCCATGAGCATCTGTAGCAATACTGGAGAAATTAGCACTGTTGAAAATGGCATTCTGTAATGTGCTTTTATTAATTAGTGCAGCTTGTGTTTGTCGATTCTTAGTTATTTCATCTGTAGCCACAAATTACCAGTGTCATTTGATTTAAAATTGATATTTAGACGGTTTTTGTAAAGCGTATGAGTTTTTTTGAGTTTTGTAAAATATTTATCGAGGCATTCTCCTGCAATAGTGTTCCACCGTTTTATGAGTGATTATTGCAAGTAATTTATTGAGGAGAGTCTGATGCAATGGATAGCTATAAAATAATGTTGATGTTGGTTTTATTTTATCGGGTTGTTTGGTTATTAAATGCATTTTTATTAAGCTCCTTGCGATATCGATTCCTAGTGACAGAGCAGGTGTGAGACGTTAAAAATACCAGCGTACCGAATTATCTGCTAAATGCGTTATATAGATTAAATTGGAAATTCTTATTTTTAATAATGGGTGGCTAATTTAAGCCAGTTTTGAATTAAACAATTGGGTTGACCAAAATATTTATAAGAAATATCACTTTATGAAAGAACAATTTTATGAGAACGGGTAAATTGGAAGTGCTTAAAAATTAACACGGCAATATTTAAGTCAAAAGAAGACATGTTGACGCTTGTATTTCATAAGCAATTTACTCTAATATTTAGCGGCTTAATTTAAAGGCTAGGAAGTGTTGAATGCTTGTTTCATTATTGGTGAGATATCAATGCTTTGTTGTCTCAGCTAATTATCCCAACCATACACATGTTTATTTCAAATCGAGCCCACTATATTTTGATTGAGGCAACGGTCTAATTCTGTTATTTTGTATCGCTGATTTGTGCGTAACTATTCTGGTCGCGCCATTATTAGAACTCTCCAAAATATGACTAAATTTATCTTCGTCACCGGTGGTGTTGTATCGTCCTTGGGTAAAGGGATCGCAGCTGCATCATTGGCCGCTATTCTTGAAGCTCGTGGTTTGAAAGTCACCCTCGTTAAACTTGATCCATACATCAATGTTGATCCTGGCACGATGAGCCCTCTACAGCATGGTGAAGTATTTGTAACCAATGATGGTGCGGAAACGGACTTGGATTTAGGTCATTATGAGCGCTTTATTGATGCCAATATGACTAAAGCCAATAACCACACCACAGGCCAAATTTACGAAAATGTCATTCGTAAAGAACGTCGCGGTGAGTATTTGGGTAATACGGTACAAGTTATTCCTCATATTACGGATGAAATTCAGCGTTGTATCTATGAAGGTGCAGGCGATGCCGATGTGGCATTAATTGAAATCGGCGGCACTGTCGGTGATATTGAATCATTACCATTTCTCGAAGCAATCCGTCAGATGGGTACCTTATTAGGCCGTGATAATGCGCTATTTATTCACTTGACCTTAGTGCCATATATTCCCTCTGCTGGCGAAATTAAAACAAAACCAACTCAACATTCTGTTAAAGAATTGCGCACGATTGGTATTCAGCCGGATGTGTTGTTATGCCGAATGGATAGACCGCTACCTGAATCAGAGCGTCGCAAGATTTCTTTATTCACTAATGTGCCTGAAAAATCAGTTATCGCATCGGTCGATGTCGATAGTATTTATAAAATTCCATTGGGTCTTCATGCACAAGGTTTGGATGATATTGTTGTTAAACAATTACATTTAGATGCTAAACCTGCTGATTTAAGCCAGTGGCAAACTGTTGCCGATAATATTGATAATCAAGATAGTGAAGTAACTATTGCGATGGTCGGTAAATATATGGATCTGACTGAGGCATACAAATCATTATCAGAATCATTGATCCATGCCGGTATTCATACTCGCACGAAAGTCAAAGTACATTATGTTGATTCTGACATTATTGAAAAAGACGGCCCTGCATCTATCGCGAATGTCGATGCGATTTTAGTACCAGGTGGTTTTGGTGAGCGAGGTGTTGAAGGGATGATTTTGACGGCGCAATATGCACGTGAAAATAATATTCCATACTTAGGTATTTGTTTGGGTATGCAAGTCGCCGTGATTGAATATGCTCGTAACAAAGCAGGTCTCAAAGGTGCGTACAGCACAGAATTTGACCTTGATACACCGCACCCGATTATTGGTTTGATCACTGAATGGCAAAAAGAAGATGGCAGCGTAGAACAACGCGATCATGATTCTGACTTAGGTGGCACGATGCGTTTAGGTGCTTATCCTTGTGTATTAGAAGAGGGCAGTTTGGCACAAGCTATATATGGTGCCAACGAAGTGAGCGAGCGTCATCGTCATCGTTATGAATTTAATAACAACTATAAACAAATATTAGAAGAAGCTGGTTTACGTTTCTCGGGTATGTCTACCGATAAAAACTTGGTAGAAATGATCGAAATCCCTGATCACCCTTGGTTTGTCGCTTGTCAGTCGCATCCAGAATTTACATCAACACCACGACATGGTCATCCGTTGTTTGATGGTTTTATCAATGCAGCCAAGAAACACAAAGCTGCTCACAATAATACAGGTGGAGAAAAATAATGGAATTATGTGGCAAAGAAGTTGGCGGTAAACAACCACTATTTTTAATCGCTGGTACGTGTGTTATTGAAAGCGAACAAATGACGATGGATGTGGCCGGTCGTTTAAAAGAAATGACGGATCGCTTGGGCATTCACTTTATCTACAAATCGTCGTTTGATAAAGCCAATAGAACATCTGTCAATAGCTACCGTGGTCCAGGTATTGAAAAAGGCTTAGCTATTTTAGAAAAAGTGAAAAAAGAATACGGCGTACCTGTTTTAACCGATGTTCACGAATACTCACCATTAGCTGAAGTGGCCAGCGTGGTTGATATTTTGCAAACACCTGCATTTTTATGCCGTCAAACCAGCTTTATTTTAGATGTGTGTAGCCAAGGCTTACCGGTGAATATCAAAAAAGGTCAATTTCTTGCCCCTTGGGATATGAAACATGTTGCAGAAAAAGCAAAATCAACTGGTAATAATCAAATTATGTTGTGCGACCGCGGCACTTCATTTGGTTACAATACTTTGATTTCAGACATGCGTGGTTTGCCTATCATGCGTGCAATGGATTGCCCTGTCGTATTTGATGCAACACATTCAGTGCAACAACCAGGCGGAATGGGTGGTTCATCAGGCGGTCAACGCGAATTTGTTCCTGTATTAGCACGTGCTGCGGTATCCGTTGGTGTTGCGGGTGTCTTTATGGAAACGCATCCTGATCCTGAACAAGCCTTAAGTGATGGTGCGAATTCATGGCCATTAGATAAAATGGAAGCCTTGCTTGAAACATTATTAGCCATCGATACGACGGTTAAAAAGCATGACTTTATTGAAGATTCATTGATTGGTTAACGGACTAAAAACACCGTCACCACGTTAAATATAAATTGTTAGCTAGCATAAGCTCTAAGCTATTCATTGGAGAAGTACCTTGAGTAAAATTACTGATATCCGTGCCCGTGAAATTTTAGATTCACGTGGTAACCCGACCGTTGAAGCTGATGTTATATTAGAAAATGGCATTATTGGTCGTGCGGCTGTTCCTTCTGGCGCATCAACAGGACAACGTGAAGCCGTTGAATTACGTGATGGTGATAAATCACGTTATTTAGGTAAAGGCGTACTTAAGGCGGTTGCTGCAGTTAATGGCGAATTGCGTGATGCAATTGTTGGAATGGATGCAGATGATTTGCAAAGTGTTGATGCAAAATTAATTGCTGTTGATGGCACGCCAAATAAAGCACGTTTAGGTGCGAACGCTTTATTAGCAATCTCAATGGCGACAGCACGCGCAGCTGCTAATGATGCTGGTTTGCCTTTATATCGCTACCTTGGCGGTGATAGTGCAACGACGATGCCTGTTCCTATGATGAACATCATCAATGGTGGTTCACATGCTAATAACAGTGTTGATCTGCAAGAATTTATGATTTTGCCTGTTGGCGCACCGACTATTGCAGAAGCAGTACGTTATGGCGCTGAAGTATTCCATGCTTTGCAAAAAGTATTAAATGACCGCGGCTTAAATACTGCGGTTGGTGATGAAGGTGGTTTTGCACCTGACTTAACATCAAATGAAGCTGCGATTGAAGTTATCTTAGAAGCCATTGCTAATGCTGGTTTTGAAGCTGGCAAAGATATTATGTTGGGACTTGATGCAGCAAGTTCTGAGTTTTATAAAGATGGCAAATATGTCTTAGCCTCAGAAGGTCGTTCATTAAGCTCAGAAGAATTGGTCGATATGTTTGAATCTTGGGTCAATAAATATCCTATCATCAGCATTGAAGATGGTATGGATGAAAATGATTGGGATGGCTGGAAACTATTAACAGATCGCATCGGTGATCGTGTGCAATTAGTTGGTGATGATTTATTTGTAACCAATACCGCTATTTTAGAACAAGGAATCGCCAAAGGCGTCGCTAATTCTATTTTGATTAAAGTGAACCAAATCGGTACGTTGACTGAAACATTTGCAGCGATTGATATGGCTAAAAAAGCAGGTTACACCGCTGTTATGTCGCATCGTAGTGGTGAAACAGAAGATACGACCATTGCCGATCTTGCTGTAGCAACGAATGTAGGTCAAATCAAAACAGGTTCGTTATCACGCTCTGACCGGGTTGCTAAATATAATCAATTAATTCGCATTGAAGCAGAATTGGTTGATGCAGCAACATATCCTGGTTTGAAAGCATTTAACTAAGCATGAAACCATGAAAGCACTAATGATTTTTCTAGCGGTGATCTTAGTTTTATTACAGTATCGCTTGTGGTTTAGTCATGATGGATTACCTAGTGTTTTATATTTGCATCATCAAGTCGACGTTCAACAGCAAGGCAATGATGTGCTGGAAAAACGAAATCAGTTATTAGCGGCTGATGTGCATGATTTAAAAAGCGGTTTGGATGCGTTGGAAGAACGTGCACGAAACGATATGGGAATGATTAAACGAGAAGAAACTTTTTTTCAGATCATCGAAGAAGCTAAGAGTGAACAATGAACAGGTGTGGGCCATTGTGCCCGCAGCTGGCATTGGCGCAAGAATGCAGGCCGATCGCCCCAAGCAATATTTATTGCTTGATGACAAAACGGTACTTGAACACACTTTAGAACGTTTAGCATCACATCCACACATTACAGGATTGATTGTTGCAGTTGCAGAACATGATCCTTATTGGGCGACATTAAACTTACCGTCAACCTGTCCTATTTACGTTGTAGATGGCGGCAATGAACGCGCCGACTCGGTTTTTAATGCGTTGCACTATTTATCGACATTGAGTACTGAAAATCCTTGGGTATTAGTACATGACGCTGCTAGACCTTGTTTACGTCATCAAGATATTGATTTGATGTTGTCGACGTTGATAAACCATCAAGTAGGCGGAATTTTAGGTATTCCTGTTAATGACACGGTTAAGCGTGTTGATGCGGAATCTGCAATAACAGAAACCGTTTGTCGGCAAGGTTTATGGCGAGCATCAACACCACAAATGTTTCGTTTGCAGGCATTAAAATCGGCATTGGACAGCGCTAAACAACAACAATTATCGGTGACTGATGAAGCCAGTGCTATGGAATTGGCTGGTTTAAAACCGCTGATAGTTGAAGGACATTCCGATAATATTAAAATCACCGTGCCACAAGATCTCGCACTAGCCAGTTTATTTCTACAACTCCAAAATAGAGAAATGTGATGAGAATAGGTCACGGTTATGATGTTCATAAATTTGCAGAAAATAGACCGCTTATTATCGGGGGGGAAACCATTCCGCATACTCATGGTTTAGATGCGCATTCTGATGGCGATGTACTTATTCACGCGATTTGTGATGCATTATTAGGCGCGGCAGGTTTGTGGGATATTGGTCATCATTTTCCTGATACTGATGCCAGCTTTAAAAATATTGATAGCCGTATATTATTACGTCGTGTTATCAATGATTTAGCAGAACGTGGCTGGCAAGTGAGCAATATTGATAGCACTATTGCCGCTCAAGCGCCTAAACTTGCGCCCTTTATTCCTGCAATGCGTGCTAAGTTAGCAGAAGATCTTGCTGTCGGTATTGATGCGATTAATGTCAAAGCTACTACGACTGAAAAGTTAGGCTTTGTCGGCAGGGAAGAAGGTATCGCTGCTCATGCTGTTGTACTCATTAAGAAAAAAGACTAAACATGCACAGTTTCGACTTTGCTGTTTTACCACATATTAATTCTGATGCTTTATCGTGTTCGGCAACGATTCGTAGCCAACGTGAATTTTTCCAAGTCGATGAACAATTACCCTTTGAACCTGATGGCGGTGGTGGTCATGTTTGGTTAAACATTCAAAAACGCGGCATTAATACTGATTGGTTAGCGCTTGAGTTAGCAAAATTTGCTGGCGTGCACCAAGTCGCTGTTGGTTTTGCAGGGTTGAAAGATCGTCATGCGGTGACTCGCCAATGGTTTAGCATTAACTTAGAAGGTTTTGCAGAACCAGATTGGTCGGCATTTGAAACAGATGATATTCAGATTATCGAACAAACGCGTCATGGTAAAAAATTAAAACGAGGTGTGCTTGCTGGCAATACATTCACCTTACGTTTGACCGATCTGCAAGGTGATAAAGCATTGTGGGAATCATCACTCAATAAGATCCAACAACAAGGCGTGCCGAATTATTTTGCTGAACAGCGTTTTGGTCATCAAGCAGGTAATTTATATCGTGTTGAGCACTGGTTTTCAACTGGTAAAGCACCCCGTAAACGCAATCAAAAAAGTATTTATCTATCCGCAGCGCGATCTTGGTTGTTTAACCTTGTTCTAGCAGAACGCATTAAAATGGGTCAATGGAATCAAGCATTAGTCGGTGATGTAATGTTATTGGCAGGGACTAAAGCCAGTTCATTTGTGGTTGATGATATTGATCAAACCTTAAAGACCCGATTAGCTACAATGGATGTTCATCCAACTGGGCCAATGTGGGGACGAGGTAATCCGCTGGTTCATGGTGATAGTTTAGCTGTTGAACAAGCCGTGTTAGCTGACTGGCAAGCCTGGCAACAAGGTTTAGAAAAAGCGGGTATGAGCCAAGAGCGTCGTGCTATGCGTCTGTATCCTGCTGATTTTAAATGGCAATTTATGGCTGATAATCAGTTAGAATTAACGTTCTTTTTACCTTGAAGATAAGTATCATTTTTCTTATATACTGATACAGGAGGGCGCAATGGGACGCATTTACGATGACATCACTCAGACAATCGGACGCACACCGCTGGTCCGGCTTAACCGGCTCACTGAGGGAGTACT
>LAZR01000818.1_pt1 | contig 21467 bp, 22 predicted proteins | sample 329461 | NCBI WGS metagenome assembly LAZR01 (sample SAMN03002196, study PRJNA259156) | marine sediment metagenome | biome: sea floor; feature: Hydrothermal impacted sediments; material: marine sediment; isolation source: Loki non-amplified sample from Loki's castle hydrothermal vent sediment ...
AAGGGTTCCGGCTCGGGTGGCACCAAGGGTTCCGGCTCGGGTGGTACTAATGGCTCCGGCTCGGGTGGCACTATTTCTGGCCACGGCCAGTGGGGTGGGGAAAACGCCGCAGCGGCAGCCAACTCATTGCCACCTTTCGAAGATTACGAGGTGGACTCGGTAGCTTCCAACGAAATCACATTGGATAATGTCATGTCTTTAATGACAAAGGACATGGACGCCGTCGACCAAGACGATACCAACGACGACACACCCGTAGATTGGGGCGGCTCAGAGTTGCTGTGATTGTAAAACAACGTTGAAAATCCCATTGATGGCGGCATAAAAGCCGCCATCAACATGTACAAAATACCACTCTGCGCGCTTCGCTTAACACCAGCACGCAGATTTCAGACGGTCATCAGCGCTAAATAGCCTGGTTTAGCTTATAGAAGTGTCAGTCAATGCGCATGCCAGACCAAAGTAACTGTCTGAAAAAACTTAGCTAATTCATCAGGGTTACGCGCAAGTCGAATTGCTATGCTCGAGTTTAGATAAGTTTTATCAAGTTAAAAATATGGTAAGTTTTCGCCATATTTAGCCTGATATAACCTTATTTAGGTCATTATGTGACCATAGCTGAATGTCAAACGTGCCGCTTATCTAACCAAGCAAACCGAAAAGGCAAAAACATGCTATCAATCTTATCAATCGGCACGAACAGCCCTCCACCGCAACAGACTCAATCTCCCGCGGCCCAAGAGCCATCGAAGACTTCGGTCGCTTCGTCATCATCATATACTAGCCAATCAGCGGGTAGCGTCGACCCCGCGACAAAAGAAGCCGCTTCTGCTAACACAGTCAGCAGATCGGCGAGCGTTGCTTTGTCAATGGTCGATGACAAAAAAGCTGCGAACGAAGACCTAGAACGGAAAACAGCGGAACAGCGCGTCGAAACGGCACGTTTTCGGGCGATGATTGACGATATCGCTCCGGTTTCCAACTCTTCTGAGCGCGCAAGTAAATCCTATATTTCCGCACTGCTGACCACACAGACACCTGATGGTGCGCCCGCTTCGGAGAGTGCGTCGGCCCAGACCAAAACGCAAACCTCGAAGCTGTCTGCTTTATCCGCCTGAGTATAGATCAAGCGTTGTTTGCTGGGCCTATCGTTGACGCATTAATCGTACGATGATCGGTCCAGCACACTCTACCGCTTTTGGCACTGACGAAAGCATATTTACTTTGTGGCAGGCCCAACAGGTCCGAAGCTGCGAAAGTGGCCAGAATTCGGAACAGATGTGAACAAACTGGTTTAAACTAGCTTCTGAATCAGGTGGCCGATGACATCGACTGTTGATCTTTTGGAGGCGGCAATGGAACCGAATATGGCGCGCGCATGGGGTCTTTCGTTTAATGATCTCAGGTTCTTGAGCGGATTTTCAAAAGGCCTATGGCTTGAGGTGGCATTGCAGCTTAGCAATGTTCGCAATCATGGCCGGTTTGTCGAAGATTGGCTGGAGATCGACAATGGCATCATATCGTATGTGTCATCAAAGCTCGACGTTCCACCGGAAGGCCCTGTCAGTGTGTTCTCTGGTCGCAGTGCTCGTCGATACCGATTGGCTATTGTCAGCTATTTGAACCTTTCCAGACCGACAGTTCGTAACCGGGCCACCTCAAGAAATGGTTGTGTGATACCGCATGCCCCAAAGGCGGGTCCCGTGATGAGATGGTGCAACAGAGCTTTGCGTGGTTTCGGGACCGTAAACTGCTGTCACCAAAGCAAGTTGCGCTTTCCCGCATCGTAAACTCTGTCAGATGAGGGTTCATTGAAGAATTCGTTACATCAGTGAGCGCCCGTTTGTCTGAAGCGACAGTTGAGCGTCTTGAAATAAGTCTGTCTGAACCCGGTGCACGCACTGGCTTCGTGCGGCTGAAGGACGATGTCGGTGCCGCCACACTGGACAATGTCCTCGCCGCCGCTGATCGGTTGGCATTCATTCAAGGCCTAAATTTACCGTTTGACCTTGAAGCGAGCATAGACCCAAGCTGGATCAAAAAACTGTCACGCCGCGTGCAGGGGGAAACGGCAGCTGAAATGCGACGTCACAGCCCCAAACGCCGTATGGGTCTCTTTGCGATATTCTTGATGTCCCGACGCGCTCAGGTGACAGACGGCCTCGCGGATTTGCTGATTGAGGTGGTGCACCGCATCGCAACGAGATCACGCCGCAAGGTCATTGGTAAGATTGCTGCCGATATAGAGAAGGTGCATGGCAAAGAGCGAATGCTTGTCGATATCGCGGTTGCGGCCATGCTTACGCCAAATGGGCGGGTCGCGGATGTTATCTATCCCATTGCGGGCGTCACCAAATTAAAAGCGGTCATTGACGAATACCGGACGAAAGGCGCGCTGGATAACCGCAGACAGATCATCATGCGGGGATCTTATGCCAGCCACTATCGGCGCATGCTGCCGCCATTGTTGTCGGTGCTGGAGTTCAGATCAAATAACGCGACGTGGCGGCCCATACTGGATGCACTGCATTTGATCGTACAGTTCGGCGAAGATGGGCGACGGTTTGCGCCTGTATCGATGGCACCGGAGGGATCGATCCCGCGCAAGTGGCGCGGCACCGTCATTAATGCGAACGGTCGTCTCAACGTCATCTCTTATGAACTTTGTATTCTAACGCAGCTCAGGGATCGCATTCGAGCAAAGGAAATCTGGATCGAAGATGCCGACCGTTACCGCAACCCTGATGATGATTTGCCAAAGGATTTTACGACAAACCGCGACTTCTACTATCAGCGGCTGAACCTCACGCAGAGTGCGCAATCCTTCACACGATCGGTTCGCTGCCAGCTCGAAGATTCCTTGCAGGCGCTGAATGCGTCGATCTCCAATAATGATCAGGTGCAGTTGAAGTGGTCGGGAGAGAACCGCATCCGTATCACACCATTCGTACCTGCGCCTGAAGCCAAAGGCCTTGTTAGCCTTAAATCTGAAATCAGCCGACGCTGGCCCATGACCGGTCTGCTCGACACGCTCAAGGAAACGGTACTCGACACCGGATTTCTGGACGCATTTGAAACCTCGGCCAGCCGGGAGGCATTACCCAAGGGCGTTCGCGATCAGCGTCTACTTCTTTGTCGATATGGCTTGGGTACGAATGCAGGGTTGAAACGGATTGCAGCGGGTGTTCCCGGTATCAGCTACGACGAGCTTCTGCATATCCGTAGGCGCTATATCGATCCATCATCCATGCGCGCCGCATGTGCAAACGTTGCGGATGCCACGTTGGCGGTGCGCAACCCAGCAATCTGGGGAACAGCTGGGACAGCCTGTGCTGCGGATTCAACGAAGTTTGGGGCTTGGGGCAAGAACCTGATGACCGAGTGGCACGCGCGCTATGGTGGGCGGTGCGTCATGATTTACTGGCATGTCGCACGACAAGCAACGTGCATCTATTCGCAGCTGAAACGATGTTCTTCATCAGAAGTCGCCTCTATGATTGAAGGTGTGCTGCGCCATTGCACAGATATGGAAATCCAGCGGCAGTATGTGGACAGCCACGGCCAAAGTGCTGTTGGGTTTGCCTTTTGTCATCTGCTTGGCTTTGAACTCGCACCATGTCTGAAAGCAATCGCAAGGCAAAAGTTAGCGCTGCCGGGTGTCGGGATGCGCGCGCAACTGCCGAACTTGCTGTCCGTTTTGTCGGGTGTCATTAATTTGGCTGAAATCGAACGGCAATACGACGAGATGGTCAAATATGCAGCTGCCATGCAGCACGGAACGGCTGACCCGGAATCTATCCTGCGCAGCTTTGGACGCGCCGACGTCATGCATCCGACCTATAAGGCGCTGGCTGAGTTGGGTCGCGCGATCAAGACGATTTTCCTCTGCCGCTACTTGCAATCCGAGGATTACCGCAGGGAAATCCATGAAGGCCTGAACGTTGTCGAAAACTGGAACAGCGCAAATGGCTTCGTCTTCTTTGGCAAGGGCGGTGAAATCGCCACCAATAGGATCGCGGATCAGGAAATCTCGGCCCATGCTCTTCATTTGCTGCAAGCATCACTTGTTTATGTAAACACACGGATGGTCCAGACTGTGCTGGCGGATGAAGATTGGGCGGCGCGACTTTCAGAGCGCGATGCGCGCGGCCTCACACCGCTGATCTATGGGCATATCAATCCTTACGGGAAATTTGACATTGATCTGGGCAATAGGATCGATTTTACCAGTAGGGCAGCATGATAAAATCAAGGAGCAATCGTCGCTTGCAGGGCTGCATAAAGCGTTGTCTTGCCAATCTTCAATCGGGCCGCTGCCTCACGCACCGTCAAGCCATCATCTATATACTGACGGGCGCGGATTAGTTTCTGATCAGTGATGACCTTCTTGCGTCCACCCTTACGGCCTCGCGCAGCGGCAGCCTTCAAACCGGCTTGGGTTCGTTCGCGGATTAGATCGCGTTCGAACTGGGCCAAGGCCCCGAACAGATGAAACACCAAAGTTCCGCCGCTGGTTGTCGTGTCTACACCTTCAGTCAGCGACCGGAAACCAACACCCTTAGATTTGAGGTCGATGACGGTTTCGATCAGGTGCTGCATGGAGCGCCCCAACCGATCCAGTTTCCATACAATCAGTGTGTCGCCGTCCCGGACATAATCGATAGCTTTGTTCAGGCCGGGGCGTTCAACCTTTGCACCGGATACCACGTCATCATATATTACCTCGCATCCAGACAGTTCGAGCGCATCAGTTTGGGGATTAAGCGTTTGGTCCGGTGTTGATACCCGTGCATATCCGACCAAAGCCATTTTAGTGTCCCATTTGTCCCGTTTCTCGTCCATAAATCAATCTGTCCGCGTTCCCAATGTCAAGGGCGGTTCTCGGACTGACGTGCGCGTGGCCGACAGACGGTCGTTTGAAGGACTTGAACTACGCGTTTTGAGATATAGCCGTTCTTACAGTTTCGAGCATGTTGGGCATATAAGGAAGATTCAGTTGCCTTGGGATAGAATTTCGCGAAGGTAACCTCTCAATTGGTCAAGATGCTGATCTTCTAGAAAATTGAAGTATTTCGCTTCATTCTTAGTGACCGCGTCCGTAATCCGCATGTGGGTTTTACGTCCTTTTTCCGTGTTCGAAATCAGATATGCACGGCGATCCTTTGGGTCGCGGTTACGAATGATCATGTTCTTGCCCTCTAGGTCGTCAACAAGCGCAACCATCGTGGACCGATCAATATCCAGCCTTCGACCAATATCAATCTGCGTCAAGTCATCGAACTGACACAGAAGCGTAAGGATACCATACTGCTTTGGAGACAGGTCTTCTGACGTAAAAATACGTTCATGTAGTTCTGTGATTCTTATGGTGACTTTGGATAAAAGAAATCCCAGACTGTGGTTCAACTGGCGGATATCCGCCAGCTTGGATGCGGGGACTTCTTCCTTAAGTGTCTTAATATCATTGTTTTTCAGCATATTACAGCCCTTTTGAGGATTTCGTTATATCAGTATAGTTTTATCTACTGATGATTGACACATTCAAATGATCCGCAGTACTGATGATTTGTTATTAAACATACCTTGGAGTTGAAGATGATGCCCGACATACAAGCTAAACAGCACATTATGGGCCTGACTTTCGCGGGTCTAGAAGTGAATGACCTAGAAGTCTCAAAGACGTTCTACCGAGACGTTCTTGGCTTTTCAGAAGCACCAGCAGTGCGTCCTGACGCTGTCATTATGAAAACAGCAGACGGTCTTGGCTCTTTTGCGTTGAAGCAGCCGTCTGGTGACGGACCCAAGTCCGCCACTGCTGTCGCGCTTTGGTTTGCCTGTGACGATGTGGACGCGCTGGCCGACCGTGCCCGCAAAGCTGGTGCTCCTGTCCCTCTCGCACCGCAAAACGGCCCGTTCGGCAAAATGACCGTTGTTGTCGATCCCAACGGTCATTCGCTGACTTTCCACAACGCATAACCTTTTGAAGGAGACCTAAGTTATGACCCAAAATCTCAAGACACAGTATGATGCAATCGTCGTTGGCGGTGGGCCGGGTGGTTCAACTGCTGCAACGCTCCTTGCCAAAGCAGGCAAGTCCGTTTTGCTTATCGAAAAGGATAAATTTCCGCGCTACCGCATTGGTGAATCCCTTGTGCCAGGTATCGTACCAGTTCTCGAAGAGCTGGACGTCTTGGACAAGATTGAGGCACATGGCTTCACAGAAAAGTTTGGAATTACCCTTGTTTGGGGCGGCCAGCAAGAAAAATGGTCTGTAGATTTCGACGAAGCGGGGGGTGCAGGCCACGGCAAAGCCTATCAGGTCGTAAGATCAGAATTTGACTATATCCTGATCCAAAATGCCCGCGAAAAAGGTGTTGTGGTTCTTGAAGACACCGCCGTTACGGATTTCCTGTTTGAAGGCGCCCGTTGTGCAGGCGTCAGCTTTCAAGGTGCCGATGGTCGCGACCATAAAGCGTTTGCAAGTGTCGTCATCGACGCGAGTGGGCAAGCGAATTTGCTGGGCCGTCGCCTGCATGACATTGAAGTTGTCGAGGGCCTGAAGAACCGCGCTGTTTGGGCCTATTATCAAGGTGGCACCGTTCCAGAGGGTAAAACCGCCGGGAATATTATCGTCGAGAATAACATTTCTGATGGTTGGCTGTGGATGATCCCACTGCATGATGGCACGCATTCTATCGGTCTTGTCGCGCCTCAAGACGCGTTCCGGGGTCGTGATGCCGGCGAAATGTTCGCCGAGAAAATCGCCGAATCCAACATGATCAGTGGCTTCCTAAAGGACGCAACACAGGTCACCAATTTCCGTAGCCATAAAGACTGGTCGTATTCCTGCTCTCAACTCCAAGGCGAAGGCTATTACTTGGTTGGCGACGCTGCCGGATTTGTCGACCCGTTGTTCTCAACCGGTGTTTTTCTGGCCATGAACAGCGCCTCGTTGGCAGTAAAACAAATTTTGGCCAGCTTCGCAGAACCTCAGCGAGAGGCAGAGAACGGCGCGGTTTATGAAGCCAACTATCGTCAATTTCTGGATGTGGTCACATCCTTCGTCAAATTCTTTTACGACACGAAAAAGCGAAAAGAGAACTACTTTAATCACGCCCGCGATCTTGTCGATCCGATGGATATGATGACCGCGCGCCAAGACTTCGTTTACCTGATTACCGGCCTTGGTGGACTGCATCAAAGTATGGGCCTTCGCCCGACGGAAGCGCTGGCCAATCTTGCGAAGCGCTCCAAACCTCCGGTTGAAACGACACAAACCAAACAACCATCTTTAGAGGAGGTCTGAGCAATGAATATCGCTACTCCTCCCGACAATCCTGCCCGTATCCTTGATCTAGAATGGGGTTTTGCAAAATCAGCCGCACTTATGGCCGCCATTGAAGTCGGCGTTTTTGATCAGGTCGCAAAGGGCACAGGCACTGTTGAAGATGTCGCCGAACATTGTGGCATCAGCCTACGTGGTGCCACATCTGTCCTGCAAGCGATGGCCGCTTTGGGCTTGATGGCCCAAGAGAATGGCCATTATTGCCTCAGTGCTGACGCAGCACAGTATCTGGTGTCTGGCCTGCCCGGTTATCTAGGTGACATGCATCGGATATTCTCAGGTATAAATGCGCAACTTTGGCCGCAACTTCCGAAGGCCTTGCGCAGTGGCGCACCGGTTATGGATTTGTTCACGTCTGATGATGCAAGCCACTGGGACGCGGTGTTTCCATTCCTCGAAGCCGTCTGCGCACCGATGGCAAAAGCGGTTGCCGGGTATGTTGCGGGACTTCCTATTTCCGCCCCCCGCTTTCTGGATGTAGGTTCTGGTGCAGGTTTCTACAGTTGCGCTGTCGCGGCCAGCGCCCCAACCGCGCACATCACCTGCGTCGATCAGCAAGACATGAGAAAAAAATTGCTGACCTCCCTTGAGACAACACAGAATGAAGGCCGATTGACACTGCGATTGGGCGATATCTTTACCCAAGACTGGGGCCAAGATCATAATGTTGTTCTCTTCTCGCATCTTCTGCACGGATTTGCGCCTGATGACTGCGCCCGATTGATCGCCAAAGCCGAAAAGGCGCTTGCCCCTGGCGGCACACTGATCATCCATGAGTTTGTGACCGATCCCGCTGATCCGGAGACAACGCCGATCCCTGCGCTGTTTGGTCTGGAAATGCTCATGACATCCCACGGTGATGCATATCCGGCGGCGTTTTATGATCACATGCTGACAGCGTCCGGTTTCAGTGCGACGCGCACCCTTGAAGGACCGCGCGGTGCAACAAAAATCCTTCTTGCAGACCGCCTGTCGACATCAACGACGGGGGATGAATGATGTTGGACGCGCTACCACCCGGTCCGCGTTTTACGCTGCCCCAGAAAATCGCCTACGCGCGCGATCCCATTGGCTTTATCGCCCGGTGTCGCGACCGATTTGGACCTACTTTCACTATGCGTAACATGATCGGCACCGTTGTCATGACGACTGATCCAGAAGCGGCACGCGAAATCTTGTCGGCCCCACGCCAAACCTACGGTGTCAGCACAGTTAAGCTGCTGTCACCGCTACTGGGGAAAAACTCTCTAATTCTGACCGAAGGCAGTCAGCACTTGAAGGGCCGCAAACAATTGATGCCTCATTTCAATGGTGCTGCGTTGGCAACACACCGTGCCCGGATCTGCCGGATTGCCGCAGAAGAAGCGGAAGCTGTCCGCCACTGTCAGGTGCAGATGCAAGACGTGATGCAAAGCGTTTCGTTACGAATTATTGTTGAGACAATCTTTGGTGCAACCGAACCTGAGCGGGCACACGCGCTGATCACGGCAGTTAAGGGGCGCATTGCAGCCTCCAACCCACTTTTGGTCTTTATGCCTGCTCTGCGTCAAAGCGCCTTTGGGTTCAGCCCTTGGGATCGGTTCCGTGCCGCATCTCGGAGGCTTGAAAAACTGCTTCTGAGCGAAATCATTCACCACAGAACTGCCTGTTGTGATGGCGGCAGCTTCCTTGCTGGCCTTGTGACGGATAGCACGATGAACGACCGTGAAATCTGCGACCAGTTGGGTACGCTTCTTCTGGCCGGGCACGACACAACCGCCAGTGCTACCTCTTGGGCATTTGATTGGCTTCAACGCGAACCGGCTTTGCTTGGAACTATAAAGGACAGCCTTCACGACAGCGGTGACGGGGAGGAGGCGCTGATGGGCAATGCGCTTCTCGAAGAGGTTTGCCTTGAGACATTGCGGCTAAGTCCCGTGATCCCTGACATCGTCCGTTATCTCAAAGAGCCATTGCGCCTTGGAGGCAAGACACTGCCTGCCGGAATCAACATTGGTATCTGCACCACACTTATTCAGCGGGACCCGACGCTTTTTGATGATCCGCTCATCTTCCGTCCGGCGCGTTGGCGTGGAAAGCCCGCTGATCCGCACACCTTCCTTCCCTTTGGTGGCGGGTCGCGAAAGTGCATCGGCGCGGCTTTCGCTTTGCAAGAAATGCAACTGATTCTTGGCACCTTTCTGTCGCGTCTAACGATAAAGGCTCAAAAGCCTGAGGCGGTAAGCCCGACAGCGGTGCGCAATCACTTCACCATGGGTCCGAAAGGAGGTGTTCCTGTCCTTACTGCCTGAAAATAGCACTCTTCAACCTTCTCTCACCTGCCCAAATAAGACTCAACCGGGCACATTAATTGGAAAGAAATTATCATGAACAAGAAAGTCAAAATCATCTCTGGTGTCATCATGAGCGGTGTCATGGCCGCGGCGCTTTCGGGTTTCTTCACGGTGACTAAAATGGGGCTGGTGCCCGGCTGGCAAGCGGCATGGGGCTTGGGCTTTGTTTCTGGATGGCCGATTGCGCTGATCCTATCCATGCTCATCGCACGACCTGTGCGCGCCCTTTCAATCGCGATCGTCCGCCGCAGAGGTTCGTCCGGGCCTGCTCCACTCTCCCCAACCGTTCAAAACTGAACAATGCAACAATCTTCTTTTGGCTAAACCCCTCACAAATGGAATAAGACAATGCTTCAAAAGACACAAAATGCCTTTGCGGCCCGCTCTCTACAGTGCCTGTTTTTCGAACAGGGTTATACTGATGAACTCTACCAGCCTATCTCGCGTGATGCCGATTTGCGTGACGACTTTGGGCTGGATAGTCAGGAACTCGTGGCACTGGCTTGCGCGGCCAGCGAGTTGGCAATTGGGACTGACGAAATCGATGATGCAGCCCTTTTCACCGTCGGTGATGTACTGGATCATCTTGAATTGTATATGAACCCGTGGCTTGGCGGGGCAGAACAGATGGTGATGCAGGGTTCGGTTACGATCCCACAGCGACTGGAACAAGTCTTCACCTATATTGCAGATTGTGAGGACTGGCCAAAGCATTTGGGCCACGTCGTCGCCATTGACGACCTGAAGCGAGACGGTAATGCGGAAAATTTCCGCATGACAATCCGAGAACTGACCGATGGCAAAGGATACTCTGTCGATAGCAGTCGTTTGGTAAACCGTGACCTGCACGAAATTGATTTCGTACAGCCTCGTCCACCAGAGGGCTTCAAAAACCATATGGGCGGCTGGCGCTTTCTAGAGAAAGGCCCCAAGCACACTGAATTGGTTAGTTTTCACCAATTCTCACTAAATGAAGATGCTGATCTCGAAGAATCCGTCATGCTGATCCGCAAACATATCCGTGCTGCCTTGCAGACATGGGCCAATGTCGGAGGGCAGTAAGATGCAGAACGCGACATTCAACTTCATGACCAAGGCCCAGACCTGTGACCGATCAATTGCCTTGGAGCAAATCTGGGATCTGGACCACTGGCTGAGTAAGCTGGACCGGGTAAAGAAGATTAAGATCCGCAGTAACAGCAACGATGAGCAGCTATTCGAGCTTCATTTTGATGCCGGACGGGATCAGCCTGACGTGGTTCTTGTACGCCGCACGAGCACCGAAAACAGGATTACCGTTGATCATCTGATCCCGCCGCCGGGCATTGTATCGCTCAGCGCGGCATGGTGGGTGACGGCAGACGGCCCTCCCACAGTCTATGCCCACCGCAAGATCACGATGAAAGAGGGGCAGGCAACACCAGACACGCTGCGCAATATTCAATCCATTTTGAACAGCAACTTGGCAGCTCTGATCGCGCCGGGCCAACAGCAACAGGAGATAGCATAATGTCGGGATATCAATGCGTTTCCAGCCCACTTTATGTTGGAAACCGCGAGCCGGTTCCGATCAAGATTGAGGAAATCACCCATGAAGCCGGGGCTGCGATACTTTCTCAGGGCTTTGATATTGATGCCTCTGATTGGCCTGACGGCTACGCAATCTCAAACGAGATCGTCACTCTTTCGACCCATCAGGGCACCCATATCGACGCGCCGTTGCATTACGGCCCCCACGGAAAGGCCATTCCAGACCTCGACGTGAACGACTTTCTTGGAAAAGCCGTGATATTTACAGATTTATCCGATGGCAGCCACATGGTTGAATTCGACCACGACAATTATGTCGCAAAACTGGATGCGTTCCAGGGTCAGGCGAATGCTGTTTTCTTCATTACCGGAGCATGGCGACGATTTGGTGACGATAGTTATTTTACTCATTTCAAAGGCATTCCCGCTGATTTAATCGAACTCGCGTTGAAGCGGGGTTATCACCTAATAGGCACCGACGCATTCAGCGTCGATCCACCCTTCGTTTCGATGAGCACGGCGTTTGAAAAGAGCCGCGATCCTGCGGTTCTTTGGCCAGCACATGTTTTGGGACGGAGTAACCCTTACTACCAAATCGAACGCTTGCATAATATGGCCGCGTTCGAAACTTCCGACCTGATTGAATACATCGCCCTTCCTGTAAACCTTAACTGTGGTGCAGCTTGGACGCGCGCAGTTGCGAGGCATATCCAATGACCCAACTTTATATCACTGCTGCATCTGCCTATGGTCCGCTAGGTAAGTCACTTGACGAAATCTGGCAGGCCATCATGGACCGCAAAACCACGGGTAGCATGTTACACGTTGCTTCTGGACGCCAATATCTGGCTGCGACAACCCATAGCGGCCACACGACGAACACCCAGTCCTACGCAAAAAGTTTTGCTAAAGGCTTGCGCGGTCTAGTTCTCGACCTTGACTTCGACACACCAGTCGACGTGATCTTTGTTGGCACCGCAGTTGGCAATCTGTGTGAGGCCGAACATGAAGTCTATGTTGGATGCGAATTGAAGGCCGAGTTGCTCGACTTTGCCAATTTGCGTCCGATGCTTGAAGGATGCCCCGCAATTGGTCCAGATACTGAGATCGTCGTCGTACCAACCGGATGTTGCGCCGGACTACAGGCGGCCGGGCTGGCCAAGGCGGTCATGGCACGCATGGGCTACCGCACAGGAATAGTTGCCTCGCTTGATATGGGGCTGACACCTTTGGCTTTTGAGGCCTTTGCTAAGATCAATGCCACGGCGAATCGCGAAGGCCATGTTGAAGGAGCACCAATTTCGCAACCCTTCTGTAAGGACCGTAGCGGATTTTTGTTTGCTGACGGCGGTGGTGCAATAGCCGTGTCAATCGACACACCCCTATCCGGTGCCGTGCCACGCCTCACAGGCTACGGCTGCGTTTCATCAGCCTACCATATGACCGACATCGAAACCGACGGTATTCCAATTGCACAAAGTATCTTGCTCGCACTTGCGGATGCGGATTGCACCCCAGATCGGATCAGCCATGTGAACTTACATGCCTCAGGAACGCAACAAAACGACACGGCAGAACACAACGCGCTGCACGCAACACTAGACGGCGCGCTACCACCAATTACCGCCTTCAAAGGCAACCATGGTCATGCTTTGGCCGGTGCCAACATGCTTGAAATAGCCATGACGTGGAAAATGATGATCACAGGCATGGTGCCACCAACACCCAAAGGCTTGGCCGTTGATGCTTTTGACGACGTTATCGCACGTACCGAACCGACAAAGCTGGCACCCGGAGCCATATTGAAAACAGCATCCGGCTTTGCTGGCATTCACGCTACACTTGTATTGGAGAAATAAGATGCAAACTTTCTTTTGCCTGCACGAAAGCGATGGGCTTCGCACTGGCCTGCTGAACGAAAATGGACGACATCGCGAAGAAACCCTTACGGCCCGTGAAATCGGAAAATTCGTCCCCCGCCGTGAACAACGAAAGATCCCACAAGCAGCGATAATGGCTGGTGTTTTGTTCGAACACTTTGAACTAAATAACATGATCCGCGATCTGGGCGGCAATCCCGAACAGATACCACTTGTGGTCTGCAATCGGTTTGCCAACTGGGACCACGTAGCTGACGCTATGGCACCAAGTCCCGTGATCACTGCGCGTGGCATAGACAGCTACGTGGCGACCGCGTGGTTTCCAGCAGCTGTTCAAGGTTATCTGACTATCCGTTACAGCAACACAGCGCAGGCGATTACTCTGTCCACAAAGTCAAACCCGATTGTTGCAACGATGGTGGACCACCTGCGTAGCGATGCACTCGGTGGCATGGCGGTGCTGGCATCATTTGAATATGTACCCAAGCGAATCGGCCAAAGCCTTGTGACAGGTGACGTACCGCAACTATATGGTGCTGTGTCCCTGATCACGGCACAAGACTCTGTGGCAGCAATCGAGATCGCTTTGTCGCAGCACCGTGCAATTGCCGCTGGCGCGATCCATCGCACCCCGGAGTTGGTATGACCTCGTGGTTGTTTTTAACCAATCTACACCGTGCGCGCGATTTCTTGCGTGCCGGTGTGATCCGCACGTCTGGTGGCCGAAGTGCGATGCTTCAGCTACCGAGGGCGGGTGATCAGGTCTATCTCTATATTTGTAGACGGATCAGTCAGAGTGACGCATTTCTTGATCTTATTGCCTATCGCGGCACGTTTCCCGATCAAAGTGTTAGCCTCAATGGCGACACTGCCGCTGCACGCCACGCGTGTCGAAGTGTAGACTTTGACACTGACTTTAGACCGCTCTTCGGGGCTTCTGACGTCCTCAGCATCGCCAAAGACCCAAAATGGCGCTTGGTCAGGATGCGCGGGATAACTTCGCTTCCAGTACAAGACGCCACCTACATCAATAGCTTGCAAAACATTGAAAAAGGATATTCCTGTGACCTGCAAACACACGATATGTGTCTTCTTTGACGGGGTATCCCCGTCCGAATTCGCCCGACGCCTTGACTGGGAATTTCTGGTCAAAGCATGGTCAGGATCAATTTCCTGGCGCAAAGTAAATGATCGAACCATCGTTTTGGAACTTGACGGCATCGATGGTTTACAGCGCACCTATATAACGCGGCGAAATATTGGCGGGCGTATCTTTATCGCGGCCCGTCGTGCGACCGGCGAATTGTTACAAACCGGGCTTTGGTGGTTTGACGAAGAAAGTCAGACGGCCTGCTGTCTCCGCAGAATATATGATGCAAAATTGGTTGAAACGCTGAACGAGCGGCTACCTGATTTTTGCTACAATACCTTTATAAAGGAGGCAGCTTGATGTTGGAGGAACCACAATTCTGGATCGGTGTCGCCTGCCGGTCCCATGTCAAAGTCGGCGTGGCAGGAGGGTTTTGCCAACTTGGCCACGGCAAACTTGCCCCCGTTAAACGGCTCAAGCGTGGGGACGGGCTGATTTACTATTCACCGCGTGAAACTCTGGATGACCGCAATACAGTTCAAGTGTTTACCGCGATTGGTAAAGTTTTGGATGATGCTCCCTACGAGGTGGAGCAAAAGCCAGGTTTCTGTCCGATGAGGCGTGATGTACTTTATCTGAAGTCGGAAGACGCCTCTATCCGCGACTTGCTCCACAAACTCAATTTCACAAAAGGGCTTGGCAGCTCTTGGGGAATGGTATTCAGGCGCAGCTCAATCCAGATTGAGCGAGAAGACTTCGCGCGGATCGCCGATTGCATGTCCACTTCTATGACAAGATGGGAGTAGGTTGAGATCGGGACAACTGCGGCTTCCGACTGACGTAATCAAGGCCGAGAACAGCCCAACTTATTTGGGCCGATGCGAGAATGGGGGTCAGATTACTTTAGGTTTTAGGATTAGCCGAGACAGTGTCTCGGAGATCTTGGCCTAGCCATTTCGCCTTTGGAGTACCGACAACTTTAGATATGTGTTCACAAATGTTCTGAATCTTGGCCACATTTGCAGCTTCGAGCCGGTTGGCCCTGGTACGCGTGTTTCGAAACACATCAAACTTGAGCAGTGTCAATATTTTCCTCGACCGTTTCCGGGCTACCGCTTGCGAGCCAGCTTGAGAACGCTTCGACCGCTGGGGTAGGTTGACGCCGGTCTGGTATAAGTATGTAATGGCGCTCTTTCGGCAAAAGCGACGGAAGATCCATCGCCATCAATCGCCCATCCGCAAGCGGTCGTTCCAACAGATGGGTCCAGCCTAGCGCAACCCCTTCCCCGTTCATGGCGGCATATGCCGCGTCACTATAACTACTGAAACGCAGTTTGGCCGCTTCGAAACTACCGCGCCAACCAAGTTGCTGGAACCAGCCCGCCCAGTTCAGCCAGCTTGGTTCAGGAGAGGCGCTGTCAATTTTTTTAATGTCAGCTCTCTGGGCCAGATCAGTAAGCGTAAGTGACCCCAGACGCTGAGCCATTTGAGGTGCGCAAACGGGGATAATGCGTTCTTCAAGCGCACCGACAACCTTCATACCCCGAAACGGCGGTTTGCCATATCGCACCGCAAGATCAATCTGCCGGTCGTCAGGTGCCGCCCATGTGTCTTCTGATATTACACGCAGATCGACATCTGGCTCTTGATCCCGAAATGACGCTAGTAGCGGAAGAAGCCTGAAATGGCCAAAGGCGACGGATGCCGCGACGGTCAACTTTACCTGCGGGCTTTGCAAGCGATCTACAGTGTCAGCAAGGCCGTCAAACGCGGTGCCAACTGAAGCAAACAGGTCGTACCCTGCTTCGGTAAGGGCAACGCGTCGATTTCGCCGGTCGAATAACTGCCGCCCGATTTCTTGTTCCAGCGCAGCAATACGGCGGCTTACAGCAGCTTGGGTAACACCCAGTTCCTTTGCCGCAACAGTAAAGCTGCCGTTCCGGGCTGCGGCCTCAAATGCGACCAGCGCCGTCAGAGAAGGAAGTGCCCGTCTTAGCCGATGCATAACTTAGTATGTCCCTGTGCCACTGGTGATTTGCTGCGCCTTTGACGGATATCGAATGCATTCATACGGTCAAGTAATGAATAGACGTATTTTTTGTGCCGTTGTCTAGGGGCGTTGCACGCGATTAGTCTCGCGTCAAACCAGAGGGTCTCTGCCATGTTTGATGAACGTTCCGCTTCTTCTTCCACTCGTGCACTATTGGACGCACGAAAGCCGGGGCATACTTTGCCAGCCGCATTATATACGGATCAAGAAGCCTATAAAGCAGACTGTGACATAATATTTTCGCGTCACTGGATCGCCGCCGGCGTGGCGTGTGATGTAGTAGAAGCAGGGGATGTATTTGCAGTAGACATTGGCCCCGCATCAATATTGATTTTACGTGATGACGACAACAAATTACGAGCGTTTCATAATGTCTGTTCGCATCGCGGATCCCGGCTTGTCGCTCCCGGGCGATCGGTTGTCGGGAAATTGGTGTGCCCCTATCATCAGTGGACATATGATTTGAACGGTTCGCTGGCGTTGGCCCCCCATATGGGTGTCGATTTTGACCGTGATCTGCACCATCTCACGCCTGTATCGCTCAAGGATATAGGCGGCATCCTATATGTTTGCCTGTCGCAAAACCCACCACCTGACATTGATGAACTAGAGCGCGTGATGGAACCACGCCTTTCCCAGTACGATCTGCGCAATGCCAAGGTCGCATTCGAGCAAGACATCATTGAAGAAGGAAATTGGAAACTGACCATCGAGAACAACAGGGAGTGTTATCATTGCGCATCCAATCACCCCCAACTGTCCCTGTCATTTCACGCGGCCGACTTTGGTTACGATCCTGACGGGCTGACCGATGCGGAACAGACCGAAGCCAACGAGTTGTTGGACGCCTATGCACGTCATGGAGCGCATTGGGACAAAGAAGGACTTGACTATGAGGCAGTTGAACACACTGTCGGATGGCCCACCAATTTCCGCACGCAGCGCCTGATCATCGCGGGTCTGGGCGAAAGTCAGACCCCTGATACCCGTGCGGCCGTCGCCCTTCCGCTTGGCGATACAGACCGTCCTTGGCTAGGGGATGTGCACCTGTGGGGGATCAATTCATGGAACCATGTGATGGCTGATCACGCGGTTATTTTCACTGCCTTCCCAATTGCCCCGGACCGGACATTGGTGCGTACAAAGTGGTTGGTGAACCGTGACGCGGTCGAGGGCGAAGATTATACCCTTGAGAACCTTACGTCGGTTTGGAAGCAGACAAATCGTGAAGACGCCCACCTCGTTGCGCTGGCCCACAAAGGTGCATTGTCGCCTGGGTATCGCCCCGGACCATATTCACGCTTTACCGAACGTGCTCTGGACGAATTCACCACATGGTATGTAGAGCGCATGATCGCGGCCGAGACGCCATCATGACCGTAATTGACGCTGCACCTTGGATAACCCGCCGTCGCCGGCGTTTCCCACCCGAAGCTTGGGCCCCGCTACTATGCAAAGCCATCTGGGATGAAACGCATGACGTCCGAACATTTTTACTGGCGCCAGTAGACGGTAGCCGAATTGAACATGACCCTGGGCAGTTCATGACATTTCAAATCGAAACACCTCAAGGAACGGTAGAGCGCTGCTATACCATCGCCTCATCGGCCTCACGTGATGGCGGCATCGAAATTTCCGTCAAGCGCCAAGCGGGCGCCGGCTCGGCCCATCTCCATGAAACGTTAATACCGGGGGCGACCATACTCGCATTCGGACCATCGGGCCGGTTTGGTCCGGTGTCTTGGCCGGGTGATAAATACACCCTGATCACGGCAGGCAGCGGTGTTACCCCAATTCTTTCCATGCTGCGAACCGCTGCGGACCGAGGCATTGAGCTTAACGCCACACTGATCCATGTTTCCCCCACAGAAACTGATCTGATTGCGGCGCAGGAAATTGCCCTGTTATCCCGCCGCTTGCCGCAGCTTACCTATGTTCCAGTCACCACAAGAGGGCCAAGTGCATCGCGCCCGTCGGCTGAGTTGCTTAACAGTCTGGCACCTGATCTAGCCGATAGCACTGTTTTATGCTGCGGTCCGCAATCCTTTATGGAAATGGTCCGGGCCGCGGCCCGTGACGCAGGGGTGCCGCCGGAGCGGTACGGCGAAGAGAGTTTTGACTTTTCATCACCGGAAGCTGAGATCACGCCCGCAGCAGATACTCCAATGCGAAGCATTTCATTCGCGCGTACGGGCAAGATTTTCGATTGTGCCGAAACAACTACGATCCTCAACGCGGTAAAGGCTGCTGGCCTGCCTCTCCCATCGTCATGCGCCCGCGGGATGTGCGGGACATGCAAGATTTTTAAACATTCCGGAGAAGTCACGATGGCACATGAAGGGGGCATCAGGCAGCGTGAAATCGACCGGGGGTTTATCTTGCCATGTGTAAGTCGACCACTGACGGATATCGTTCTTGACTGCTAAGGTCGAACTGATGCGTCGCTTGGGCGAACAGCCCCTTCCGGGACCGTTCGTGATATGTGTACTTTGGCCTACGCCGCCAAGCTCAGCATTTCTGACGTGGCGGCATCAAGTTCGACATGCATCGAAAACGATACGCCCTCCGTTTGTGTCAACCTGATCTGAGCTCCGACAGAACGGCAAAGAGTATCGATGAGAGACAAACGCAGTGTCATGGGTGTCGAGCTTTCAGGTGTCGCACTCAACGTACCTGCCCCACTTTTCAGACCACCAAGACCCGTAGCCAACTTTGGCGGCACATCTTCCAATGATAGCTGACCGCCACAACTTTCGACCAACAGACAGGCACCTGTTTCGGTAGCTTCTATCGCCAAACTAACTGCGCCATGAGTAGGCGTTATAGAAATAGCGGCGTGGAGCATTGCCTCGGTCAAGTTTTTTGCCACAGATTTGACGGTAAACAATTCCAGCTCCGCAGGTGCCCGGACCTCTACTTCGACGTTGCGCATTTCGGCGTGCATATGTTCGATATTCACAGCATCACGCGCGAGGGCCACCAGATCTAGATGTTCGCTATCTTGGCCAATTTGTGACAAGGACTGGCTGTCGGACAAATCAATTAGCGAGTTCAGGGTCTCCAAGAGCTGCTGGCCGGACGCTCCTATCTTTTGCACAAAGGACTGATAGGTCGTGTTGCCAATTGGACCGATGGCTTCGGCCTTCATCAAGCTGGCAAAACCCAGAATTTGCGTCAGGGGCGTGCGAAAATCATGCTTCATCCCCGACAATGTTCTAAACTGTTCCGAATGATCCCGTTCCAGTTGGTGATACCGCCCTTCGGTCAAAGAAAGGCTAGCATCCAGCCGTGTTACACATTCTTGAACGCTCGACATCAACACCCCCGCTGAATCGGTGTATTTGGTCGGCAGCCGCGGAATTTGTCGGTTTCGTAAATATAGGTCGGCGGCTTCGGAGGCAGCGCGGACCGGTGCGAGAAGCTCTTTCATCACAAACATTGTACCGCCGGTACCTATCAATGTTGCAAGAAGCATGGCGCTCAGAACATCAAGTTGTTCAAGAAAGGGCTTGGTATCGGCAAGCAGAACATATGCGACGGCACCAAACATTGGCACGTGAACGCCAATGAAACTTACTAATAGAATTTTACCTGTATACGTTTTGGGAAAATTTCCCCGCGCGAGCGTCTCATAGATCTTCATGATTATGTAATCCTAAAAAGAGTGCTCTTTTCCCTTAATAGGAGAAATCGACTAAAAAATGGCATATTCTGAGATAATAGGCCGTTGGGTTATGGATTCTTGCCATAATTACACGACGTATTGGATGAAGTAATTGCGGCGCGTACCCAGCGATCATGCCAGTTTAGTTGTGCCCAATGGGCTGCACTGTTCTTTAGCATCCAAGAAATCTGCTATTTCAATGTTGAAGAACCACTGTTTCCGCCAACGACCAAATGCGGCGGCAAGCAGCGCATTATCTATAATCCTGCCATTCTTTAGACCAAATGCCCCCGTAAAAACTTACCAGAGTTTAAAATTTATTTGTTCGGGTAAGGTCAGATGGCAACGTACTATATTCCAAGAGACTTCGCGGGCGGGAATATCCCCGCTAACGAAGGGGATATCTTTATCGTCGAAAGCACTGCGGCTGGAAACATTACTTTCCAATCCGCATCGGGCTCGCCTGTTCACTTTTCAATCCAGTTCAATAACAGCAATTCAAATACGCTAAACGTAAAATTTTCATCCAATCTGACGCCGAGCATTACGATTGCGGATGCGGTAAGCCTGCCGTCGACTAATATTGATGCGTCAGGCACAGATGCAATTGACCTGACCATCGGCGATGGCGTCACGATCAATGAATATAAAGGGTCAAATAACCAAGATACGATCCAGATCGGCGATAACTTCACGTCGGCAAATGACTTCAAAACCGGATCAGGTGACGACTTTGTGCGGGTTGGGAAAAATGCCAACGTGCCTCGTTTCGATATGCAATCGGGCGATGATACCATCGTTAGCGAAGATCCCACTATTGTAACAACAAACGCAGAGCACGTCTTTACCCCCGATGGTATTGTCGAAGGCACGAATGGCGCAGATGTCATGGGGGCCGGTTATACTGACGCGGATTACGACGAAGTAGACGGCGTTGATGGTAACGATGATGTTATTTATGGCCTAGGCGGTGCCGATACGATCAACGCAGGTGCAGGCAACGATATAGTTTATGGCGACCGTTCAATACCTCTTCCCACTTCCGCACCAGGCACAGTAAAAGCAGCTGTCTCCATCGAAAGCGGTGGCAACTTTGAACTGAACGTCGACCAGATCTCGCAGCGAAATTCAGTCGATGTGACGATCACTGATAGTACAGACCAAGCTATCAATGCCATCCACCTAAGACGTGCCGGTGCCGATGAAGGCGAAAACGATGTCTTTCAAATCGACCTGACAACCTTTGTCGATAATTTTTCTATTACAATCGCAGACGAAGATCGAGATGACAGCATCGTATTGATCGGTGCCAAGACCGTGGTGGACAACGGTAACGGCAGCTTCACCTATACCTATGATGGTGCCGATAATGTCACGCATACGGTTACCGTAACCCCGGGTGCCGCTAGGTTATATTCACCTGGTACGGAGGCTGGCGAAAGCGATGTCATTGATGGCGGCGAAGGTGATGACATTTTGTACGGCGACGGCGGTAACGATTCACTGACAGGTGGCAGTGGTGCCGATTATCTTGATGGCGGCCTGGGTAACGATACACTTGAAGGCGGGCTTGGC
>LAZR01000819.1_pt1 | contig 21462 bp, 30 predicted proteins | sample 329461 | NCBI WGS metagenome assembly LAZR01 (sample SAMN03002196, study PRJNA259156) | marine sediment metagenome | biome: sea floor; feature: Hydrothermal impacted sediments; material: marine sediment; isolation source: Loki non-amplified sample from Loki's castle hydrothermal vent sediment ...
GGAAAATTGGAATGTGTAAACGTTGACATTTGCTTCAAGGTGAGGTAATATGTGGGCGGCGTCGGTCAAATCTCTTGGCGGAGGCATCGCGGAAACGCGATGCGCTGGCCGATGCCACTACCCTATTACCGTTATTCTTCAAGTTCCTTTCGTAAAAGCTCATTCTCCTTTGCAGCGATCAGCGGTTCGGAAATGAAACCGGGCTTGTAAATTCCGGCGGCTGAAATTTCTGCTTCAGCACGTTCATGGAGAGTTGCGCGCTTTTCCTCGCCGAGGTTTGCTTTGTGTGCTTCGATCTGTTCGCGGTCCCGTTCCTCTGCCTCACGTTGGGAGCGCTCTTCCTCTACAGCCTTGTCGCGTTCCTCTAGCTGCTTACGCTCCGACTCCTGTTTATCCCTGGCAGCTATGGCTTGACCGATAGTGTGTTCGATGATTGAAAAGTCGTATACTTCCTCTTTCGCGTTCTCTAATGTCCAGTCTACAGCGAACGCGATATCCACAGGATCGAATCCGTCTTTTCTTAGCTTTCTGAAAACTTTTAATCCCCTCTCTCTCTTCTCTTTTGAAATTCTCTTTTGGCCGATCCCTTTATAAAACCCGGATATAACTATATTTAAACTAGAGAGAGAGATCTTTTTCTTATCTAGGCCTTTAAAGGATAGAGGCCGGTCACCAGAGCTCACTTTTTGTGATCTCATGACCGGCTTTCGCGATCTCATGACCGGCCTCTGTGCCTTTTTGGCCGGCTTTTTCCCGTCCGGAGGATCGATTTCTGCCTGCAAGATCTTTTTGATCTCTTGGATGTCCTCTTTGATCTCACCAACCTCCTGCTTCGTTTCCTGTAGATCCTGGGACATTATCTTTACCTCGGCTTCCCTGATGCCCTCCTGACCTCTCTTTTTGTATCTGGGGATGTCGAGGGAGTCCTCCTCGTTTTCTTCAATAATTCCGGCCTCTATCAGTGCCGTCCAACGGCGCTGAAAGGTTCTCCTGCTCATGCCCGCCTGCCATGTTCGCATCTCAACCTTTGACGCCCGGAACGTCCCTCTCACCCAGGTAGTGCCCTCTTCCTCCCAATGCTCCCTGACAATCGCCTCGCAGACCATGTTATCATAGAACTCGTTGAAACCCTCGCCCAGCCTCTTCAGTTGATAGTGAAGTTCATGCGATTTCGTGTAAAAAGGCCCCCCCATCTTCGCCATCGCTCGATCTCGCTTTCTGTTGGGGGCTATCCCCCTTCGTTGCTTACGCTGCGCCGACTCTTTGGAGCCTTTCTTCCTGTTTCTCTCTAAAAAATTCCGCCTGCTTCTCCGGTACTTCCCCGGCTTCCCGCGACATCTCGGAATCGCCCCGATCGGCTATGCGTTGGAGAAAACCTGCTATGGGATCACATAATTCTGTAACACCACACTCGATCTCACTCACATGAGCCTGTGACACATCGGCCAGCTTTGCAATGTCCGCCTGTGTCAAGCCGGCTTTTTTGCGCCATACAGTCAAAGGTGATTCTGTCATTTTTACTCCTGACGCGGCTGTCAATTTCCGTCGTAATGATTATCGTGGTGATATTCGGCTTGACATTCAAAACCGCCTGTGGTATACTCGTATCGTCTAGCAGCGATATTACGAGCATAAAAAAATGCGTGTCTGATACGGCCTCCTATGGGTAACGCGGCACCGAACTTATCTGGTAGTTCGCTTTTAGACAAGACAGGGATGACCTACTCATAGTGTCCTATGGCTAATTTACAGTTGACTGGTGATTAAAGCCTGCCGCTGATCTTTTAGTCATATAATCACCAAGTTTTAGGTCAATGACGCCCTGTTGCGCGACCGTGGGGATACGTTTCAATCGTTTTGCTTAATCCCCACTACTATCAAAGATTAGAATTGGCCGCCGTTCGCATCGGCGGTCTTTTCTTTATCTGTTATCGGGCTATTCTGCCTCCCCGTCCGCATTGTCTGTCAGGAAATCGGCCAGGTCTTCTTCACTCACAAGCCACATTCCTGTATTATTGGCGCGTGTGGCCTTTAGCTTTTTACCATTGAGACCGACTGTGATCCATTTTCGTACAGTGCGGTCGGACATAGCTAACCGAGAGGCTATGTCCGTGCTATGGAGTAATGGTTTATTGTCAGTTACCACTTGTTCCATTAGGATCAACTCCCTTGTGAACGCTCTTTTCGGTATTATCGGTAAGCGTTCGTAGTTTACCACAGGAAGAAATGAAAGTCAAGGGAAAAATGACAGCTACTGCCACTTTCTTCGCCAGATACGGTCAAGCACAGCATACCACAAAGGGGAAAGGCAATACAACAGAAATCTGAGAAGTGGGTCACTAGAAGGGAAGCCGCCGGGAAGTTGAGGGATTCCGTCCAGGACATGCCCGATCTGATGCGCGGCGGTAGATATAGAGCAGAACGAGGCTTGTTTATGGCTCTCTGTCGGACAGGCGGAGGATTCCCAGGGGGTTCCCGCGGAAGCTGAGGGGAACACATCGGAAGCGTTAGCAATACTCAAAATACAACTTAAAGCGGAGAAGGGGGCAGAAATGGGCGATAGCTCTGATCAGTCTAAGGAGTGGCTTACCACGAAGGAAGCCGCCGGGAAGCTAAATAAATCCGTGCGGTACGTCCGGACCATGATACAGGAGGGGAAGCTCCGGGCAAGGCGTGACGGGAATAAATGGCTGATCCACGAATCCCTATCGCCGCCGCCAGAGGAAACCGAGGGGCCTCCTTCGGAAACCGCAGGGAACACGCGGGAAACACTGTCGATACTTAAAGCACAGCTTGAAGCCAAAGATACGCAGATCGCGGCGCTTCAGGAACGACTGGCGGCGGCGGACGGCGCAAGTGAGAGGCACGACACCATAGTATTGCAGCTCACGCGCCAGGTTGAGCAAAGCCAGCGCCTTTTGGAGTACCAGAGCGATCCCTGGTATCGGCGCATGTTCAGGAAGGGCAGAAAGCCGCCGGAAGGCCGAGAAAACGACTAAAGAAAAAACCGGATTTCGCCGATATAACATTAAGATGTTATTCACCAAAAAGTGCCTTGGCCTCGATATGTATAATGCAGGCCTTTTTTATTTGACATTGAGAAATATTTCCTGTATACTCTGAGCGAAGGCGGGAAAACAGCCATAATTACATCATCGTATTGTGCTGAAACGCAGGAGGACTGCATGTCTAACAAGGTGGTCTCAAATTACAGCGTCGAGATAAGGTTTAGACCTGACGCCGGGTTTCTGGATAAGAGAGGCGCAGTGGCCCAGAGCTTAACGTCTTCTGGCGCGCCTTTCAAACGCTGGAATGTCTCCGCGAACGCAATAGACTTCACCAGGGATGACAATCAACACATAAGGGCTTTTTTCAGCTATAGGAACCTGGGCGTTCTCTCTACGCCTCCCAATGCTAGTGAGTATTTCGTGGCAACTGCGGAAAAGTTCCTCGCGGCCGCGTGGGAACACCTACCCAATAGGGAGTTCTCAAGGGCCGGCGTTCGGTCAGTGCTCCTCATAGAAACTGAGGATTTTGCTGAAGCAGTGGCCGCTTACCGAAGGCGCTTCCTGGGGCTAACGGATAAAGAGGTGCAGGCATTCGGAGGGGATCTGATCGATGTCGGTTTCCCGATGAACTTCGTTAAGGGAAAGGACCATTTCAATGTTATAACCGGGCCAATGGAGAGAGGACAGTCCCTGCAATTTTTTCGGGATACTCATCCATCGCTCGGGGCCATCTTACAGCGAGTCGGCCGGCTGCCTGGAGGAGACTCCGACGCGACTGACCTACCGGCTGTGGGGCTTTTTGTGGATGTCGATTTTTTCAGGGAGAACCTCTCTCAACACACGACGGTGACGACCATGCTAGGACTGTTACGTCGGGGGGTGAAAAAGGCCCAGGGCATAGCCGACCTAATCGAAAAGTTGATAACCGAAGAGGACTGAAGCCATGCCTATATCTGAAGAAGCACAAGCGGAAGAGCTGAATAACCCGAAGACGGAAGCCCAAGACTTTCAGCCTATCCGGATGTTGCAGGATTCGATTGCGGCTAACTATGGCGATAGTGATATTGGTGCGGCGTCTGCCAGCTTACGATACGCGCGGTCCAAAGAAACAGGAGGCACCGCTGCGTCTCGGTCCTATGATGCGGGCATCTCTCTCGTAGCTTCGCTTATAGTTTCGCTGATGCAAAAGGTGGACGATATGACCCAAGAAATGCGGAGTCTTAAGGAGGCAGTGTTCTCAATAGAAAGGGCGATCTCTGTGGAAGAATCCGGCGATGAGGATGAAAGCGCCATTGAAGTGACAAGGGAAGAGGCTAAGGAGATGGTTGTAGCGCTGTTCCACGAAAAGGGTCAACTGGGTTACAGTGAGATAATGTCAACGCTGCGTCTGGACCTGGAATTGATAGTGGAGATTTGCGCTGAACTAGAGGCCGATGGTAAGATCGAAGGGGTAGACTGATGCCGATTTATCGAAGAAAAGACGACGGCATTGAGGGTGAAAAAATCGCCTTTAATTGTAGGAAACACGTTCTCCATAAGAAACCCATACGCAGGACATCTACTCACAGAGCCAAAGCCGGGACACTGGACAATGCTTTCTGCATCATAGAGAAAGAATTTCGGCTCCTGCCTAAGAAAGAGTAAACGCGGGAATGGCCGCGTGCCTCGTAAGACTTCATTTCAAGAGCCTCCCCACGACAAAGCCAGCGACAAAAGCCAGGACCGCGACCGTCACAGTGGCGGTCTTTGGGGATGATAGCATCAGTCTGCAACGCTCTTGCCCGAAGGTCTGCACGCAGAGGTCGTATCCCCTGAGATAGCCGTCCACGCTCAGGGAGGCTCCGCTTGCTGCAATTGCTCTGCATTGCTCAGGTGAGCGAATGCGCTTACATTCATCATAGCTCAGAAGGAAACTCTCTCTAAGGACATTCACAATGCGGCCCCCTTACGCTGATAGTTAAGCGCATTCTCGTAATTCTGTCTGGAGAACGCATCCTCCGGGTTAGTTCGCACCCGCCGGCTCAATATTTCGAGGTTTCTGCGATTCTTTGCTGCGACCTCGCTCTCATTCCAGTATCCTGAATGTTCCACACGGAGATCCGTAACTTCCGTTTGCACTCCGATCCTTTTGAGACTTGGTAGATTCTGCTCATGCGCTGGTATCTCCCACTGAACGCCGGGCAGCAATGGGAACACGCGCACCTGGGGAACCAGAACGAACCTCCCATCCCTTGACGGCGATCCCTGCCAGAGATAGAACGCTTTGAGGCGCGGGGCGGTCATGAGGGACATAAGGCGCGATGCAACGTCACGCCGGAGCCATTCGTCCGTATCCATCCAGAGGACATAGACCATGACTCCGAGCCTCGCTGCATACTCACGTGTCAGAGAGAGCGCCACATTCCGCTGATAGGCAAAGTCGCCTCTCCAGGGACTTGTAACAACCTGGCAGCCATATTGATCGGCCACGTCGTATAGTTCCTGCTTTGCGCTCCCGTCGAAAACTACAACGATCAGATCGCACACAGGATCGACGCTCTGTATCATGCGAGTAAACCGGGACACCCGGCACTTACCGGCGATCACATTGCAGACCAGAGGAACACGAAAGGCATTAGGGTCAGTAGTTACAATCATGATCATCCGCGGCTGGAAACCCACGACTTTAGTGTGGGAGGAAAGCCGCCTCTTTTTTGTTGAAAAGCTAATCTAAATGTGTTACAATGTCTGTGATGCAAAGGCACTCTACAGCTTACGCTTAGAGCAAACGGTTTCGCATCTGTTCTTTCAAAACTTGAATATTAGGTTGCTTACAGGAAACGTTGTAAGCGTGAAATATCCAACGTCAGGATTACCTGTAACTCGCTGCGGTCGCAAGATCGCAGGGCTGTTGTCAACCAGCCGTACGCGGTGAGCGCTGAAGCCAAAGCGTTGCGACTTCAAGTCAAACGAATTGCGGTGGAGCTTAACTGCAATCCCTCGACTTTAGTCGTGGGTAGTTGACCTATCACCCCTTTCGCGTGATCTTACCTCTGTTTTATCCAAACGTCAAGAAGAAACGCGTTGACTTTCGCCTGGCGGGTTGCTATAATATCGCGCAGATCAGCCAATGATCCAGACGTGTAGAGCGTTGCGCTCCGTCGCCGTTATTTCGCTGGTGGGCGAGGCGGCGGGGGGCATATATTTGACAGATGTTTTGTTATGCTCTGTGAAGCTCGGCAGAAAGCTCCCTGGTTTTTTCCTGTGTTCCCTCCGGCCTCCGTGCGGCCTCCTTTTTCCTTGACTTGACGCCTTCGGTGTGCTATATTACAGGCAAAGACCCACCAGCAGAGCAAACACACACCAGCAAGATAAAGAGTTTGCAGCAGGAACTTCGATAGGACTCAGATAGAACTCAGATAGGACTCAGATAGAACTCAGATAGAAGGCCCGCTGTCGCTCATCATAAAATGGCTCAGGCTTTACAAAACTATGTATCAAGACACAAAGGCGATATTTGGAATGCGCCGGGTTGGGTATTCGCTCCCGACGTTACTCTGCGTATAGGCAAGGCGGCGGCTTTTCTTGGGATCTCCGCTATTAACCTGATCAGGAACACCGACCTATGGGGCTTCACGGTTTACAGGACGAGTGGATATTACAGGTATTACCTCATCTCTGAACTGGAGGCGTTCAAGACTGAAGCTCCTAAACTTACTGCCTCAGATATAAAGCGCGCCACCGAAGGAGGCAAAAATGGGATTCAAACAGCGATTACGAAAGCTGCTAGAGGAAAAAGACCCAAAGCGTAGACTACAAGACCCTGAAAAAGAGCAAAAGAATCTTGTAAGGGTCGATCCTTTGGAGCGGATCGCCGCGCTGAAAGCCGCGGATTGGGACTTGACGATCCTCCTTTCCAGGACGGGCGGAGTCGCCGCGGGAGCGACGAGCAAACAGTGGCACATATCAGAGGTCGATCCGCTCACGTTTTATGAGACGATTGCTGAATCTCTGGGAGGCGGCGGTTATCGTATGGAATTCAGGAAGCCGGACGCGACGCTCCTCCGGCTCGACGGCTCTGATACGGTGGAGAGTCATATTTTGCCGGTAGCAGGCAAGCCAAAACTCACAGGCGAGCCGAAGGAAAAGCCAAAGAAAGAGGGCATTGACTGGATGCAGGAGGTCATGAAAGAGGGCAGCGTTGTCGCTATGATCCTCAAGTCAGTTTTTGAGCAGCGCGGAAAGCCGGACGAGGTACTCATGGAACTGCTAAAAACCGCGATCTCCGGGAACGGAAACAAGGCAGACCCCACTGCCCTCCTCGCCAACGTAACCGACACGGTTGTGAAGCTGAAAGAGGCGGCAGGCGACGGCGGCGCGGTCGATCCCATGCAATACATGTCGCAGCTTATGTCACTTATGAACCAGGTCAATTCTGCAATGAAACAGCCTGTCGTGACCACTGGGTCAAACAGCACCGGAATGGATAAATTCTTTGAGAGTTTGGGAGCCGCAGCGCCCGCTATCGTTCCCCTAATAATGGGAGCTATGAACAAGGGCGGGGAACCCGCAGCGACCCCCTCGACGCTCCCTGCAAACGCACCTGAAAACGTGATCTCCATGCCTCAGCATGAAAAGCCGACGCCAGAGTCGAGGCCAGAGGAAAAAGCGGCCTTCGCGGGAACGGGGGCGGTTGACGCCGCTCCCGATCCCTCCCCTGGCAATGGGAGCGCATTTAATCCCCTCGTCGCTTTCAATGCCCCGGACCTGGGCGGTGAAAAGACCCTCACTCCAGAATCGGCGGCTTTCGGGGCGATCTTGAAACTGCGCTACATGGTTTCGCAGCAGGACGATCCCCTTAACATTGCCTCGGAGATGGTTGACAGCATAAACCTGATACAGGGAGCAAAGCGCGTCGAGGGGGTCTGGGAAAACTACATTGACGATCCGGGGGAGGCTTTCGATGAATTCGCGCCGCTGATCCCTGAATGGCTGGAACACCCGGAGTACAGGACAGAATGCAGAGAGGCTATGGTCAAGGCGTTGACAGACTATTTCGAGTCAGACGAGACAGACGATCAAACTACAGTCGGAGCCGAAGAAATTGAAATTGGCAATACTACAGCACAGGCAGAACCCACTGGCGAGCCTCCAGCAGAGATCCCAGAGACCCCGGCAGATGACACAGTTGAGCGAACTAGCGAACATGAGGGGTCGGATCACGACAGTCAAGTCAACGGATGATCGGGTCGAATTGATCGCGAAGAACATCCAGAAGGGACGGGTCGACGCCAGTATTCATACTTTCGCAGCTTTAGCCCTGGCTCAGAGGTGCGGTGATAGCTGGTGTGTCGAGCCTCGCGATTGGGCAGGGGAAGTGCAGCAGATAGGCAGCGCGATCAAGAACTCTGTGAGGTACACTCTGGACACCTACAACATAGACACGTATCGAACGCCACAGCGCACCTTGCAAATGGCGATAGGCGACTGCGATGACATGGCAGCCCTGGGCGGCGCTGTATTGCAGGCGGTGGGATACCCCATCATGATCAAGGTGATCCAGATGAGCGGACAGGCAGACTTTCATCACATATATTTGATGGTAGGCTTACCTCCGCACGACCCGCGGAATTGGATAGCCTTCGATCCGACGCAGGACATAGCGGTCGGAGCGGAACCGGCCGGGATCATAGATTCGAGACTCTACGAGGTAAAGTAGAATGTAGCGATTATAAATTTAGATACGGAAAGCCCGCGAACGTCAAGAGGTTTTTGTCTTCGCGGGCTTTACTTTATTGGCGTTCGCGGTTTCCCGCTAATCGGGGGGTACTGCGATGCTTATAGCGCAAGAAGACAAAGAGCGGCTTATCAGGGGCATTTTCGGTCAGACGCCGACGCTTACAGTCGTAACCACGCCAGCAGCTTCACCGACATTAGTCTATAGCCCCACAGCAACCCCACCAGTGACGCCGACAGCCACGACCTACCCGACGACTGTTATCACCCCAACACCGCAACCGGCGCAGATGCCTCCCATAACCGCGGACGTGGCGCAGATAGTCAGACACAACCTCGAATTCAGCAGGATTCCCATTATGCCGGGAACCGTCCGCGGGGATCTATACGATGGAGTTGTCAACAAGTCGATAATTGACATCCTGTCGGTTGAGTATATCGCTCCGAAAAAAGCACGGCCTCCGGGGATCACTTACGACGATCTCAAGGCAAGGAACAGGGAGGCGGTTTTGTCCTACATGAACTCCCTGGGCCTCAAGCGCGGCTCTACAACTCAGTCACCCGACTTTATATCCACGGCAAAGGGAACCTCGCCCATCCCATATTCACAAGAGCGCCAGTGGTGGGCGTCTACCGATAAGGAGCGCGCGGAGTGGGCGGTCAAGGCTGTGATGGCGGATGCGCGGATCGGGTACACCAGAGGCGGCACTTTGATCACCACAGAGCAGGCGGAGCAGATTCTAGCCGCGGCCCTTCGATGGCTGCAAGCTGTATCCTCCGATCCTGTATTCGTGAGGGACGCCGGGGATCGGCGGGATATGCAGATCGCCATAGGACTGATCAATCTCAGCCTTCTGGGAAACATGGGGATACGTGTCGGCCTGGAAAAACCCGACTGGCAGGAGCGGGCGCGTGCGGCGGCTATTTTCTGGCTAGACAGAGCTTCAGGCAGAACTATGACCGCCGCGGAGTATACGGAATACCTCCAACAGGCTACCAATACGGCTTTGTACTACTGGAAAACCGCTAGAGACGCATATACCAGCAAGGGCGGAGCCATAGCAAGCCCATCAGAGGGAACCGTGAGGGCATACGTTGACGGCCTTCTGAAGCAAGCGATCACTATACAGGAGGCAGCCCCTACGCCTACGATGGCGATCCAGCCAGTAACACTTCCTGCAATAATTACTACGACCCCTGCCACGCGTCCGACACTGACGCCAACGGCGACGCCGGCTCCCACCGTGACGGCTTCAGCAACACAAGCCGCCCGGAGCGGCCTTAGCGATGCGATAGCAGAGGGCAACTACCGATCCAGCGCGACAGGGAAGCGGTATGGGAGTATCGTTTATTTCTATCTGCCCGCGGATCTCTACGATCAGATGATAGAGGACGCCATCAGCGCAGCAAAGCGATTCTACGCGGATGGGGGCGGGGACCCGACCACCATTTCAGACGAAGAATGGCGCGGACACGTTGCGCAGGCTGTGAGCGTCGCGCGCTTCTTAAGGCAGCAGGCGGTCTCGACCCCAACGCCGATTATCCCCATAGCGCCGGGGATCACGCCCGCGCCCACGCCCACACCAGCCGAGCGGATCAGCTTAATGGACAGCGCCTTTGCGGTTGTTTTGCCGAAATTTGGGTTAGCCCAGAGATACCCGACAGCCTATTATATCCCGGATAATAGACGGCGCGAGGTTATTGGTGAAATCGTCTGGGAGGGAAGCGCGGCGGCTAGAGCCGTCCAGCGCGATCCCATATACGCGGTGGCGCGGCTTAACGCTTCCGATGTAGATCAGGAGATGAGGGAGCGGAACATCATGCCGGAGAGCGAATATACAGAGGCGACGGTCGCGACCCCTGTTGCTGGTGGAGACGCCGCGCTGAGAGAGTGGGCAAAAACGGCTCCGGTGTTTGAGAGTTATCAGCAATGCAGAACTGCCGCCGAGGATCAGGTGGGCAGAGTCCCGGACAGGTGGCGCGATTGTCTCACAGAGGCGGACATGATCGATCAGGCAGTTAGCCACGCTTTGATCCAGCGTGGAATTCGACCCTATCCGGGAAGTTTGGAACTCCCGGAGGCAGCCTTTGACAGCGTGGCAAACGCGGGGTATGCAATAACGCAGCAGATGGTATATCAGCGCACGTATACGCCGGTTGTCGGGGGTAAGATTCTGGAGTTAGCACGTTAAGGGGAGGAGGTATTTTATAGTATGTTTATTGCACGACAAGAGGGAAAGAGCGACATAGAGGCGTTTGATCCCATCATGGCGCAGATGCCGGTCTTTTCCGGGACGCCCGTAGCGGGTTTCGGGTTTAACTGGGGTCTGGCTATCCAGATCGCCGGATGGACGATTAACGGGATCGGTCTCGGTCTCAGTACCTACGAAGCGGTGAAGGGAGCAAAAGACCAGTCTGGAGTTGAGAAACTTGAGCCGGGAGAGATCAGCGCTATAGCCTCGCAGATCGCGACGGCAGACCCGCAGCATCGAAGCGCCTCACAGTGGGAGGCGATCCTTGCAAGTCAGTTTGGAGGGCCTACAGCGCCGCCACCTGTACCGCCGGGATTTTACACCGACCCCGCGACAGGGCAGCTTGTCCCGATCCCCACAAAGCAGGCCGGCTTGTTCGGCGGCTTGCCCACCTGGGCATTGGTGGGAGGCGGCCTCTTGATCTTTATGGTAATAAAAGGCGGCGGTCTTAAAATCTGATTGGAGGGCAAAAGATGAATTTCGGAGTCATTACGCAGGGAGACATAGCGACGGAGTTAGCATCGCGCGGGATCAGGGTAGGTGTACCGCCTGCCGGTGTACCGCCGCCGGCCGAGCCTGTGATCTCTCCGCCGCCGGTAGTGTCTCCACCAGAAGCCCCGCAGCAGCCTATAACGGTTTTGCCGAGGGGCACTGTCGAGTATGAGCCTTATATCCCGATCTATCCACCTCCGGCAGTTACGCCGGAAGATGTGACAGAGGAGATCGTGCCCTACGTTACGCCGAGCCAGGTAATCCCGCAGGCAGAAAAGAAGGGTCTGGACAAAGGGCTTTTGATACTGATAGCGATCACGGCTTTCGCTTTGATGGCTCTATCAAAGCCAACTGCCGGACAGAAGAGACCGCGCCCGGCTCCAGACCAGCGGCGAGGTTCTACGCGGAGGAGGTACTGATACATGATTATTCAGGGAAGCGCCTTAAGCGGCGCGTTCGGACAGGATACGCCTGCTCTCACGCCACCGGCGAGCAGCTATCAAGAGGCTTTTGACGCTGCCTTTAATGCCTGCTCTGAGCAGATAGGCTCTGAGGAGTGCCGGCGGCTGTTAGGGTTTGCTCCGTATTTATGCCCTCCGCCCGCACAGCGTCCGATGTATACACACCCTCTTTTCTGGCTCTTCTTCGGGTTACTTGTGGGCAAGGTGTTTTTTTAGGGAGGAGGTCGGCGATGATTATCAGCAAGCAGACGGGCCTTACGCTCCCACAGCAGGCCGCGCCGCTATTGTCACAGACGCCGGGGGAGTTTGGCTTTGCTATAACAACCGCCCTTATTATCGGAGCGGGTACACTCTTAGGCGGGGGTACGCTCTGGCAGTTTCACGAAAAGCGGAAGGAGCGGTCAGACTACCTCGAATGTATTGAGACGTATACCGCCGCTCCCTACAGCATGGCTCCCGAAGAGGCGGCTATGATGTGCGGGGGGGAGGTTCAGAAGGGCTTTAAGTTTGGCATGAACGCTCAGTCGTTCCTATTGATCGCCGCGTCCGTCTTCGGAATGTGGTTTGTTACGCAGTTGATGATAACCGCCGCGAAAAGCAGGATCGGCGGGAAAAAATAAAATGAGGAGGCTTTAGAATGGCACAGATAGCCAAGCTGTCGGTAACCGTACTTGCCGGCGCATCAGATCAGGCAGTACCCCACGGCCTCGTGGCAACGCCTAATTCGATTTACATCGTGGAGAAGGACGACGCCACAGGCCCGAAAAAGGCGCTTGCTGCACAGTGTTTCACTAAGGTTGGAGCGGCTATCGGCACAGCGGCCGCGAAGGTCAAGACCGTAGCAGCGGCGGCCTTCAGTGTCGGGGTCTATCACTTCGCGAAGGGAATTACAGACGATTTCTGGATACTGACAGGCTTCAACGTCACGAACGGGATGTATAACATCTGCCTCCTGTGCATTGACACCTCTGGGAACATGCAGATCGCAGCAGGGACGGAGGGCGCAACGGCAGGAGCCGTGGTTCTGGCGGACACGCCGGCGGATTCTTGCGTTGTAGCTAAGGTTCTGGTGCATCCTACAGGGACAGGGAATTTTGTCGGGGGCACTACCGATTTGGACGATGGCACAGTTGTACCGAACGCGGCGTATGCAGACCTCGCAGGACATCCCGACCTCTACGGCGAGATCACTCTTGGAGCGGCAGCGGACGCGACCAATGTTTACGTTGATAACAGCATGGAATCAGACCGCTCTGTCGTGATTATGGCCGCTCGTCTGCATTCCATCATTCAGTAAGGGCGATCCGGTATAAAACCCAAGTAGAAAGGGGGATCAAAAGTGGCAAAAGTCACAAAGCAAAACGTCGTAAAAAGGGGCAAACGCTCAGGCTGCAAGCCGATCAAAGGCGGCCGCGCTGGTTGCTGGATCAAAGAGCGGGGAAAGATCGTTTTCAGAATGACGACCCGCAAAAAGCTTGCGACTCTGGGGATCACGATGGTTGGAGGGCAGCGCATGCCCGGCTTTGCAGGGGGCAAGAAGCGCACCAGCCGGAAAAGGACAGGCTGCAAGACGCTCAGGAACGGTCGGCGCGGCTGTTACACATCTAAAGGCTTTCGGATCGTCAGCTAGTAAAGGAGCGGATCGGATGGCAGACGAAGCAAAGGTTTTGCTCTTTGAGGGCATACACGGATCGAGAGGAGGTCATTCAGTGTTTGGACGAAAAACATGCAGGAGATATAAGCGGGTCAGAAGCAGCTCAGGCAAGATGATCAGAAGATGCGCCGATTTCTCAGGAGGCGATCTTGGGAGTCTGGGAGCGTTGCCTTTTGACCTGGAAGCGTTGAAAGGGACACTTCTAACCGGCGCGGTGGCTGTGGGCGGCGCTGTACTGGCTGCCAAAGCGGTCGGGTATATCGCACCTATGTTGAAAATTGACCCCCTGGACAAAGAGGGCAAACCCAATAAGTGGCTCATGGTCATTGAGGTCGTGATCGGTCTTCTGGCGGGCTACGCTGTAGGCAAGTATGCCAGAAAACCCGACCTGGGAGCGGCGGTCGCCCTGGGGCCTGTCGTGGTGAACGGCCTGAAGGTCGTGGGCCTGTTCCTGCAACCTGGCGCAAGCAGCGCCATCGCGGGGCATTACGGAAGTCCCTCAGTGAGGGCTTCAGAGCCTCTAGGAATGACTGTACCTGGCGGGTACTTCCCGGAGTGGGCATTTCAGTCGGGCTATCAGGACACGATCAACAAGCAAAATCCAGCATGGGCAATGGGATAATACCGCCGCCCCTTAAGAGAGACGAATATCACGTTGTCCATGGGCCGGCCTGATCAGTAATGATCCGCCGCGCCGCATGGCAAAAAGCGAAAGGAACTTGAAAAATGACTCAGGCCAACTACTCACCTCAGTTTATGGCAGGATTAGCGCAGGCATTCCCTCCTGGAGTGTCGGCAACCGGCAAGCCCGGAGAATTGTTTATCGAGGGGGTCGGTGTTCGGAAGTTTGCGGACATGAGGCAGGACGTAATATATGACAGGGTTCTCTTGACCCCTGCAAGCATCCCGGCCGGCACGTCCTTCGTATATTACCGAGACATCCAGGGCAAGACCCGACAGGACACCAATATGAGCCAGTCCTCGCGCCTTCCTGAAGGCCAGGAGGCTATTGTCTACCGGATCAGCGTAATGCCACAGGCGGACGTTGACGAGGCAGATGTTCGGCTCATACTGGCGGGAGGCTATCATGAGTTTGTCCTGGACGATGATAACCGGGTCAGATCGGGTCCCGTGGTGACGTTCCCCTCAGCCTATGGGCAGTATGGGAACGAGCAGACGACCACGAACCTCGCGACGGTAGGCGTCATCAGCAACGGCATACCCTCCGCCGGCGCGAATCCTCGGCTCCTGATACCGATCTATCTCTCTGAAGGCCGGACGTTCAGAGCTAATCTAAACTTCTTTACAGCGACAGTCTTGAGCGCGACCTCATACTGTTATGTGATCCTGGACGTGCTTATGACAAGACCTCTTCGATAAGACTGATCCCTGTTAGGATCGGGTCTGTAACGAAAGAAAAGGAGGTCTTATCTATGGGTGCAAGTCAAGTACAGGAGTATTTTTATGTAATCGAGATCGAGTTGACGGCGGGAACTGGAGCAGCTATCAGCACGACGCCAGCGCAGGCCATAGGCTCAGAGCCGTTTGTCTGGGAGCAGCTTGGAGCGTACTGGAACACCACAAACGGCAACTGGCAAATAAGGGTTAGCGATAACGGGGCAAACAAATTCTTCTCCAGTATGGAGTGGAAGGTTGCGGCTCTGATAGGCGTAGACCAAAGGCCCTTTGAGCTGCCCGTTCCCTGGACGTTCATGCCCGGCGGCGCGATTATGGTGGAGGCCACTAATGACGGCACAGGAACGGATACGCTGTTCCTAAGTTTCATAGGCAAGCGCCTCGCTAGTGCTGCGCTGTAAAGGGGGTCGCTTTTTATGGGTGTTCCTGAGACAGTATGGGACAAGATTAAGCGCGGGGAGTTTGGGCGGACGGACGCGGCCATTGCGGAGGTGCTTTGCTCTGTCGGCAGACAGCTTGCCCTTAGACTAGACAAGCTGATCGACATGCAGATGCGCGCGGTGGAGGAGCCGGAACCGATCGCTCTTCCCTACGGGCAGAAAGAGCCGTATACGCCCATTGGCCGCCTGGTGGAACTGATGAGGCTTGATCTTGCCTCGTATCCCAGGAACCACGCGACTGTTCCCGTCACCAACGCCGGGGTTATCATGATCTCGAATCCGCTGCCCTATACGATCCCGCTGATGGTCACTAATCTGGATAACGCGCAATTTCTATACTATGGGTCAGCGCCAGCGGCAATCACAAATTCGCCTATGATACCCCCAGAGCAGGGTCTTAAGATTCTACTCTCTCCAGAGTCGGATCTGTATGGTATTGTAGCGGGAGCGGACATCAATGTCGCGATCTCTGACCTCGATTTACCAACAATTTGAGGGAGGGGGCAGGCATGAGGAAATGGATCGCTCTCATTGGTGCGGGCGCTCTCATTCTGTATGTTCGAAGTCGCCCGCGATTGTATATTCCAAACGAGGTGACAAATCTCTTTTGGGACGAGGAGGCGGATCGGTGGCGCACCAACGAGGAGGTCGCTGATATTCTGCGCGAACACCCGGAGCGTGTGCCGCTTACACTGACAAGCGGCGAGGCGCGCATTCTGTCCTACCTTGACCTCATCCAGACTAATGCTGAGAGATTTAATCTTGACCCCGCTCTGATTGCTGCCATAATCTCAAGAGAGTCCGGGGGAGACTATACAGCGCGGGGAGCGGTAGGGGAATATGGATTGATGCAGCTCAGAGATACTACCGCTGAATGGCTAGGCTTCAGGGGAGACCTCGACCTCCTGTATAACCCCGCGGAAAATCTACGGTATGGGTCGCAGTATCTACGATACCAGCTTGACAGGTACGCGGAGACCGCCGACCCGGTAAGTTTTGCAGTATCGGCGTATAACGCAGGGACAGCAGCGGTCAAAAAGGGCAGCTTCACGAATCAGGATTACGTTGACGGCGTGGTAAAATACAGGCTCCCACGGTTTACGCTCCTGATAGACAGGGCGAGGGGGATATATTGAGGGGATAGTTGACATGACACGCGTCCAGGAGAAAAATCTGGATCGGCGGTCTGACTGGCTTTATACGAGAGGCGTAATAGTTGTCATGTCAACCTTCCTGGTAAGTTCTGAAGCAACTGACGCTTTTGGGCTATTGCTGATTCTATGGCTTTTGTGCTTTCGTTGCCATATCAACTATGAGTCATGGGCAGAGGGAGCGAAAACGATCCACGTGGAGCCACTGAGTAAATTTTACGCAGTAAAAAGTCTCCCAATAGGACGGAGGGCATAGTCAACTACCACGCCCATAGGACGTGGCTTGCAGTTAAGCTCCACCTCAATCCGTCGTTAGACGTTTTGGCTTCAACGCTCACCGCGTATGGCTGGTTGAGAACAGCCCGACGGCCAATATTGACCGCCGCGAGTTACAGGTAATCCTGACGTTGGATATTTCACGCTTACAACGTTTCCTGTAAGCAACCTAATATTCAAGTTTTCAAAGAACAGATGCGAAACAGTTTGCTCTAAGCGTAAGCTGTAGAGTGCCTTTGCATCGCACGTATTATAGCATATTTAAGTCAAATGTTCAACTGTGAAGGAGGTCGGCTTCCTCCACGTCCGTAGGGCGTGGTTTCCAGCCGATGCGATAAAAAATGAAACTGGTCAAGGCGGGAATTATCGGAGCGATCATCTGGTATCTATGGAAGCGTTACAAGGAGGGAACCCTCCCGACGCTCCCGGACAGCTTAAGGTAATCCACTATGGGCGTTATAAAGAGTTGGCACGTCGCACCGGGACAGGAGATCATACTACCCCAGGGGTCGGAACAGATGCAGCAGGGATTCGGTCATACTATCTGGTATAGCCCACACCTCGATCACTCGTATTATATACAGGGCAGCAATCTTGCAGGATGGGACGTTTACGAGTATGATACGGCGCTGTGCGGTAAGTGTTGGGAGAGGCGCGCTCAATACAGAGAGAGGAGGTTCTAATGGGATGGAGACCATCAAGGCGGTTGGACGTGAAGGCAGGGAACGCGACTGACGCGTGGAGCGCAGATATACCGCTAGATTTCCAGAGTCGTATCATATCAGCGGAATGTTGGGACGAAAACCTCAATATCAGGCTATCGAACGATGGAGGAGCGACTTACTCTGACGCCTTCGAGGTAGACCCTGATCGCCCGTTTGTCTTTCCTTTTTCGGCTTCCGACATACAGATACAAAACACAACCGGCGGGTCAACGGCAAGGTATCAGGCCGCGGCGGGAGATTAGGAGGTCTAAATGGCTTACCTCTACCAAACAGGAACAGCGAACGATCTGCCTCACTGGTTCAGTCTGCTAGAGACCTTCTTAGTGGGGCGCGGCTGGACTGTCGTTAGCGGAACAGGGACGACAACGGTTGTCTTTTCCAGCCCCGGAGAAGGAGGGGGCAGGACAAAGCTGTTTGTCCGCTTTTTCCGTCACTCAACAGCGAACCGGGTATATCCCAGAGTACAGAACGACGCCGCAGCAACGCAGAAAACATCAGAGAGTTACTATCTGGACGCTCCCGGCCTCGGCGCTATCCCGTTCGAGTATTGGATGGCGGCGGACAAGGACAAGGTGATCGTAAACTTCAAGGCGGGAGCAGCTTACACAGGTTTTTACGTGGGGGTCGTGGAACCCTTCGCGCTCACTGTAGAGGAAGAGGAGCAGATGGTCTCTCTTTGTCTGCACGAGATGGACAATGTGAACTGCGCCCGCGTCCTGAAAAAGCACGATGGAACCTGGAACCAAACCGTTGGCGGCGCTTATGGGGTAACGAACGACTATCCAAGAGACCCCCTCGATAACTCAGTCGCGGTCTTTGCTTGCAGAGTCGGAACGGAAAGTGGCGTAGTCGGACAGCCGACAGATATAAGCTACAGGATCGTTACACTGGCGGGAATAAACCCAGAGGACACAATCACGACCGGGTACGCAGGAGCGACAAGCACCTGGATCATCATGGGAACAGGCACTTTGCGGTGGGCTATGCGGACAGGCGGCAACGTCCCTGTCGGGCAGTACGAGGGAGCATATTTCTCTCACATGAATGGGCTTGCAACAAGCAAAGAGGACTTTGATGCAAAGATGCAAGTCTTTATGACAGCTATCGGATGGACTAAGATCGCACACCCCTCGCCCGGCTATCCCATTGAGTATTACTGGTACTCCCAGGGGGAAAGCGGTGTTGATGATATATATCTCCATTGGTACTACTACCTCAATACAAGATTCAGGATACGTTGTGCGGACGCTGTGCCATCCATCCACGAGGGGTCAATATCAAGCCTACCGATCGCCGACGGCGACTTTCCTACATTCTACAGAGTAACGGGGGATCGGGATTGTATCGCCGTAAGTCTCCAGCAGGTGGGTATATGGAATTGGATCTGGATTGGCCGGTATCAGGTTTACTTGCCCGATCCCGACTCGATTGACTCGGCCTATATGATGGGAAACGAGGCATACATTTTCAGGGATCATTACGGGCAATGGGATAACAGCGTGGGAAATAACACCCTTATCAAGCTATCAGACGGCTATCAATATTCGTCTCCAAACGCCTATGACGGCGTTACCAATATACTATGGCCGTATGCGGTGAGGCAGAGTACGGGAAAAGTGCCTATCGGCATCTGTAAGTATATTCATTTGGTCAATTCGGGAAGCCTCACTATAATGGACACGATAGCAATAGGCGGGCGGTCATATAGATACCTCGCCGAAGGCAGCGGTTACAAGATCGCACTGAGGGAGTCGTAATCATGGCACTATCAGCGGGGGCACTCTGGGGCGTGAGGCCCGGCGGAAACGACCTCAACGGCTGTTATTTCTACGATGAAGATCCGGGTACCTCCGTGGACTACACGGATCAGGATGCAGCAGAGGAGACATTCACGAACCTCACCACGTCCGGGGCGGGATCTACCACACTGACAGACGGAGACGCCGGCGGGCTTTTCACAGCAGCTATGCCGGGAAATGGTATATATATATCCGGCGGGACAAACTTCACAGTGGGCATGTACTACGTCAAGACCCGGACGGACGCGAATAACGTTGTCCTGGACAGAAGCCCTACACCTGGCGGCGCGGGCGCTAGTGGCGCTGGTAAGCTCGGAGGCAGCAGACTGACCCTCTTAGACGCCTTTTTCGAGGGCGTATCAGCCGGTGATACCATCTGGATAATGGCCGGGTCATTTACCCTCACGGAGGTCATTAACATATCCAAATCAGGAACCTCCACACTCAGGATCAAAATGTATGGATACAACACGACCCGCGGAGACGAGCCACAGGACGACGCGAGGCCATATATTGACTGCACAGCGACCCGGTATTTCTACTTCCCTTCCCATTGGATTATTGAGCATTTCAGATTGGAAGGGAGCACCCTCAATGTCTTACAGTTGGGCGGGGCTTACAGTAGGGTGCGGAATGTAAAATCCGAAAATACCTCCGTAATCCCGAACGGGTACGCTATACAGGCGTCTGGTCAAGGTTCGGTAGTTGAGGATTGTGAGTGCATATCCGCCAATGGATACGGGCTTTCAATAACCACTGACGGGATAGCGCGCTATAACGAGTGTCATGATTCCGTCAGGGGTATTTATGCAACAGGACCACAAGTGACCCTCCTCAATAACCTGTGCTATGATAACACGGACGGTATATACGGAGACAGCGATTACCTCAAGATACAGGGGAACACACTTGACGGGAACTCAGGAAAGGGGATCGACCTGGTAACAGGCGAGATATGCGACCTGGTGAATAACATCCTCTCCAACAACGGGACGGGCGTTAATGCAACGAATGTGAGGGAGTCGAACTACCTCGACTATAACGATTTTTTCACCAACGGGACGGATGTTACCAACGTCACAAAGGGAGCCAACACCTTAGCCGTCGATCCTGATTACGTGAACCGGGCAATTAAGAACTTTTCACTCAATCCCACCTCGGCGCTTATCGCTGCCGGCCTTCAGCTTAGAAAAGGGGTCGGGTAATGGTTAAGGGATGGGTAGGTGCAGCAGGCAGAGGCGTTGTGGGCGCAGCTCCACTTTTTGAGGCAGACCTATTGGTGGGAAACTGGTCATACCCAAAGGAACCCACCACGACGCCACTATTGGACGCGGGAGACCTCACCCGTAATTTTCCAATTAGCAAAGACAGGGGCGTTGCGAACTGGTCATATCCAAAGGAACCCACCACGACGCCACTATTGGATCAGGGGCCACTAACACGCAATCTGCCGGTATCGAAGGCGCAAGGCCACGATACAGAGCCGTATAACGCGATAGTACGAGGTTTAGAGGTACGCGTGGATGCGAAGATCAAAAAGCCGTGGCTATGGCCCTGAGTGAATTATGGCAAATTATGTAGGTATGTTCCACGGATACAGGGAATTTGTCTTTGAGGTCTCACCGGGGCGTGTAACGCTTCCACTCTGGGAACTTGACGGGAAAATACCCACCCGGAATATCACGTATAGCGGGAATGCAGCGGACGCATACCCGGCTATAACACAATTTCCGAGCCTTGAGCAGAGCGAGGCGATCTTCGTGCAGACGTGGGACGAGGCGCTGATGTTTAAGCTGTCTCCGGATGGGGTCACCTATCAGGACGAGATAGAGGTCGATCCCGATAAGAATCTGGGGGCATGGTTTCACCGGGTATCCGCGCGGGGTTTCTCTATCGTGAACGCCTCCGCAGGATCTACAGCCCGGTATCAGATGGTTGTCTTTTTCGTATAGACGGGCAAGGGAAAGCAAAAAGTGTTTAAGTTTATGAAGACAAAAGCGTTTGAGATCGTGATCACCTTGCTCCTGAGCGTCCTGGTGGGGATCGGGGTCTACTTCGTTGGCAAGCTAGAGG
>LAZR01000820.1_pt1 | contig 21395 bp, 22 predicted proteins | sample 329461 | NCBI WGS metagenome assembly LAZR01 (sample SAMN03002196, study PRJNA259156) | marine sediment metagenome | biome: sea floor; feature: Hydrothermal impacted sediments; material: marine sediment; isolation source: Loki non-amplified sample from Loki's castle hydrothermal vent sediment ...
ATATTGTAGTACAGAGCATTAACCGTAAAATCACGTCGCCACGCGTCTTGTTCTAAAGTACCAAAAACATTATCACGCATGATCCGACCTTGGCCATCAACATGCTGTTCTACTTCGGGCGGCGCTCTAAAAGTAGCCACTTCGATAACATCACGACCAAAACCAACATGCACCAACTTAAACCGTCGACCAATTAAGCGACTTTTACGAAATAGACGATGCACTTGTTCTGGCGAGGCATTGGTCGTAACATCAAAATCTTTAGGTTCATGACCCAACAACAAGTCACGCACACAACCGCCGACAAGATAAGCTTCAAAGCCACCTGCTTGCAAATCGCGTAAGACCTTTAATGCATGAGGACTAATCAAACGACGCGAAATCGAGTGATCTGCACGTGGAATAACCGTGGGTGCAGGTCCAGAATTACTAGGTCCTCTCCCACGAACGCGAGGCTTTTTTTGAGTCAAGTTATTGATGATTTTTTTAGGGGATAACATATGAGGTGAATAATACCATGCTTCTTATGATTAATAGCCTTTGTTTATCGCTGCTAACACGCACTATTAATCATGTCCTTTTAATGAAGCGAACAAATAACACTATCATCGTATTATCGTTTCACCGCGAGTTGTACTGGCTTGAATGATAGCCGATGAATACTGCAAGGTCCTAATGTCATCAATGCTTGCTGATGTACCTTGGTCGGATAACCTTTATGCTTTGCAAAACCATAACCAGGATACAGTTCATCCATCGCCTGCATTTCACGATCTCTAGCTACTTTAGCTAATATTGAAGCAGCAGCAATCGCTGGTTCAGATTGATCACCTTTGATAATCGTCGTTACTGAACACGCTAAATTAGGCGCTTGATTGCCATCAACTAAAGCATGAGTTGGCTTAATATGCAGACCTTCGACAGCACGCTTCATTGCCAATAATGTTGCTTGCAGGATATTGATATCATCAATTTCTTCAGCCTCAGCACGACCTAATGACCATGCTAGTGCCTGTTGCTGAATAATCGGTTCGAGTTGTTCACGTCGTTTTACGGTTAATATTTTAGAATCGTTCAAACCATCAATAGGTTTATTCGGATCAAGAATAACTGCCGCCGCCACAACCGCACCCGCTAAAGGTCCTCGCCCTACTTCATCAACCCCTACAATATAAACCTGAGTAGTCATCATTAATTATCTAACATATCTAAAATCGTTTGGGCGGCATTACGCGCGCCACCCGATGGCCCAAGTGCTGTTAAAACTTGCTCACGAATACTGTCAGCTTTAGCTTTACTCGTTGGCTCGCCTAATAATGTCGTTAATTCTTTTTCTAAACGCTCGACTGTCACTTCGTCTTGTAATAACTCCAAAATGACAGGTTTTCCAGTCACAATATTACATAAACCAACATAGGGAATTTTAACCAATCGACGTAAAATCTGATAACTAATTGGTGACACCCGATAAGCAATAAAGTGTGGCACGCCTAATAATGCAATTTCTAAAGTGACCGTACCTGAAGCTGCGACAATGGCATCACAAGCTGCTGTTAAATCATAAAAATTACTACTGACTACTTTTACTGGCACTGGAGATGTAGCTAAAATCTTGTTGAGATAAACTTCGTCAATGCCCGGTGCAAGAGGTAACACCACATCAACATTGGGATTTTTTTGCTGTATAACTTGTGCCGCATTCAGCATGATAGGCAATAAATTATCAATTTCACTGCGTCGGCTACCTGGAAATAAGCCAATCACACGACGATTCAATTTTAAACCCATTTTGATTTTGGCTTGTTTTGTCGTCAAAGTATTTTGAACGGCATCGACCAATGGATGACCAACACACGTTACTGGCACGCCAGCATCTTGATAAATTGGCACTTCAAAAGGAAATAATACCGCCATTTTATCAACATACTGCTTAATGGTTTTAACTCTACCAGCCCGCCACGCCCATACCTTTGGGCTAATGTAATATAAAATTGGAATACCTAGTTTTTTGGCTTGTTTTGCTAATTTCAGATTAAAACCTGGATAATCAACTAACACTAATAAATCAGGTTTATTGGCTTTAAGATCCACAAGCAACTGGTTAAAAATGTTTTTTATACGACGGTAGCGTCTAAGTACTTCGACAATACCCATCACCGCTAATTCAGAAAAATCGACCATAATTTCTGTGCCCGCTGCACGCATATTATCGCCGCCAATTCCCCTAACCTTAATGTCAGGTCTCAGCTGTTTTAACTCACCAATCATTCTACCAGCATGAGCATCACCTGATGCTTCACCCGTTACTACAACGATAGTTTGCTGGCTCACGCCTGATTGTTCTCAGCGTAACCGACTAACTCTAATCCAAAGCCTGATAGCCCTGTCAGCTTAGTTGGCGTACCAATCACTCGCATTTTTTTGACGCCTAAATCTGCCAGAATTTGAGCACCAACACCAAATGTACGTAAGTCCCAACCTGATTTAGCCGTCAGCTGTGCTTCACCGCGATCTTGCTGTTGGTAATGTTCGATCTTTGCCGCTAATTGTTTGTTTTGTTGTGGCTGACGTAACACCACCAAGACACCTTTTCCTTGTTGTTGAATTTGTTTCATTACGGTCGGTAAAGGCCAATGACTTGGCTCACGTGCCGCACTGATTAAATCCGCTAAAGGATCTGCCATATGAACGCGAACCAAAGTTTCTTCGTCAGGCTTAATATCACCCGCCACTAAGGCAAAATGGACTTGGCTATTCACCGTATCTTGGAAACTATAAAGTTGAAAATCACCATGCTCTGTAGGCATATTACATTGTGATAATCGTTGTACCGTCATCTCATTTTCTAAACGGTAGCTAATTAAATCAGCAATCGTACCAATCTTTAAATCATGGGTTTGAGCGAACTCTTCAAGATCAGGACGACGCGCCATGCTGCCATCTTCATTTAGAATTTCAACAATCACTGCCGATGGATCTTTACCTGCTAATTGTGCTAAATCACAACCCGCCTCCGTATGACCCGCACGGGTTAACACCCCACCCAATTGGGCTTTTAGTGGGAAAATATGTCCCGGTTGAACCACATCTTCTGGCACAGCATCAGCATTCACTGCCGCTAAGACGGTTAATGCACGATCTGCGGCTGAAATGCCTGTTGTCACTCCTTGAGCGGCTTCGATTGAGACTGTAAAGTTCGTCGAATAAGCTGCTTGATTATCAGTCACCATCAAAGGTAATCGTAATTGACGACAACGTTGCTCTGTTAAGGTCAGGCAAATTAATCCACGACCAAATCGAGCCATGAAATTAATGGCTTCTGGCGTAACACATTCAGCAGCCATGATCAGATCGCCTTCATTTTCACGATCTTCATCATCCATAATAATAACCATCTTGCCTTGTTTTAAATCATCAATAATTTCAGCGGTTGTATTTAATTTCATTTGATAAACCCGTTTTGTAACAATGTTTCTCGCGTAATACCTGAATCTTGTTTAGGCAATAATCGTTCTAGATAACGTGCGATCAAATCAACTTCAAGATTAACTTGGCTACCAATCCGGTAACTTTTCATCACCGTTTCTTGCATCGTGTGAGGAATAATATTAACTTCGAACCAGTTATTTTCTGCTTTATTAACTGTCAAACTGGTGCCATCAATACAAATCGAGCCTTTCTCAGCAATATAACGTTCAAGGCCCGCAGGTACTTCAAAACGAAATTGCACTGAACGGGCAGATTCTTGCTTATTAATCACTTTGCCCAGCCCATCAACATGACCGCTGACAAAATGACCACCTAAACGATCGCCAACAGCCAGTGCTTTTTCAAGATTAACTTCAGAACCTGCTTTGACGTTACCTAAACTGGTTCTATCTAGACTTTCTCTCGATACATCAAAACTCAGAGAACCTTCATTCATCGCAATAACAGTCAAACAAACACCGTTATTTGCCACACTATCGCCTAACTTCACATCTGATAAATCTAGACTTTGCGTTGCAACTTGTAAACGTATATCACCGCCCTTAGCTTGGACTGATTCAATCTTACCTATCGCCGCTATAATTCCGGTAAACATCTATTCATTATCCTTGTTGTATTTTGGTAAAGCAGTAATTCGCCAATCATCGCCCACTGGTCTTATGTCTGTAATCTGCAAATCAATATTGTCTGCCATACTGGTGAAGTCAGGTAAATGAAATATACCTTTCGCGCCATCACCCATAATTTTCGGTGCCATATAAATCACCAGTTCATCAATTAAACCGGCGGCCAATAATGCACCATTTAATTGTGAACCTGCTTCTACCATCACTTCATTGATTTCACGTTGTGCTAATTCGGTCATTAAAGCGGCTAAATCAATCTGATTATTGATGGATGGTAAGTGACAGACTTCTGCATGTGAAACAGCTTTAATCGCACTGCTGGTCGCAATTAACACCTGAGCATTATCTTCAAAAATTTTAGCATCATCCGGCATTCGTAATTGACTATCAACCACAACACGCAGTGGTTGTCTGATTGTTTGCTGTGGATACCAAGCTTCAGGACGGACAGATAATGCTGGGTTATCCGCTAAAATGGTACCTATTCCGGTTAAAATAGCAGAACTTCGTGCGCGTAATTGTTGTACATCTTGTCTCGCAGCCGAACCTGTAATCCATTTACTTTCACCAGAAGCCATTGCGGTGCGACCATCAACACTCATCGCTATTTTACTGCGAATATAAGGCCGGCCGGTACGCATACGCTGGCAAAATCCTATGTTTAATTTTTCAGCCTGCTGTTCCAGTATGCCGACGGTGGTTGCGATGCCTGCCGCTTCTAATTTTGCTATTCCGCTGCCTGCAACACGCGGATTAGGATCCATCATCGCAATAAAAACACGCCTTACGCCTGCGTTAATTAAGGTATCGGCGCAAGGTGGTGTTCGTCCAAAATGACTGCAAGGCTCAAGGGTCACATAACAATCCGCGCCTTTGGCTTTTAGGCCCGCTTGCTTAAGCGCATTAACTTCTGCATGGCCTTCACCAGCACGTTGATGCCAGCCTTCACCGACAATCACATCATTAACAACAATGACACAGCCTACTCGTGGATTGGGAGCGGTAGTGAATAAGCCTCGTTCAGCAAGCTGTAAAGCTCGGCTCATGTAAGCAATATGTGATGTCATGTATTACCAACGAATATCGACGGCTGTGAGATCGTCTCTGGTTTGCAAGATAGTGCTAAACCCAACGTTTCCCAAAGCATCATTCAATGTTCCTTAAACGAAGCTGGCTGCAAGCCAGCGTAAGCAAGATAAGCATGGCCTTACTCGCTATAATGTAAGTGTCTTTCTGACTGCAGCTAATCATTAGCAATAATGATGTTTACCAACTCTTTATTTTTTAATTAACGGGCTAGATAAACTTTCCATCCGCTCAATTTCTTCGCGAAAAGCATTAATGTCTTGAAAACTACGATATACAGAAGCAAAACGGACATAAGCCACTTCATCAAGTTCGCGTAACGCATCCATGACCCAATCACCAACCAGACGACTTTCAACTTCGCGATCGCCAGTAGCAATCAATCGCCTTTTGATGACTTGTACTGCGCTATCGACAGCATCAATACTAACCGGTCTTTTTTCTAATGCTTTTAACAAGCCAGAACGTAATTTATCTTCATCAAACAACGAGCGAGATTGGTCACGCTTAATCAATCTCGGTAAAGTAAGCTCAGCTGTTTCATAGGTCGTAAATCGTTCGTTGCATTCAACACAACTACGACGTCGACGAATGGCGTCACCTTCAGCAGATAGGCGTGAGTCAACGACTTTAGAGTCATCTGCTCCACAAAAAGGGCAACGCATTCGTCTAATTCGCTCTAGTTATGCATACACTGGTAAGCGTTGGCATATTGCCATTGCTTTAGCCTTAACCGTACTTATGACTGCTGCGTCACCACGGCTATCAACAACATCACACATCCAGCTAGCGAGCTGGATACATTCTTCTTCTTTAAAGCCACGTGTTGTCACGGCAGGTGTACCGACCCGAATGCCTGATGTCACAAAAGGTGATTGTGGATCATTAGGCACAGCATTTTTATTAACGGTAATATTCGCATCACCCAACCAAATGTCTACTTCCTTACCTGTTAAACCCGCTTCGATGAAGCTAACAAGGAACAAATGATCGTCAGTACCTTTAGAAATGACGTCATAACCACGATCCATAAAGACCTTAGCCATCGCTTGTGCATTTTTAATCACTTGTTGCTGATACGTTTTAAATTCAGGCAACATCGCTTCTTTGAAGGCAATCGCTTTTGCTGCAATAACATGCATTAATGGACCACCTTGCATGCCAGGGAAGACAGCAGAGTTCAATTTTTTCTCGATCTCTTCATTAGCCTTAGCTAAGATCAAACCACCACGTGGACCACGTAAAGTTTTATGGGTTGTTGTTGTTGTAATATCAGCAATTTGTACAGGACTTGGATATAAACCTGCTGCAACTAAACCAGCGATGTGTGCCATATCAACTAATAAATACGCATTGATAGAATCTGCGATATCTCTGAAACGTTGCCAATCAATGACACGTGAATACGCTGAGAATCCAGCTACGATCATTTTAGGTTTATGTTCTTTTGCTAAACGTTCAACTTCATCATAATCAATTTCCCCTGTTTCAGGGTTCAATCCATATGAGAATGAGTTATAAATTTTACCCGAAGAGCTTACTTTAGAACCATGTGTCAAATGACCACCATGCGCCAAACTCATACCAAGAATCGTATCGCCAGCTTGTAATAAAGCAAGGTAAACAGCTTGATTGGCTTGTGAGCCTGAGTGCGGTTGTACATTGGCATAATCAGCGCCAAATAATGATTTTGCACGATCGATGGCTAATCGCTCAGCTTGATCGACATATTCACAACCACCGTAATAACGCTTGCCAGGATAACCTTCAGCATACTTGTTGGTTAAAGAAGAGCCTTGCGCTTCCAGCACTCGTGGGCTAGTGTAGTTTTCAGAAGCGATCAATTCGATATGATCTTCTTGACGCTGATTTTCAGCCTCAATCGCGTTAAAAATTTCGTCATCAAAACCAGCAATGGTCATATTTTTCTTGTACACAGTATTCCCCTGTTTCTACTGTAAAATAGTCGCTTATTCTATCTCACTACGCCGTTAGCTTCTATGCTCTCGCACTATTTTTATTTACATGTTACGGAAATAATTCATCATGAACATCGCATTATTAGGAACAGGCTTGATGGGACAAGCACTCGTCGAGCATTTACTGACCGAAAGACAAACCGTTACTGTCTTCAATCGAACAGTAGAAAAAGTAGCTGACCTGAAGCAAAATGGGGCGTTGGTTGCTTCCACTGCGCAAGAAGCACTGATGAACAGCGAATTTTGTATACTTATGCTGAGTGATGCTGACGCGATTCACGCAGTGTTAAATTCAATTAAGAACGAAGTATTTAAAGATAAGATCATTATTCAAATGGGGACTATTTCACCTGATGAATCTCGTTCAATTAGCCACTATATAAACGAACGCCAAGGTCGGTATTTAGAATGTCCAGTATTAGGAAGCTTACCGGAAGCACGAAGTGGTTCATTAATTTTAATGGCAGGAGGCTCAGATGAAGACTACAACGCTGCTTTACCGCTGCTAAAAATCATCGGTAAAAATCCGCGTCATATCGGTGATATTGGTCAAGGTGCTACCGTTAAACTAGCGATGAATCAATTGATTGCTGGGCTTACATCGAGTTTTGCGTTGAGTCTAGCACTCGTCGAAAAAGAAGGCATTGAAACAGAACAGTTTATGTCTATTGTCCGAGATAGCGCTTTATACGCGCCGACATTTGATAAGAAGCTAGATCGTATGTTATCTCGTGACTATTCCTTGCCAAATTTTCCGACTAAGCATTTAGCAAAAGATACACGATTATTTTTATCGGTGGCTCAACAGTTGAATTTAGAAACCTGCGCCTTAGAAGGCATTAGCCAATTATTAGATAAAACATTAGAGCAAGACTTAGCCGATACTGATTATTCGGCAATCATGGCCGGAATAACAAAAGGTCAGTAGAAACAAAAACGCCCTCTTTCGAGGGCGTTTAATTATCGCTTAAATTTTACAGACTAAATAAATCGCGTCTGATAATCGTTTCGTTACGATCAGGACCTGTTGAAATGATATCGATTGGAACGCCGGCTAATCTTTCTACTTCATTAATATAAGCACGCGCATTAGCAGGTAAATCATCAAACTTAGTCACACCGACCGTTGATTCGGTCCAACCTGGCATATCAACATAAACCGGTTTACAACCTTCAAATTCTTCTGCGCTTAGTGGCAATACATCAACAGCAACACCATTACGCTCGTAAGAGATACAAAGACGAATCGTCTCTAAACCATCTAATACATCTAATTTAGTCAAACATAATCCTGTGATGCTATTGACCCAGCTAGCACGTTTAAGTGCAACCATATCTAACCAACCACAACGACGACCACGACCTGTTGTTGCCCCAACCTCATGGCCTTTATCAGCTAAATATTGACCTAACTCATTCACTTTACCTTGATCATCTAATAATTCAGATGGGAATGGGCCGCCGCCAACACGGGTTGCATACGCCTTAGTAATACCTAATACATAATCAATATGACAAGGACCAACACCAGAACCTGTCGCACTACCACCGGCTGTTGTATTAGATGAAGTAACGTATGGATATGTTCCATGATCGATATCTAATAAAGCACCTTGAGCACCTTCAAACATCACGTTATTTCCAGCTTCTGAATACTTTTGTAGCATATCTGGGATATCAGCAATCATTGGCAATAAAACATCGCGCATAGCTAACACTTCATCACGAATGGTTTCAAAATTAACCGGGGCAACTTGGTAGTAATTAATCAATGAAAAGTTATGGAATTTAACTATTTCTTGAAGCTTGGCGATAAAACCTTGCTCATTTTTTAAATCACCTAATCGTAAACCACGACGTGCGACTTTATCTTCATAAGCAGGACCGATACCACGACCAGTAGTGCCAATCGCTTCTTTACCTAGCCGTAATTCACGCGCCTGATCAAGGGCTGTATGGTAAGGCAAGATGAGTGGGCAAGCTGCACTAATTTTAAGGCGTGTACGAACAGGAATACCTTTTGCTTCGAGTGCTGTCATCTCTTTAATTAACGCCGTGGGACACAAGACAACACCATTACCAATCAAACATTGGACATGCTCGCGTAAAATACCTGATGGAATCAAATGTAGAACAGTTTTTTGACCATCAATAACCAAAGTATGGCCCGCATTATGACCGCCTTGAAAACGGACAACTGCTGACACATTATCTGTCAACAAATCAACGAGTTTACCTTTACCTTCATCGCCCCATTGAGAGCCAATCACTACGATATTTTTAGCCACGAATTTGTGTTCCTGTTTCAGCCACTAACCAGCGGCTTTCTTGTTGTATGAGAATTCTTGTTGTTGGTATTTCGCTGCCAGATAGCTGATATATCACCACTTCGCCTTCACCGCGAAGCTGCTCAACCATCTTGTGTTGCAGCTCATCATCAGCCCATGTAACAGCAATTGGTTCAGCAACCACTGTATTAAGCGTTAATTGATTAACCAATGTTTTTAAATCTAAACTAAAGCCAGTTGCTGGTTGTGCCTGACCAAAATCTTCTCCAATATCATCATAACGTCCGCCCATGGCAATCGCCTGCGCGGTTCCACTTTGATAAGCCGCAAACACTACGCCAGTGTGATAGTGATAACCACGTAACTCGGCAAGATCGAAGTTCATCGCTAACGCAGGTAAACGCTGATGAATCATCGTCGCAATCGTCGTCAAAGTAGCTAATGCATCTTGAACTGAAGCTGATGCATTAGTTAACAATTTTTTTGCTTTGGCTAAAACTTCAATACCGCCATTCAATTCAGCTAAGCCTAGTAGCATTGCTTTATGTGACGTAGGCAATTGATATTCGTTTAATAAACTCTCAATATCCGACGTAGATTTACGTTGCAATGCACCAAATAGTTCCTGTTCTTGTTCGGGATTCAAACCTGCCGCATGTGCTAATCCGCGATAGATACCGACATGGCCCATGTCGAGTAATAAGTCAGGAATCTCACCTAATGTTTCGACCATTAGCTGAACAACTTCTACGTCGCTTTCTGGACCTGCATGGCCGTAAATTTCAGCACCTAGTTGTACGGGATTACGTGAAGTGCCTTGTCCGCTCGGTAAGGTATGCAACACATTACCGATGTAACACAATCTAATAACACCTTGCTGATCACGCAAATTATGCGCTGCCATTCTTGCCACTTGCGGTGTCATATCTGCACGAATACCCATTAACCTTCCAGACATTTGATCGGTTAACTTAAACGTTTTCAAATCCAAAGCTTTTGCCGTACCGGTTAATAAGGAGTCTAGATATTCAACAAGCGGCGGGAATACTAATTGATAACCCCACGCTTGCATTCTATCTATTAATTTTCGACGTAATACTTCAAGTTGTGCAGCTTGTGTTGGCATCAACTCATCAATGCCTTCTGGCAACAACCAACGATCTTTATGACTCATCTAATCAATTTACCCAATAAAGTAATGCAATACCCAAAATCATACTAAAAAATCCAATGCTTCTTAATTGTTGATCTTCCATATTGGCCATTTGCAATAAAACGCGACGAAACGCTATTGGATTTAAAAACGGCATAATACCTTCTATTACTAGCATTAATGCCGAACCTATCCATAAACTATGCAATAACGTGTCGCTCACAAAATTTATTTAACGCTTGAACCGCTAAAGTTATTGAAAAACTCACCTTTTGGTTCAATTACCAGCATATCGTCACCCGTAAATACATTTTGATAGGCTGTTAGACGGCGATAGAATGAATAAAAGTCACTGTTTTGGCCATAGGCTTTAGCATAGGTGTCTGTGGCTTTTGCATCACCCATACCACGTAACTCTTCAGCAGTACGTTTTGCATCAGCAAGAATAATAGTACGTTGACGATCGGCATCTGAACGAATTTTCTCTGCTTCTTCAGCACCTTGTGAACGTAGCGTTTTAGCGACACGCTCACGTTCAGCTTCCATACGCGTATAAACTGACGAACTAACTTCTGATGGCAAATCAATACGTTTAATACGAACGTTAACGATTTCAATACCAAATTTAGTTGCTGTTTTATTTGCGTCAGTAATAATCTGATCAACCATACTTGTGCGGTCACCCGATACCAATTGTTGAATAGTACGTTTACCAAACTCACCACGTAATAAATCTTTGATTATTTGTGACAAACGCAACTGTGCTCGATCCTCGACACCACCCATTGATGTGTAATAAGCAGAGACGTCAGCAATGCGCCACAGGATGAAAGAGTCAACGATTACGTTTTTCTTTTCACCGGTTAAATAACGTGATGGCGTTGCATCAAAGGATAAAACACGACCATCAAACCGGCGAACTTCATTTACAAAAGGAATTTTGAAGTGAATACCAGGTTGAAAGTCAGAGCGCTCAATTTGACCTAGACGTAATAATAAAACACGTTGACGTTCGTCGACAAAAAATACGGATGTAATAGCAGTTATGAATGCTAATAAACATAGGAAAATAATTATATTCGTACGTGAAGACATCTTAACGGCTCCCTCTGCTACGTGCATCATCGCGAGGTGATGCAGAATTTGATGACGATGTGCCCGATGTTGAATTGCTATTAATTAACGAGTCAGGATTGATTCGCGATGATGCCTCAGATGAGCCTCCACGCATTTTATCTAAAGGGAGATACAACACATTGTTGCTCTCTTTAGAAACATCAACCATCACTTTTTGTGTTTTACTATAAACAGATTCCATCGTATCTAGATACAAGCGTTCTTTAGTAATTAAAGGTGCTTTCTCATATTCATTCATCACTTGCAAAAAACGACTTGTTTCACCTTCTGCTTTCGCCATTATTTGACTCTTATAAGCTTCAGCTTCTTGGACAAGTCTAAATGCGGCACCACGTGCTCTAGGTACCACATCATTAGCATAAGCTTCAGCTTCATTTTTTTGACGTACTTCATCCTCACGCGCTTTTACCACATCGGCAAAAGCAGCTTGAACTTGCTCTGGCGGCTGAACGTCTTGCATATTTACGCTAGTAATCATTAAACCTGTTTCATGAATATCTAACATAGATTGCAGTAACACTTCGGTTCCAGCGGCAATGGCACTCCGTCCCTCTGTCAACACGAAGTCCATCTTTGAAGTACCGACTGTTTCACGTACTGCACTTTCTGTCATCTGACGCAGTGTCAGATCAGGATTTCTAACATTAAACAAATAGTGAGATGCATCTTTAATGCGATATTGCACAGCTATTTTCAAGTCAACAATGTTTTCGTCTTGAGTCAACATTAACGATTCTGAGAGTATAGTATTTGCACTTCGACCATCCGTAGAGCGATAACCTATTTCTATATTTCGAATCTGTTCAACGTCAACCACTTCGACTGTTTCAATTGGATAAGGGAGATGCCAGTGAGGTCCAGAAGTTGTTGTATCAGTGTACGCACCAAAACGAACTACTACACCTTGTTCGGCGGGTTCAACTATATAAATACCTGACGCTAACCAAACAACAAAGACGACAGCGGCGATCAAGCCTAAACCAATCGCACCACCTTGACCTGTTGGTTGTTCATTTGAGCTATTTGACGATGAGCCGCCAAACATTCCACCTAATTTGTTTTTCAGGTTACGCAGTACATCGTCAAGATCAGGGGGACCATCATTGCCACGGTTATTACCCCATGGGTCTTTATCGTCCTTACCAGGTTCGTTCCAAGCCATTTGGCGCTCCAAAATTGAGTTTAATTAATTCAAACGTGCTTATTTTACGGAGATCATCGGCTTTAGGGAACCGTTGATTCAGTTACATCATCTAATTCTTCAGTATCTTCGGGAAAATATTCTTGTAAGGCTTGTCGGAGTAAATCAATACCCTCACCCGTTTTGGCTGAAAGCCAGACCCGCGTGATTCGTCCATTTTCATCGCGATCAAGTCGTGGTTTTTGATCTTCAAGAAGATCAATTTTATTACAAACAATTAACTGTGGCACCTCATCAGCGCCAATTTGTTGTAAAACGTCATCAACGTGATGCAATAGATCATCGCGATCGGCAGCACCCGCCTCAACAACATGGAGTAATAAAGCAGCATCTCGCGTTTCATCTAAAGTAGATCGAAATGATTCGACTAAGTCGTGAGGAAGTTTTCTGATAAAACCTACTGTATCGGCCATAATTAATGGCTGTATATCATGAAGTTTCATACGTCTTAGCGTAGGATCTAGTGTAGCAAACAGACGATCGTCTGCATAAACTTCAGAAGCAGTCAATCGATTGAACAAGCTTGATTTGCCCATGTTGGTATAACCAACTAATGAGACAACAGCTATATCACTGCGCTGGCGAGAACGACGTCCTTGGTCACGTTGTGACTGAACTTTCTCAAGTCTCTTTTTAAGTGATTTAACACGCTGTGCTAATAAACGACGATCCGTTTCTAACTGTGACTCACCTGGCCCACGCATACCGATCCCACCTTTTTGTCGCTCAAGATGGGTCCAGCCTCGAACAAGTCGGGTCGACATATGTTGTAGCTGAGCTAATTCAACCTGTAACTTACCTTCGTGAGATCGTGCTCTTCGTGCAAAAATATCAAGAATAAGCCCTGTTCGGCCAATAACACTACACTCTAATTGTTTCTCTAAATTTCGTTCTTGGCTTGGTGATAAATCATGATTAAAAATGACTAAAGCTGCATGATTCGCGAGTACTTGTTGGCGAATTTCTTCCACCTTACCAGTACCTGCAAAAAATTTGGCATCAGGTCGTTGGCGTTTACCATGAACAATGGTGGCAATAGTTACACCAGTAGAGCCAACTAGTTCAATAAACTCTTGTTCTGCTTCTGCAAAATCAGAGACATTTAAATCAAGATGGACAAGAACAACGGCTTCTTTTTTTGATGCATCATCAAATGCCGCATTACTATTTGGACGCTCAAACAATCAAAATACTCCTTTAATCATCAGCAGTTATAACAACATTCCTAACGGGAACAATTGTTGATATTGCATGTTTATAAACCATTTGATTCACAGAGTTTTTCAATAAAATGACAAACTGATCAAAAGAATCAATTTGACCTTGCAGTTTAATGCCATTAATCAAAAAAATAGAAACCGGAACATTTTCACGTCGTAAAGCGTTTAAAAATGGATCTTGCAGTTGCTGTGCCTTGGCCATGTATCACTCCTTGTTGTTATTGTAGTTTTATAGTGAAATTTTAATTCTATGGGTTACGATTAAATTGTCAATTCTGGGCATTGAGCTTTTATATACTGTACAACCTCATCAACGGGCAAATCAGGACCACTATCAAACCAAGCTCCATCTGGTTGTGCTCTCAACCATGTTAATTGACGTTTAGCCATTTGTCTTGTCGCGATGATCGCTTTTTCAATCATCTCTTCTTGATTATATTCGCCTGCAAGGTGTGACCAAGCCTGACGATAACCAACGGCTCGAATCGAGGGTAAATCAGGATGACAATCTTTACGACTAAACAATGCCTTCACTTCATCGATAAAACCTTTAGCCACCATGGTTTGATACCGCAGAGCAATTCTTTGATGTAAAACGCCGCGATCGAAGGGGCTAAGAATCATTTTAATAATTCTATAAGGTAATGTACTGGTTGTGATATTAGTGAGTTCAGTTAAGCTTTTACCTGTAATTTCATACACTTCTAATGCACGCTGTAATCGCTGGGGATCATTAATATGGATTCTTGCTGCAGAAATAGGATCAACAGCAGTCAGACGCTGGTGTAAATGTGCCAAACCATGCTGTTCAGTCTCGCGTTCTAACTGAGCGCGTATGTTTAGATCGGCAGTAGGTAAGTCAGCTAAACCTTGCTCTAAAGCTTTAAAATACAACATCGTTCCGCCCACAAGTAGCGGCACTTTGCCTCTGGCCGTGATATCTGCCATAAGCCTCAAAGCATCATGTCTAAATGCACCCACGGAATAGCTATCTGTTGGCTCGATTATATCGACTAAATGGTGTGGATATTGACTGAGTATTTCGGGGTCTGGTTTGGCCGTACCAATATCCATCCCTCGATAAACGAGTGCGGAATCGACACTGATAATCTCGACAGGAAAACGATTAGCGATAGCAAGTGCTAAATCAGTTTTTCCTGCTGCCGTTGGCCCCATAATAAATAGGGCCGGTGGTAACATTGATGATGTTGAATCTAGATTCAACCTTGCTTCATCGTATCGTAAAAGTCAGCATTAGTTTTAGTAGCCTTCAAGCGATCCATTAAAAATTCCATCGCATCGATAGGATCCATAGGCGCTAATAGCTTACGTAAAATCCATAACTTATGTAAATCATCACTGTCTGTCAGTAGATCTTCTTTACGCGTACCTGAACGGGTTACATTAATAGCCGGATAAATACGACGATCAGCTAATTTACGCTCTAGTTGAAGCTCCATATTACCGGTACCTTTGAATTCTTCAAAGATAACCTCATCCATTCGTGAGCCGGTTTCAACTAAGGCTGTAGCGATGATAGTAAGACTACCACCTTCTTCAATATTACGAGCTGCACCGAAGAAACGTTTTGGCCTTTGTAAAGCGTTCGCATCAACACCGCCTGTCAATACCTTACCTGATGAGGGTGCAACCGTATTATAAGCTCGTGCTAAACGTGTAATTGAATCTAATAAGATAACAACGTCATGTTTATGTTCGACTAAACGTTTTGCTTTTTCTATAACCATTTCAGCGACTTGTACATGGCGCGTTGCTGGTTCATCAAAAGTACTCGAAACAACTTCACCTTTAACCGAACGTTCCATCTCTGTTACTTCTTCAGGGCGTTCATCGATCAATAAAACGATTAAATCACTATCAGGGTAGTTCGCTGCGATTGATTGAGCCACCATTTGTAAAATCATCGTTTTACCGGATTTAGGTGGAGCTACAATCAGTGCACGTTGACCTTTACCAATCGGCGCCGCCAAATCAATGATTCGAGGCGTTAAATCTTCGGTACTGCCATTGCCACGCTCTAAGGTAAAACGTTCATTTGGAAATAACGGGGTTAAATTTTCAAAAGGAACTTTATTTTTTGACTGTTCAGGTTTTTCATAATTAATTTCATCAACTTTAATTAGAGCAAAGTAACGTTCACTGTCTTTAGGCGCTCTAATTTTACCGGTAATCGTATCTCCTGTTCGTAGATGAAAACGACGAATTTGACTAGGAGATACATATACATCATCAGGACCAGCGATATATGAAGCTTCGGCTGAGCGTAAAAAACCAAATCCATCTTGTAACAACTCAAGCACGCCTGTCGTGATAACTTCTTCACCCTGCTTTGCATGTTCTTTAACGATTGAAAAAATCAAGTCTTGTTTACGATTTCTTGCCAAGCCTTCTAGCTTCATTGATAGAGCAAGCTCCATAAGCTCGGCAGCAGACTGCTTTTTAAGTTCTGTCAGATTCATGTAATACCTAAAGTGGGATTTTTAATATAGAAATAGATGTATACGCGATAAGGCTGTATAGAGGATTTATTTTGGGAGTGGTTTTTGAAATTGCATAATATTTGCAAAAAACCAGTTTTCAGTATATCTAAATACTTCTCGTAGTCAAGTTTTAATGCTTTAAATTTAACATGTTGTTGATTAAGCTAATTTTGAAATATAAAAATCAGCTACGTTTATAAGAAAAACACAAGCCAATTCTCAAATCAAGATGACTCTATAACATGACAATACTTACAAAAATGAACGTCTTCTAAGCAGCGAATAAACGTATTTTAATCAAGATGAAAATAAAATTATGACTTGATAAATTTTATCATCATTTATTTTTGAATATGTCCAACCCAGTTTTTCTGTAAGTTGAGATGTTAATTGTAAGCCAAGGCCGAAACCTAGTTCGTTAGAATTGGAAAGCTCATCAGCATATTCATACTGATTAGTAATCGTAACGCTATTTGGCGTTTGCACAATGGTTATTTCGCCTTGTTGAGTATGTTGGAATGCATTTCTGATTAAATTGCCTAACACGATTCGAACCGGATGCTCAGGTTGTATAATAACGCTATTTGGTACTGTAGATAGCTGAATACTGATTCGTTTATCTGTCAGTAAATAACGGGACTCTTCGACTAATTGTTCCGTAATCTCATTCAATGCCAAACTCTGGCGTGACAAACACTCATTATTATCTCGACTTAACCATAATAAAGTTTCACTTAAGTTTTTCATGGTTAAACTTGCCCGATCAATTCGGTCAATAATATGATCAAATTTAGGCTGTTCGGGTATTTTTGATGTTTGCTTAAGCTTAGCCAGTAATTCAATATTATTACGGACGATACTAATCGGCGTTCGTAATTCATGACTAGCATAAGTCAGAAAGCGCTCTTCTCGTTCTAAGCTTTGTTGAGCAGAAGATAAACTATTACGAATTAAAGACGCCATTTCATTCAGTTCATGGTAATAGAAATCCGGCGTCAAATTTTTTAATGTCTTAGCATTAAGCGAATGTGTCCACTTTGCCAACTCACTGACCGGTTGAGAAACACGACGGAACATCAACCAAATAATTAATGCCAGAGCAATAATAACTCCACTATTAATAAAAAATAACAATTGCTTACTTTCTTTTATATTGGCGCCGACCATTCCGGAAGCCAACGCCGCTGTTGCTATTTCACTAATAAATAAACGTTCACCATTGATATTTACTGTGATCACAAAATACAACACATCGGGACGAGCAAACCAAGATGCTTCAATATATTTATAAAGATGATCTTGTTGAGTAGGCTCAATAAAAGTCTCTCGTATGTTTGCTGGCTGATCCTGCCAACTGTCACTAATGATATAGCCACTAAATTCGTTGCAGTCTTTCCGCTTATCAACCGGAACAGTTTCTACATAACTTTTAGCCGCTTGTTCCATATTAGCAGCGACAATATTATCCATACCTAGAATAAAAAAATGTTTACTAATCGTGGAATAGCCAAGCACCATAACAATGCCTAGAAACAAAAAGCCCAAGGCAACGGATAACTTTAAGCTTAGTTGTTTTTTCATGGTATTTCTCTTATCGCAAAACCATGCCCTGCTATGGTATGAATTAATGGCTTTGAAAACCCGCTATCAATAACTTTACGTAAATTAAATAAATGAACTTTTAGACTATTACTATCAGGCACTTCATCGCCCCAAATAACATGCTCTAGCTCACTACGTGACACAGGATTAGGCGACGCTCTTAACAACGCTTCTAATAACAGCCATGTTGTTGGTGAAAGTTTCAATAACTGTTCATTTCTCATAACTGTTTTCTGAGACAAGTTCATCGTTAAGTTGCCACATTGTAATAATTGTACTTGCCCACTACGGCGACGAGATAAGGCATTAATACGTACAACTAATTCTTCCATCTCAAAGGGTTTAACCAAATAATCATCAGTACCAGCATTAAATCCTGCGATCTTATCCTTCAGCTGGTCTCTTGCCGTTAGCATTAAAACGGGAATATCTGTACCCGTTTTGCGTAAAGCGTCACATACTTGGAGGCCATCTAGACGAGGTAAGTTTAAATCTAACAATACAATGTCATAACGATTTTGTTGAATTAATGCTAATCCAGCAACCCCATTACTAGCATGATCACACTCAATCTTTTCAAGTGATAAATAATCAATAACTGTGTTGGCTAGATCATAATCATCTTCAATTAATAAGGCTGTTAACATGTTTGTTTACTTGTGTAGATGTTGATAAAAATGCCCTTAAAGCGAGATAAAAGTGTAAGAAAATCCAATTGAATTAGTAGTAAACTCGGTACTAATAATAACGTAATGACGGTGGCAAACATAATGCCATAACCTAATGACAACGCCGCAGGAACAAGAAACTGTGCTTGTCGAGAGGTTTCACCAAGCAAGGGCATTAGACCACAAAGGTAGTAAATGAAGTTAGTAAAACCGCACGTAACCGACTTTGATAAGCCGCACTAATCGCCGCTTTGATATCCGACATATCTTTCCTAATATCATTAAATCGCGCCACAAGTAACAAACTATCATTCACCACCACCACGCTCAATGCAATAATGCCGTTCAATGATAAGATGCCTAATGATAAATCATTCATCCAGTGGCCTAAAATAGCACCCAAGATGCCAAATGGAATCGCCATCATGATAATAAAAGGTTGAATATAAGATTTAAGTGGAATCGCTAACAATATGTAAATTATCAATAAAGCAAACATAAACATTTGAATCATCGATGCTTGTGTTTCTGCTTGTTGTTCGGCTTCCCCGCCAAAATGAATACCTAGCGTAGGAAACTGCTGTTCAATCGTTGGCACTACTTCACGTTTATTTAAACTCGCTAATTCTGTCGAAGATAAGGCGTCTTTATTGACATCGGCTGAGAGATATACGGCACGTTGCCCATTAATTCGCGTAATAGAATCTTTGGTGTAACAATAACTGACTGTAGCTACTGAAGATAATGGCACCACTTGCCCATTCGATGTGCGAACTTTAGCATTCATCACATCCGTTGGATTTTGTCTGTCATCTTCTGGATAACGCGCTTTAACTTCCATTTCACCACTATTACGTTGAAACCGTTGCACAACTTGACCACTAAATGCTGATCTAAATGCTTGGCCAGCCTGCGCTAATATCTCATCATCATTAGCACGCAACTCGACACGTAACGCTTCGGACATACGAGGTGAGTTTTGTATGCTCAGTGTTCGTGCACCTTCAGGGATGCCAGCTAATTTCTGCCAGTGTCGAGTAAAATTATTCATGTCATAAGGTGCATTTTTAGCTAATTCGACCGTGACCTTTCCCGCCTGATCAGATGATGTTAATACTTGCACATTAGTAATAGCTGACCCGAATCTAAACACTGCGTAATTCACGGTCCGTTTGGTAAGCCTTGCTCTCAATAAAGAATAAGTCGGCGTGAGTTTGTCCAAAACTAACATCTTGATTCATCGTTTGCTCAGCATAATTACAGAAAAATAACAATTTATAGTGATTTTAAATTTAACTTGTTCATCATATGAATATTTAACTTATCAACTGAACAGTTATCATTACCTGAACGTTCAAAAACAAGGTATTTAATAATCAGAACATTGATGCTTGAAATAACGTCTTTCATGTTTTTCAGACCATTCTATATTTTGTGTTTATGATATCGGCACTAAAAACCAACATACAAAAACCAGTTTTCAAAAAGTAAATATCTGATTCTATTTCGAGATCAGTTGATGATTTTAATGTGATGAATCCAGTGACGGTATCTGAGTAGATCGATTGATTAAATTCCATCAGACTATCGAAATTATTTTGAATAGAATCAGTAGTGAAACAGTTTTTGAGTAGACTAATCCCAAAATGATCTTGATAAATATTTGGGGAAATCCCAACCATATTTTGATCGGTGAATTCATTTTTTAATCTCCAGTGCAAGAGCTAATCCGAGACTAATTCGATTAGAGAGCAAGGCAAATATCGTGTCATTTATTTGCGAATCAAATCATACGTTTGCTGCTGTATGATCAATAAATCAAGCATGCTAACAAGGCCTGTACGATAACTTCGTTTATAATTAATTAAATTATTATTGGCACTTTGGTATGCTACTTTCAGATGATGTAATTGTTTTTGTAAGGACTGTTCTTGACTGATGTAGTCCTCAATTTGTATTACAGCAGCTAATAATTTTTCCTTATATACTTGATAAGCAATCGCAATATCTAATTCAGCTATTTCGGCTAATGCCCGTAATCTTCCACCTTGATAAAGTGGTGCGGTTAATTGACCGAGTAATGCCCATACCGGTGACACAAAAAGTGCATCACGTGCCGTAGTTGCAATATTTTCAAGCATCGCCTGTACATTCAAAGAAGGTAATAGTTCTTTGTAGGCCACTTGTGTATGTAACTGAGAAGATTGAATTGATAAATAAGCTGCTTTTAAATCAGGTCGTTGACCTAAAATTTGGCGGGGGAGCTCAGTAGGTTGTAAAACAACATCCGGATATATATCTGGAATAGCAACCTTCATGACGGTGAATTGGCCTAATAATGATTGTAAGTTTCGTAAATTCTGATCAAGTTCTTGTTCTTTTATCCAGCCTGCGACCTCTAAACATAGTACGTCACTCAAGTACAACCTAAATGCATCACTGCTG
>LAZR01000821.1_pt1 | contig 21387 bp, 5 predicted proteins | sample 329461 | NCBI WGS metagenome assembly LAZR01 (sample SAMN03002196, study PRJNA259156) | marine sediment metagenome | biome: sea floor; feature: Hydrothermal impacted sediments; material: marine sediment; isolation source: Loki non-amplified sample from Loki's castle hydrothermal vent sediment ...
GTAACAATTTCAATTTCTTTTTGTTTAATAGGATAATTTATCTCAGGGCTTACAATAAAGCGATCTTCAAAAGCTTCTTGAAGCTTATTGATTCCTATAACTCCTTTATTCAAAGTTCCAATTATAACTAGTTTACTTTTTGGGTTGAGCTCATATCTTTCAAAACCTTTAGATATTAAGTTAATATGGTTCTCCGATAATAATGAATTCAATGATATCTGTTCGCTTTCCCTAATAGCGTTTACTTCATTAATGATTATAAAAGATATTCCATCTCTATTTGCATCATCGATAGATCTCGTAAGGGGTCCATAATTAAATCTGGTTTCTCCGTTATATAGCTCCCAATAACCCTCAATATCTCGTCTATCCAGATCTGGAGAGCCGTCTATAATATAATAACGAGCATTGAAAAAATGTGCCAGACTAGTTGCTAGCAATGTTTTTCCAGTTCCGGGAGGTCCATGTAATAAAATTCCTATACACACACCTTTTTCGATTGAATTTATTAAACTTTTTAAGTAATCAAATTCATCACGCTGTTGAATATACCTAATAGTATTGAGTTTTTGTGAGATTGTAATTATATTTTCCTCCAATAAGCGATTATATTCACCATTTTTATTGAATATTCTAATAAGATTTACTCTGGATTAAACTCATAAAAAACTGAGGAGTAAATGAGAATATCGGTTAGGTTTTATATCTTGGTAATTAAGAAATATTGTAAAATTATATTTAAAAACTAACCGTACAAAAAATTAGTAAACAAAAAAAAATTATGCAATTACTAAGAGAATTATGTATACTTTGGTTTAAATTGAGAGTTGAAGGATAAATTGAAATTGAAAGTTTTATAAAATTAGAATTAAAAAAATATTATTATTACTTCTTTAAAAAAAAAAATAATTTTAAGAATAGAGATTTGTACGCGCTTTTGCTACATATTACACTTGATTCCATGAAATCAAATTTTATGTCATTACCACAATTAATAGAAGTTATTTTAATTTAACTTAAATTAATTGCCCCCTGCCCTGCCATTTCAAATTCTTATCTAGCGAGGAAAAATCCACCTCTATAAGTATTCGCATCAAGTTTATTCTTGAGTTTATTGATGTCAATTTGATTTTTGTGATATTTTGAATATTTTTTGAAAAATTTCTTTTTTGGTTTCTGTTCTATTTTTTCCTTTATTATTTCTTTTATTTCTACATCTTCAGGAATTATTATAACAATATCATTCTGTTCCAATTCCTCTTTTAGGATTGTTTGAGCCATATTTTTTTTTCACTACCTTTGGTTGTCTATTTTCTTGTCCCTATAACCTAAATAGTCCTCAAATTTATAAAGACTTTTGAACTCAAAAAAGTTTATATCATGATAACGAACAAACAAATCTTGCATATTCAGTAGAGACATTTGCATACAAAGTATAATAATTTTAAGTTTGTACACAAAAAAAATCTATTTCTTTCGAATAACTAAAGACTTCAAATTGAGAATAAAGAAAGTAGATGGCTTGGATGGGTTTGGGTGTCTAATAAGGAGGGAAAGAAAGGATAGGTTCACTTAGAAAATATAAGGATCAAATATTCATTACTTAATAAGGTTTAATATCCCAGAAAGGTTAACTTCTAGGACTTATTATGGAAATAGAAAAAATTTGCGATGAATTTGACAAAATAGCGTTAAAGTATATTTCAACTCTCAGTAAATATTATTACAATTCAGAGAAGGATCGGAAAAAAGATTTTATTTTCTATTATGATATTTGGATAAAGGGAACAAAATTAATGGGAGAATGGAACAAGAACTTTTTTTATGGGAGTAATGGAAAAACTAACCGTGCAATAAATTAGTAAACAAAAAAATTATGCTATTACTAGAATAAAAATATAGGCAAACATCAAATTACCTAATAGTATCCCTGTATCTTTTAAAGAAGCTTCTCCTAATAAATTATTTCTTGGTTTTCTGAAGATATACATTATGCCCAATGGAAAGAATACAATTGGAAGAAAAACTAAATATTGTGTAACAAGGAATGAAATGATTGCAATAATTAGGCTATTACCAAAATGATGATATAAACAAATTTCGAATTCTGAAAAAAAATTACAGTCACCCTGATTTTGAGCTAGAATTATGGAAAAAGGAATTCAAATGGTTTGAAAAATAAAGTAAAAAGGAAAAAAGATGTTTATAATATCCTTTTAAATCAATCTTTAATTTTAATGCAGAATATACTAAAATAAAATAGCATTATTAAGAAGAGTGTGTCTTTGTTAAAATGAGTAAAGGAATCGGGTTGCTTCGTTTAGATTATCTTTTTTCTGTGCTAATACCATGTCTTTTAGCGATCTACCTTAACGGTTATGATCTCCAAAGCAATATTTGGATACTTGCGGGATTTGCATTCTATGCGATAACCGGAAATACCCTCAATGACGTAATCGACATGACAGATCCAGAGGAAAAAGAAACTCTTGAAAGAGTGGAAGGATATGGTCGTAAAGAAATATTAACTTTATCAATTGCGAGTTTTGTTTTAGGAACGGCGTGTTTTATGAATGACATTTTAGTAAAGCCTTTGTTGGCTGTGTACTTGGGGTTAATCATATCTTTAGTGATTTTCTACTGCCTATTTAAATCTCTGGTTATAGTGAACCATATATTACTTGGAATCTCTCATATTATCTTGCCTTGGTTCGTTATAAAAATAAAGGCAGGTGACATTATATTCGGTTTTTTGCCAAATTTAACCTTGATTGAAGTATACATTTTAGCCACAATTATCTCAGTTGCTTTTACAGGGCAGATGATTCACGAAATGATAGATGGAGACTCTCTATCAAGACTGACGCCAAAAATGTCTCAACTTGTTATCTGGATTGCCTCAACTACCTCTCTAATTATTGCTATCATTTCATTCATTGTTACGCAATATTTTGTTTTTCTACCAATTATATTCTTTCCATTGGGAATAATGTATATCTTCAGAAAACCAAGAAATAATTTATTAGGAGAATCTTCTCTAAAAGATATAGGAATACTGCTCGGGAACTTAATGTTTGCCTATATCTTCGTCTTAGTGATTACATAATTATTCGGAATTTTAATTGTTATACGTAGATTAAAAAAAGTTAGCAATCCCTTCAATTTTAAATAGGGAAAACCATATTTCATTATTGATGAGAGAATTTAAAGTTAATCATCTAATAACTCTTCGATTAATAGGCGGAAAAACGGTTTTGTTTGTTAATAATCGGGAATTTAAGCAATGTAAAATTCTACTTCTGGATATTCCAATAAATGGGGAGTCAGCCGAGGGGATTAACTCCATAGACGAGGCATCCGATCGTTTCAAATCTAGCAGTTTTTATGGATATATAGACAAGAATGAAGAGTTCTGGGCTCATTGTTCGAATATGCAAGTCTGGGCAGAAAATAATTATGATACCGATATTTTGCATCGAAATCTGGCATTCCCCTTATTAAAAAAGCTTTCAAAAGAGGGTGATAAATTAGCCAAACAAAGATTCATAGAGGAAATCGCTCGAAGATATAAGTACGGAGGAATAAATGTTCAGCTTTACCTTTTTAATGAGAATTATCTGGATTATTTAACTAATGACGATATCCTTAGTGGAATAATCCTGCCTGAAGAAGCTTCCTTTATGGCAAAAATATTTGAATCTAGGAGCAAGTATAGACTAATTCCTTATTTTGGACTGTTAGAAGGGGAAATAAGAGGTATTACAAAATTTATTAGTCTTAAAAATGGAAGGGTTGGTCAACTTGAGTTTGAGATAAAAAACAAATTGCTGCGTGTTCCCAGTGAAATAGAGAGCTTAAAAACCTTGGAGCGATTACATATATATATAGGGAGCCACTCTGATAATATTTTTGGAGAACAATTTAACGCAGAGTCAATAACATATCTTATGATTAGTTGTAATGCTATGGATATAACAATCCCCGACTTACTTTATTACTTCCCGAATCTAAGATGGCTATATATCGAGGGAATTAAAATTAATGGACCTGTTATCAAATACGATGAATCATCCAAAAAATCTCGATTTTTAATCAAGGGTATTGATTACAAACCGTTTGTTAAACTCGATAACTCCTTTAAGAAACTACAAAATTTAGAATCCATTAAATTGCATAACGTTAGTTTAGATGAACTTCCAGATACAATCATGAACTTGAAAAAGTTGATTTATATAGATCTCGCATATACTTCGATTAAAAGTCTATCAATGCCAATTATTGAAGCCCTTAAAAAAACAGGAGCTCTAGCAAATTCTAACCTAATACTATTACCTAAAGAATTTAAAGCTTTAAAAAAAAAATAAATTTAGATTTATGGTCTAATTAGTTTGGCAAGTGCTTCGAAAGGATTTTCCCTATTATCTATTACAATCGACATAAATTTGTTAAATAAAGGAAGTACGATATTTGGATCAAACATTATAGCCCCATCCTTACTTAGAATAATAGATTTCATCTTAATATTTACTTTTTCTTGTAAGGTGAGAGTGTACCCTGAAACTTGAGGGATCGCCATAGCATAAGATTGTGCTAATCTGTTTCCAACTTGATATTGCGGCTTAAAATCAAATACGTATAGTTCCATAAACCTTGAATCATATTCGTAATCGTAAATGAGACCGTCGAGTTGACCCGCAAAATCATCTCCATCAACTGTTATACTAAGAGTCAATTCAGTTCCTAGAAGAACAATATCTACTGCGTTATGTAATTTCCTTACAAAATCTTGATGTTGATTCGTTCCCAGACCATCTGCATACTCCAACAGTTTTTGCACTACATGAGGGGCGCCTCGATCGCCTGCCTTCCATTCTGAAATTATTCCTTTATCAATCAATATAGTGAAAAATGCCTTCCTAATCCGCTCAAACTCGGTTTGTGATAATGGAATTGGCTGTTTTTTTAAATCTTGATTGTATACTAAACGGTTTAGGCTGGAGAATCTTGTCGAGTCGGCCCTTATATGCTGGTATATATCTGGGTCTGAAAGATGATTTGCTCTAATATTGAGTAGTTCATTTCTAAGCTTAGTATATTTAGGTATACTTGGCAAAAAACTCAAACCCCTATCCGAGATGATAGGCTCGTTGGTGTAATATTTGGATTTACCGACTTTATTTAAGTCAATATTCCTATAAGTAGCATACTGTTCTATCGCATTTATTGCTTCTTGATAAATTTCTAAGTTAGATTTATCATTTCTAATTGATTTGTAATAAACTGGATTTTGGGGTTTTGTGGAAAATCCAAAGGAGTTTACTATGTCTGAAAGGACATCATCTAATGCAATAAACTCATCACTAGTTAAGAGTATCTCAACTTTTGATTTTAACTCATTTAGAGCATTTCCTGCTAGCTTTCTCCCATGTTCCAGTGAATAATAACCCCCAAGACCTACACGATTAATGGGAATATTGGGGTCTTGATAATATGTAGAATATGCCAACCAAACTTTATAGGTCATTTCGTATTGTAAATCACCAATTAACCCTGAAAGTTTCTTATTCATGAAATGTTTTTTGATAAAAGTATCCACTATTTTTGTAGCATCCCTTTGAAACTTTTTCATAGTTTGCAGATGTATGACAATACCTTCAGCTAAGAAACTTTTAGTGGAAAGAATTGAGATTCGTTTTTTAATATTAAAATATTTACCAATCAGTATTCTAGCTGGATCTTCCCCTTTTGGGACATCTTTCATCCATGCGTCTGCGTTGTCAGGATCCCCAATTAGTATACGATAAATGGAGAATGCACTGTCACCGCTCTGGAGAGCCGGACTGGCATCAATAAGCTTTTGTAAGAGAGTCTTCTTTATTGAATCGGGTATGTGTTTTAAATGACTTTTCCCCCTATTATATAACTCCACAATCTGTTTGTAATTTTTAAAGAATTCATTTATGTATGCGATATCACCTTCGGAAATATAGCGACCAAAAGTTGCTAAGATTCTTTGACGATATTCTTCAATTGTTCGAATTTCTGTGATTTGATTAGGCTTTTCTTTAAGTCCAACATAGAGACCTCCTATACCAGGTCCAGGGAAAACACGATTAATCTGCGCAATAGTATTTTCGGAAATACCTGGTATTCCAGAGCGTGCTAGAACCTCCCCTACCTTTATAACAAGTAATTTTGCTGGAAGGTAAAATTGATTAGGATTTAAATAACCTGAGATTGAATAGTAGTGATTGAATTTAAATCTTATTTCATCAATATATTGGTTTATTTGTTTTTTAGAAATTGGAAGTTCTTGAATTTTAGCTTCGATTCGGGCTAACCAAGTGTCTAATAAATGTGCCTCTATGTTACCCGATTTAATAAATCTATTATTCTCTAATTTGGCCACCACCGCAGCAATTGTGTTGATCTCTTTCCTGTCATAAAAAAGAATATTATCTAATTCTGCACGTGTGTCCAAGGACTTAAGAACCTCCATCATCCTCAACTCTAGCCGGATATCTCCCATAAAATTTCTTAAAATAGTTGCAAATGGACTTGGTATTCCAGTCCCTACTTCAATATTTGAATAATATGGCTTATTGGTAACTAATTCACGAGACCTAGGATCAGTAAGTAATATTGTACTTTCTAATTCTGTTAAAACGTCCCCGTCTCTGGATTTTTGCTGAACAGCTTCGAAAATGTGCTTTTTAATACCTCCTGATATACTGTTTTTAAACAAAACACTTTCCCCGTTTAATTGCTGATTCCTCAAAGATTCTAAAGCATACTGAATCATGGTAATTTCGAAAGAGTTCCATTTCCCTGAAGGAAGATATTTTTTTGCTTCACTGTTTTTCATCTTTAATTTTTCTATTTCTTCTAGGTTGGCTTTATTTCTTTCGATTGCATCTTCTTGGCTACCCTGACCGGGAGAATTATCATTCATATAATTTATAGAAGGATAAACCCCGCCCAAACCACTAGTTATTGAGACGATCTCGTGTGAAGTATCAAAAAGCTTAGTTTCGGATACAACTTTTGTAGTGGTCTTAATTGTAGCTTTTTCCGAATTAAATAACCAAGCAATATTTATTGCGCTAATATCTACCGGAACAGTAGAAGGCATCCCCTCTGCTTTATCGACTGAGGTTGTAGGAAGAGTTCCTTTTAGATGATAATTCTTAAGTTTTTCTGATATTTTGTCAGTTGCGATGTCGAGTCCCACTGACATAACAAATATATCTGCCCCTCCAAAGAAAAGACTTGCAGTGGCCATCAGAAACTTTGTTACACCTTTTAGTGTAATTGATGGCATTTTAGAATATCTGAAACCCGCTAATTTACCAATATTATGGATGATGGATAAGTGTGTTTCTACATTGGCATCTCTTATAAGATTTAGTTGCCCGGTGATACCTCCCGTGAAGGCTTCTCGGAATGAAGTTGCGAAAAGTGACCAGAGACTAGCGGTTTCCTCGTCTCCCCCTAGCTCTCTTACCATACCAGAGATAGCCTCTTCTATCATAGGATCTATATATAGTTCTTCAAATATTTCTGAAGAAATTCCCAAGGGTATCCTTAAAAGAGATTGTGCTAATGCTTTTGAAACAGATAACCCTCCTAGCGCGGCTACAGGAGTTTTATAGAGCATACCTGCGACTGTGACAGGGAGCATAACAAGGGTAGAGATAAGTGTAGACCAGAATGTGACTAAAACAGTATAGTCTCGTTCAGCTAAACCTTCGGCATCTTCGAATCCCATCTGAACTTGATTGAAGTAGTCTAACATTGTGTAAGAGGTAGCTTGTGCTAAAACTAATCGTGCTTGTTCGTTAGAAGTGGTGTCGATAATGTCTTGGGGTACTGGAGCATCACCTATTAATCCATATGATGCTACATTTGAATTTATATCCAATAGATCTAATGGAGCTCCTTGGTGATATCCAGCATAATCCATTCCAGCTAAAAATATGTTGAAATCAGGTATATTTAAGCTTGGAACGGCAGCATAAGGATCTGCATCTAAATTAAAGCTATCGCTATAAGGAACGACAGTTGCAAAACTAATTTTAATGTTATAGTTTAGATCTATAGTTTGAAAAACATATCTTGTGGATATTCTACGAACTCCATCAATCCATCTAATTACCCTTCGAGCCACTTTCTTACTAGAGAGACTCTGCCATTCTGCTTTATCTTCAAAAACAATTTCTTCTAGGGTTTTAGTGAAAAATAAATTCCCGTCGACTATAGTATAATCCTCAGCATTAACATCAACAGTTTTTACTATTATTCCCAGTTGTTCCTTTACTTCAATTGTAATAGAAGTTATTGGATAATTAAATTCTGTTGGGGAGAGAGGTATCTTTGCTGAATAACCCTCCATAACTTCTGAAGGATGGAGTTGATAAACATTGAAAACATCATTCTCTGTTCCATAGGCACAGTCAGCTTGAACTGAAATGATTGAATTTCTGTATTTTCCTTGTGAGATAAGTTCATCATATCTGGTTTGTCCCACTATAATGGGGGAATAAAGTGGCGAAAGTGGAGAAGTTCTACTCACTAATTCATCATGACTGTCTACAAACACATATTGAGAGATCCCGTTAATGACTAATGGTCGTATCGAGTCGAACTGACCTTCTGATTGTAGCTCTACTTCCTGCTCAAGATATCCTATTGTGTTTTCTTTATAAGCGTCATATAAATCTAACCGACTGGCTGAATCTATATTTAATTCTCCCGCGTGTGGAATACTGTGTGGGTCATAAACATTGGCTGAATCCATATATAATTCTACTCTGAATACATTTTTTGTAGGGGAATATCGCTTGTTCAATGTATCTTCTAATGCGGGAAGTTCTGATGTGATTAGGAAATAATCCAAGTTAAAATCAGTAAATTGTGGAACAGGATCTATATATTCGCCTTCTAATCCTAGATCATATGTTTTTCGAACATATTGTGGACCTGTTGGCGAATCTACAAATAACCATCCATAGTGTGATCCCGCTGCTTCGATTTCAGCATATCTCCATATTGAAGGCGGACTCGAGATCACGCTAGCTTCGTATATATCACCAGGTTCACCTCCAAAAACGGTTGTATAATATGCACCTGCATGTTGATTCGTTACAGCTTCCATACCCTCTCTATCAATAACTGTAATACTCTTTTCATTAAGCGATGGAGGATTTGTAAAATCAGAACCTTCTGAATAAAAAGTGCGACCCTTTACTTGTTGTTCTGCTAAAAATGCTGGATCGCCTCGATCTAATGACATTAAGAAATACAATCCGGCGAAAACAAAAGGGGCTAACCAAGTAGAATACAAGCTACTGACGACGGCTGATGCAATTCCAGCTACTAGAGATTTGGAAACTTCAATCCTTACTTCGATCCACAAATTGTTCTTATAGGAGTTAAAAACATTGGCATATCTTTGTTTTTTTACGTCGTCATACAATCCTGGGTATAACTTACCCGCTTCGCTGTCTATAACTAACTGTGATATATCAAATATATGTGTCATTGCGATTATTCCGTCAGTTACGTCATGTGGGTAAACACGATCTATATTTTCTTTTTGATATATGTCCAAGATTTTTGAGTCGGAAGTATCAAAGGTTATATCAGAGGATTGGGCAGTAGCTATTGTTCCAAACTCCTCTGTATTAGTCGGAATCGTGTCGTAAGGAACAAAATCATGGGAACCGTGATAATTATATCCAATTCCTATTACATTATAAACACCATCACCATTATTATCTGGAGATAGAATATAAACCGTTTCGTAGAACCCATTCGAATCAGAATCGTAATATAGATAAGATCCTTCTCCTACTCCATCTTCATTACTTAGTCTCGCTTCTTTATGGTCGGATGAAGTAAGATACACATCTTTATCAGATGTAACATAAACGCCGGCATCAGGAGTTATTAATACTCCCTCAACTACAAATTTGGTATTAGGATATCTTTCGTCTAAGGGAGAGTCTTTGAGAAAATCATAGTATAAACTATTTCTACCAGGTATGTTTATAATAATCTTTGCATCGTATATGTTTGAAACGGCATCATCTTCTCCTGATTTCTTTACTTTTACGGTATCAAATTTTATTGGAACGTTATCAACACTCCATGTTTCGGTATTCCAATTTGTGTGGGATATATTAAACATTAAAGCGTCTGGGCTGATTTTCATTTGCTCTCCTGACTCCGTATTTGTAATTGAAAGTGCTTCTCCGGTATCAAATAAAGACTCATCGTTATTAATAAATCCGTCGGTGTAATGTCGAGTTTCCAAAATATCTCCTTCTTCTAAGTCATAGTAAATAAGTTCTTCGGTGAAAGATTTGGTGGTTGATTCTAGATGAGCATCTTGTATATATAATTGGCTAAGCCAATCATTTGGGTCATAATTATCATAATCAGAACCGTTGAAAATTATCGTCTTTGTAATAACATCAACATTATAATATACTACATTTTCTACTTTATTGTATTCTATTTGGGCGTCAGAATACCCGTCCAAATCATAATCGAACTTTATAGAATAAGAATAGGAATATTCGTGTATTATCGTTATTGTGTTTTTATCTATTATTCTTTTTCCCTTAAGTAGTAACCATCCTTTATATCCTTGTTTTTTCAATTCCACTTCTAGTACAGGGTCGAAACCGCGAAGTTCAAACCATTCGGTTTCGGTTGTTTCAGATTTTTTTTCAATCATTTTAGAAATGTCGATAGTATTTTGAATTATTTTATACCAGATTATATTTTGGAAATTTTCAGAGTCTTGCACACCATACTTTATGATATCTATAGTTCCATCTTTATCAATATCGGTTTCTCGTTTATAATCAACATGCCCGTCTTGATCCATATCCGCGACATAGATTGTGTCGAATTTATTTTCAGAGATTTCATAATTAAGATATAATTCATATTCATTATATCCTTTTAATATCAGAGAGTTTCCTAAATGAGGATTATTTGTAAAGCTAATAGATTTGAAGGAAGTGGCGTCAGTTGTTATTGTTGAATAGTCTTCAGAAAATAAGTAATATCCTGAATCTTCAAAGTAATCAAACCATATATTCATTATTCCGTCGAATGTATCTTCCGGGTCTGTTATGTAAGTCTGATTAAAATTATTTGAAAGAGATAATTGAGTGAGGGTAGAAACAGGACCAGAAGTAAAGTTAAGTATTACAGTAATTGAGTCAAACTGATCCAATAGACCGTCCCCTGGAATTAAATCAATGATTTCTATAGTTTTGCCGGCGGGATTATAAATAATATCATAGTTTGTATCATCGTCTACTATGATAAATTGTGTATAATCTGGATAAAGAGCAACTACTTTATATAATGCAAGATTTGTGAAGTCTGTTAGCATGTCGTAATCTATATCAAATGTGAGTTCATAATTGGCAGAGCTTGAATAGACAGTAAAACTTTCGGAATAGAATTGTTCGAGTTCATAATCATATTCTTGATTTTCGAATGTAAATCCGTTTACAGTGTAGTATCGAGGATCGAGTGGAAAGTGGTTGTCGTAATCAACTTCTACCGTTCCCGCATCTAGATTCTCGTAATCGAGATTAAAAGGTTCCGACCAAGAAGTTGCTGCACTATACTCAAAGTAAAGTTTTGTCTCAGGTTCAATAATCATTGGAAGTTCAGTCTCAATACCCCAGATGTCTTGATATTGGTTAAAGGCTTCATTCCACGTAAAGTCACCTGTAATAGAATCCCATAATAATGTGTATTGGTCTCCTTGCGACCCTGCGGAATAATAGTTTCCATGTTCATCGTATATAGTAAGATATTCTAGCCATTTATCTTCATCAATATCATTGTAAAATAAAGGTTCATTTGCAAGATTTAGCTGATAAACTTCAGAATCGCTAGATGGATCTACACCTGAAAAAAGGATTTCTTTTTCTGTATTTCTCCAAATATAATCTGAGAAAACGCTATCATGAGGAAAAGTATCAGTTGTTTCCTGAATTATATTAATTTCTTCGATAGTCAATTCAAATGCAGGATTGGGAACAGAAATGACTATGTCTGAGAAATCAACTCTTCCATCAACAATATATTCACTATCAATAAGATTTGGATTAATATCTACAGTTAATTCTCTATAATCCCCCAAATATTCGGTATGGAATGGAGTTGTAGGGATTAAAATATTATAGCTGTAAGGAAGGATAAACTGATCATAATCCAAGGTATTGTTTGTATTAATTAAACGAATTTCTGCTATTTCAGGGAATGTATCATAATTAAATGGTTTCTTTTGGAAGTATAGCTTTTCAACACCAAGTTGTATGGTTCTCTCGACAGGTGAATTGTATTTAACATAAAATGTGTCACCATCCTTAAATCGTGAATCAATGGAAGGAATATCGGGGTCAATATATAATTCTGGGATTTGAAGTATATGTATTTCTAATCCTTCTGTTAATGTCTCATCACTCCATGCAAGCTCAATGTCTTCGGGCTGACTAAGATATTCTAACTCGTCGTTAAAGAGGTATGCTATTTCGTAATTTGACAATTCCGTTATGTGAATAGGATTTTCTAATGTATAGTACATTACTTTGGTTCCATCGGAGTTATAACTGGTTTTAGTACTATCCCACTCAACGAAGTCAAATTGGGTTTTCCCGATGAGATTATCGGTAGAATATTCTAGATCTGTGCGGAAAAATGGAGTTAGTCGTATCGTCTCCAGACTATTTGGGGTTGTAGGAAGATCAATTTTAAGCGTGAAATCATACTCATCTAGCTCTTCAGCTGAGATGTAAAAGAAATCAATTACGTTTGTAGAATCATTTAATTCAACTTTTATTTTGTCTAATGATTCAAAGTTATCAAATGCTGTATTCATATAGAGGGCTAAGTATTTATCCCCGTCTCGAATGTCTTGAAGCAAGTCAGAATCGTACCAAGATAATTCACCTGCGATATCAAAAGAAAGTGTATCTCCTTCTTCCAAATAAGCACTAATCTGTGTAGCATGGTTGATACTTTCGTCAAATGTACTTTCATCTAGGTTGTTATAGTAGTATGCACCGAAATTTGGCATTACGTCCAAACTTTCACCTCCGAGAACGCTCCAATAATTTACATTAAGGGTCTCTTCTAAGTCATCTGTCTTATAGCTAAATTTATGACTGGCGAAACTGCTATCATAAGGTTGAGCGAAAAATGAAACGTAGAATTCTGAAATTTCGTTTTCTTCTGTAATTGGGTTTTGAATAGTTCTGAGTTGTATGTTAGGATGAATTCCACTTTGAATAACCCTTTTGTCAAATAAAGTGATTTTATGATTTGTAGCTGTATAGAGTAAACTATTTAATTCAGTAGCTTCACCAGCTTTGTTATAATAATAAACACTGGAAATTGAACCATCAAACTCGGTTATATAGGAATCAAGACCATCTGGCAAATAATCGAACGTATAGTCGGTTGTGCTGTAATCAATCTCAAATCTTTCTTCAAAATATTCTCTTCGGTTCAAGCGATAACTTAGAAACAAACTATATGTTTCGTCAATAGAAAGTGAATATTCGAAAGGGGAAATTATAGAACTGCCTGAAAGTTTTCTATATCTTTCACGGTAACTAATGGAACCGTCACCCGATTGTAATATATTATCAAACACGTTTGACCATGGGTAGATAGCCATAAGCATGTGCTCTTGGTCGATGAGCCCAGGCTGAAGTTTATACTTGTAATCAAGAGTAATTTGGGTTTGATTAGCAATATATCCATCTTCTGAATAGTTATTATCGTTAAAGTAGATAAAATTATTTTCTATCCTTGAGACATATTTATTAAATTCTGCAGTATCATAACTATAAATGGGGCTCATACCTTCGATTGTTAGAGTGATGTGGTAAGCATTATTCCCTGCCTCTAGATAATCATAATTAAAGGGGGTATGTTCTATAGGATATCTTAGCTGATCAGAAATAGGACTTACTTCTATAAAAACTAAAGAGTCGGGTACTAAACCCCAATTGGCACCTTCCCTCGCTTTAATCTCTACATCAATAGCGGTATAATCCAATAGATAATGGTCGGATTCAACTAAATCTTGATAGATATAACTATATAAGATTGGATCTTCCTGTACCTTATATGTTTTTATCGTGGATTCGTCTGTTCCTTCCCAAATTTCAACGTAAATATCTTTAAATACGCTTGTGTCATCAAACTGATCATTTGGTATAACTCCATAAATCGAGAAATTTTCAAGGTTTTCAGGAGCTTCATTAAAGTATAGAACTGATATGTTTGCAAGAGTTGTTGGTCTAAATGTAAATACATCTTGGCCATCATTTATATAACTAGCATCGACAATACTCCAATCCAAGGTCGCGTATTCAAGATTAAAGGTGGAATCGATTGAAAAATCGGGATGCATTGTATATGAATCAATTGAATTTATTTGATAATCCCACACAAGGATGGATTCGAAGGGATTTACCGGATCTTCGATGATATTATAATCAAATCCTTCGGTAAACCTGTGATTAGCCCAATAATCAACCATGATTTTGTTTCCTACACTATAATTGGTATTTATATCTCCAGAAAGTTGATAAAATACAATATAGGCGCTATTATTTGGAGCGAATTCAAGCGTGTAATCAGTTACTTCTTCAGCTATACTTGTTTCTGGTCTTGAATCGAAGTCTGGGGTTTGCCATGATGTTTGTACTTTACAATAATCTCCGTCTACATAATCTCCTATTGGAAAGCCTTGAACAGATAATTTATATTCGTAAGGGGACCCAACGGTCCTTATCTGATCCACATAAATACTATCATTCAGCCGAACTGCAAATTGTGCTCTTGAAATAGTACCTAAGATTTCTTCTAATTCTATTTTGCTAAGTATGTCAGTAGTGAGGTCAAAAAGCTCATGATATAATACGGTTCCTGATACGTCAATACTTTGAGTGGATAAAAATTGATCAGTTATAGTAAATGTATTCTCCCATGAATCAGGGATACCATCAGTTATCCAAGATTTATAGTCGCTAACAGGCTGAAGAGGGTTTTCATGTACCATAGAAATGTCGTCACTATGATATTGCTCACCATCAACCTCTGTTCCGCTCCCGTAGTAAAGATTAACAAACCCATCTTGGTAGATTGGTTCGTCCGAATTATAGCCTTCAGTAAATAGTCCGAGGTTAGGAATCATGTAGAAATTGGCATTGTTAATAGGCAAGGTTTCACTGTCTCCTAAATCATTAAAGGTATAAGAACCAAAAGTTCCTTCTAAAGAAACAAGTTTGGAGTGTGGAAGACCTTTCAATCCTACCGTGATTTCAGCTCCATCCTTTAACCCAAATGGAGAGTCTCCGTATTGCGTGCCGTCGATAAATGGTCGGGAGAATATTTGATTGTAATGTGGTGTACTAATTACAGCTGTTACATTTAAGTTATTATCGTTGTCAACTGGCATCTCTGAATACATTTCAAGTAAATGAGTATCGCATAGATAATCGAATTGTTCGAGAATTATATATGGGATGTATGAATCATTGCTAATTTGAGAGATGCTAATATAAATATCGAGCGAAGTGGAGCCATAAGTATCGTATATACCTTGGAGATCTTTGGTATATGCAACAGTATATGTGTCGGAAACTAAGTCAGGTGTTATAGCAGTATAGTCTAGTGCAATTTCTAATGTGTCAGTGAAGTATACATCATGCTCTGGAAGAACAAAATCGAACATAATTGAAAGTAAATTTTTCTCTGTAGGAAGATTTTTAATTTGATTTACAATAATTGGATCAAATTTTATAGATAGATTTATTTCGGGTGCATATAAGAATGGAATTTCATATAATTCTAATATTGTTCGAGTAGGCGCATTATCTAAGTTGATGTATAATGAGGGATCGGCAAGAGTTATAGTAGGGAATGTATCCGTACCATCTGAAATAGGATAAATTTCTGATCCTTCGTCATGGTTTTGGATTAACCTTACAGAATCGCTAAATTGTTTATCCTTCTTTTGGAACCCGTATCCTATCTCATATTGAGATCGGACACCATATACCACATCGAATGGTATATCAAGTGTGGGGGCTGTCTCGAATGTGATTTGAGGAAATCCACCAACTATAGTTCTATCAATAATAGTACCTAAATCTTCTTCGTTGTAAATGATGAAGTAACTGTCGTTGAAGGTAGGAACGTTTTGGATAGTATAGTCTAAAGTGAAATCTGTTGTTGTGCCATCTCCAATAAAGGTTTGATTATACCTCGTAAACATGAAAGACTCATTATTTATAGCTCTTGACAGAAGACCATCTTCTAAATCAAAAGAAATCCATGATTCATTTAATTCATCAAAATTTGGACCTAACTCAATTTTTCCATAAAATTTGCTGTTAAAATTAAACGTAAATTTGTAGATTATGGTAAATTCTGTGTCTGGATCAGGAGTATCTGTATTAAATTGAACTATTGATTGTTCTGATAAGGTTTGGGGAGACGGAAATGTAGACCAATCTGTAAATTCATGATCAAATCCGCCTTGCCTTCCAATAACTTTTATTGGTTCTATTGTACCCAAATTGAATAAGGTAAGTAATTCACTATCGACTTCGATACCATATTGAGAAGTTCCACTTTCGTAGATATGGTCGTAATTTACACCGTAGGTTTCATCGTTCACCGTACCGCCAAGAGTGATGTCTGAATTCTGCGTATCATCAAATGTTCTCCATTTATTTATTTCTAAGTTACTTACTCCTGATGTTGTTTGATCTTCATATAATGACCAAATTGTATTTGGGTTGGAACTTGAGGGATTGGATTCTATTCGTAAGTCTAAAATATAAATAGTTACATCCCTATCATCTCTGTAAATATCGTCCGCATTGTAATTAATTGAAAAGCTTAAATTCAGCCTCGCAATATCGTCCATTAGGAAAGCGTCCTCAGGACCTAAGCCGACATCAAGCTTAAGGAAGCCGTCCCTATTTCCGGGCCTTAGCATAATACTTTCCCTGAGTGGGAAATTTGTTAAAGTACCTTCGTTAAGATCAGTAATTGCTTCTTGTTGGTCCAAAACAGATGCTATAAGATTAATCTCTACATAATCTTGAATTGAGCGTTCTTTATCATCAACCTCCCCTAGAAAGTCCGGTTCGACCCAAATTGTACCAATTAAGTGTGGAAACGATGACTCAAACGGAGCAATTTCCGTACCATCATCCCCATTAAAAACGCTTCCGTAAGCATTAATGAAAGGATCCAGTAGGTCGATCTCTGTGTTCTTTTCCCCAAATTTGAGCCAATTCGCCGCTTTAATCTCGATGGGGAAGCTTAAGGGGGCGGAAGCTTTATAATATGTAGATTCGTCAATACGTATTTGTAGTGAACTTATTCCGGGTCCTGCTTCGGTTCCCTCCATAAGTTCAGCCATAAGAGCTTCTACAGTCGTGCTATCAACAGTAAAGTAGCCGTTGTCACCAGCTATTTGGATATCTCTAGTAAATGTATTGATTACAACTCCTGATGGATTAACAAAGTTAATGGTTACGTCATATCCACTGTCGGGAATACCTTGTCCGATATCAGGAGCGGATTCTAAATTAAATATGCTTATTTGAGTAGGCTCTATTTCAGAACTCTCGTAGGATTTTGTAAGAGTTTCTACTGTCTGAAACTCACCGGTTGGAATGATATCCGCTTCTCTACCAGATAAATGTACTGTGATAGGATCGAACTCGGTTTTTATTTCTCCATCAGGTAATGTATATGATAAATAATCATTAGAAGCAATTGCTATAGGCTTTTTATGTAGGTTGATAACACCTTCCACGTAAGTACTGTCTTGAAGACTTAATTTAGTAAAATCGTAATTCTCTATTTTATTGCTCCCATCATATACGAGACCATCTTTTGAGCTTAGATATTGGTTAGGGGTGTCAATTGCAAAATCATCCCAATCAAAATAACTGCTGAATGCTCGGATGTAAAGAGAAATATCTTCTATTGACGTAATTTCTTCTATTGACCCAAATATATCTGAAAACATTGAGAGATATTCTTTATCAAATGTCATATTGAAAGAGACCTCTCCAAATTCGTTGGTAATATCATAAGTCCATGTAATTGGTCCATATGCACTAAAATTTGCTTGATAATTATTTAATTCATAAGTGAGAGGTCTACCGTACATTTTGTTTGCACCTGTTCCAGGACCTTTGAACGTGATTTCTTCAGTACCTAACGATTCGAAGTATGGTGAGATTCCGTATTCATCAAGAATCGCACGATCATTAATGAATTGAGATTTACTTTTAGGCATTAGCCCCATATGAAGCCAGATTATGGAGTTGTTTACTGGTGTGCCTGTGTCAGTCTCACTATCGAATTCGAGTAATTTAAATGTAATCTCATATTCTTCCTTTACCAAAGCGTCAATCATCACACGAGTATACTCTTCACCTGACTCTATCATTTCTGCGGGATTGAGGTTAAAAAGATATTCCCGTTCCTTGATGAAATCTTGGTTGATGACAATATCTTGAGTAATGTCTTGAACAACTTCAAGTTTAACTCTATTAGGAATCGTTGTAACTGTAAAGGGTTTTACCCATTTATTGCTTTCTTTATAAGGATAAATATAATCTCCATTTTCGCTAATATAATCTAAAACAACAAACTGATCAGAGGATTTGTTGTAGATTTTTGTAGGGAGATATGAGAGAGCTGTGTGAACTAACCTCTTTCCACCTCCTAAAGGCAAGGATAGGGATGTTTTCAATTCATAGGGTTCTTTTAACCTAAGAGGTTTGCTATATTCGAAAAAGCCTAATGAATTAATTTTGACTGTATCAATAGGAATCTCATTTCCATTACTATCTTGTAGAAGCAATAAGATATTGGAGCTAAGATCAACCATTCTTGAAAGATGGGCATGATATTTCATTTCAAAAGAATCCATTATAGTAAAATTACCACTTTTTAGAATTAGGTTGTATAAGTCAAAGAAATAAATTGAATATCCGTCATCAGAGAGTGTGTAATCTTGATTTAGTGTTAAATTAAATTCATAGCCAGTTTGATTCTTAATAGTAAGATAAGAGATTTGAGAAATAGAATTGTTTAAAGGATGAGAAATCCTAGTAGGTCGATAGGTAAGATACCAAATACGGAATACATCACCTGAACTATAATCTAAACTGCTAACTATGAGTTCCCCATTTTGGTTAATGCTCCATGAATATTCTGAGCTATTGACTAAAGTAAATTTGTTTGACGAACTTTTATTTACCTCAACATAACCTAAGTTGATTATTCCTGTTTGAATTGTTTGCGATTCTTCAAACTGCGGACCTTGTATTGTCGCATCAGTGCTCTGGACATCTTTATATAGCAGCTTCTTATCAACGAGGAATCTCTCAATAAAGTCGTCTTCTGTCACCCAATCTCTTGATAGCATATCATACCGAGCAAAGGGTATTTCAAGTAAATTTGTATGTTTGTTGTTCCCAAATGAATCGGTAGTACTGTAAGATAGAGGGGATATTGGTCTTCCTTTTAGAATTTTATAGGAAATTAATAAAATAGTATCGTAATTGATAAAATTAGATGCATTTTTCTCCCAGAATATATTTAGCAAGAATGCATTATCGATATAGCTAATTTGTGGGTCGGTATTGTATTTCAATATTGTGCTATCTCGATAATACCTTCCGTTAAGAGTGGAATATAGTGGAATTTTTTCTAAGTTATTATCAACATAATATATTGCAAATTCCTCTTTATCGATAAAGGTATCATCCTCTAGCGGAGATATAAAGTCTAAGTGGTGGACAGTTTCGCCATCTAAGGCTTCTTGGTAGAAATAATTGTATACTTCATCTTCTATTATGTATTCATCATTATCGCGTATGGTACCCTCTAATAGAAGTGTGTTTCCATATTCTAGCTCAAAGTCATCATTAGATAGATAAATCTGGTTGTTAAGCAGAAGAGACTCTTGAGTAACATTCAAGGTGAAACTGGGGGCATCGACAAATGATATGTTGAAGATTGGGGTGCCGAGAGAGTTAAATCCTACATTAAAAACATCTAAGATTTTTGGAACTTCAAATTCAGAATAATAATACTTAGTTAAGTATCCTGATAGTGAGTCATAATCGATTTTTGTAATCCAATGCGATAAACCAAGTGAAATTATTTCATTTGAGGATGTGTCGTTTAGTGTTATAGGTAATTGATAGATTTCATTTAATAACACACGATCTAAGGAATTATTCCACCTATAATTTAATTCAATAATATCGGAATATTCGACATTTACAGTACTTTGGGGAGCTATTTCGTTTTTATTAGAAAAGACCTTTAAATCAGTAAATTCTATGTTTAGTCTCTTGATTTTAAAGATATCTGAAGCATAAAAGTTGTAATAATCAGGAGATCTAAATTCTATAGTTGAGTTGACATAACCATTTCCATCAACGTCTATAGAATCACTAATAAGATTATATAATCGAAGATCTTTAATTCCGATTCTCTGGTAAGGTAAGTTTAAGACGGTAAAGTTACCGACATCTTGGATAAATGATCCTGGCCATCTTTCTGAATCTGAAACCGTGAACGATATAGATTCTAAAAGTTTTAGCTCAAATTTATGGTTAAGGTTTGATATTTGAATGTCGTCAAAACTAATGTACAACGGAATTACCATCATTTGCCCTAGACCAAAAATAGTTTCTTCGTAATTATCTTTCTCGCTGGGCAAGAAATATTCTCGTAAATCTATATCGTAGAGTATGACTGAAAATAAATTCCCTAAAACATCATTAAAACTAATTACCAATCTCTCTATAGTTGTGTGATCGTAATAAATTGAAGGCATTGTAAAGTTAATGAAAAATCCATCAGCATTAGGAAGTAAAAGGTGTTCATTAATCTCTCCGGCATAGTAGTATTCAAAATAAATTAAATTATCTTTCACGTCTGTACTATTTTGATACAAGTTGTGAATAACTGAGGCTTCAGGGAACGTAATAATACCTTCTTCATCAATATCATAATCGTGTTCTGAAAGAAGTTGTTGGACATCTTCTTCCCCTGATGTGTTATAATAAAATACTTGCTTCATGTGGACAAAATTTTCCACTCCAATTTGGCCATCATAAAGGTTTGATACATTTAAAGTTGAAAAGGTGATATATGTAATTGGATTATTAATAATAATGTCATCTTCCACGAGTACGTGTTTAACAGCAGCAAAAATATCATCTTCTCGAACTTCCCATGAAACATGATCCAGAGGGTCAGTATTTGAATATATACTATTTGAAATTAAGGAGTTGG